>JGI24709J26583_10003839_pt1 | contig 11621 bp, 11 predicted proteins | sample BioPla2DNA1_FD_26583 | JGI IMG/M metagenome (IMG submission 26583) | reverse complement strand
TCAGGCGATGAAATAATATCTGTTGTATGGAGAGTCTTGCTTTCAATCCTCAATTCTTCTCCTAAAACATATTGCATAACCTCTCCAATAAAAGCACTTGAACCAGCTCCTGTAAAAATAATTTTTAAATCTTTTATTGATAGTACCTCTTCCATAAATAATGTCAATTCTTTTTGATTTCCTATTAGTTGTTCTGCAATTCTTTTCCACATATATGGCTGCTGATTTATTTCAGTTGCAGTATATAATGCTCCTTTATCTAAAAAATAGGACTCTTTTTTATTCAAAATTTTTCTATCCATTATTTTTACTCTAAAACAGTTCACTTCCTGTCTTTCCGTTTTTCTGTAAAATTACCGCATTTTCTGCAGATTTGATTGCTACATTACGAATTTCACGATCTGCTAACCCACCCATATGTGGAGTTAAAACCACATTATTAAGATTAAATAGCTCAGATTCATATAAAGGTTCTTTTTCAAACGCATCTAAAGCAGCTCCTGCAATTACATTGTTTTTAAGTGCTTCAATTAAATCTTCAGTATTGATTACTCCACCTCTAGATGCATTAATAATTACTGCACTATCTTTCATAATAGAAATTGTATTCTTGTTAATTAGATGATATGTGGATGGAACTAAAGGACAATTAGGTACAATTATATCCGCCTCTTTAAACAATTCATCATTTTCTACATAAGTAACATTGTATTTTTTTGCAACTTCATAATCTTTTATAGGATCTGATGCTATAACATTCATTTCAAACCCTATTGCTCTTTTTGCAACCGCTTGTCCAATTGCACCAAAACCAATAATTCCTAATGTTTTCTTAGATACAGCTCTGCCTCGTGCAACACCTTCAACCCATTTACCAGCACGAATGTTTTTATCTCCTATTACAATATTACGCATTAATGAAATAATTAATCCCCATACCAAATCAGCAACTGCATCAAAATTTTGTCTAGGTACATTACAAACCTGTATGCCTGCATTTTCAAATGCTTTTAAATTTAGATGATCACTACCAGCACAATTCAATGAAATATATTTTAACTCAGGGTATGATTGTACAAATTTTTCACTTAATTCAATATCAGCACCCATAATAATGCCACTTGGTCTTTGATCCAATGATTGAATATATCCAATTAATTTTTCCTCATCAAATCCTTTTCTATCTTTTTCAGCTAGTAAAACTGGTTTAAGACCTGCTTTAATTAAAACATCAAATGCTTCTTGTTCTTGCTCGAAGGAGAAAGAAACAATTAATACTTTCTTATTCATATTTTTATCTCCTATTTATATTGTGGTAAATATTCTTTATGTTCTTCTATAAAATCTTCCACTAGTTGTTCAGCAACTTTAATATCAGTAACAGCACCATCCAACATCATTGCATCTGCCCAAAGTTTTCTATCACCTTTTAATGCTGCCTCGACAGTTAAATCAACAGAAGTTAAGCGCTTAACAATTATTTCTTTCATTGGTCCATCAAACCCTTTACATGTCATTGAACAAAAACCTATTCCAGCTGCAACTCCAGGAATTTCTAATACTGCATCATCCGCAATTCCTTTTACTGCTCCATCATTTGGAATGTTTACTGAGAAAATTTTTCTCTCATCTAAAATTAATGATTTAATTATTTCAACTAATTGCTCATGTTCACCATCTGCTCTTTGAAATAGTTCTGGTTCAACCTCTTCATCACCTTCACCTTGATTTAACATATTAGCGTATGTCGTTTCTCCACGCGCAATAACTTCTTCAATTGGAAATGCATCTATACCCAGTTTATGACCATAATATTCTCCATTAGGGAATCTTTCTGGAAAAAATTCCACCGCATGACGATCAACAACTGCTGGTAACCCTAAATATCTTTCAAATAATTCCCATGAAAATGGATTATCCATATGATGAGGTATTTCTTTATCTGATAATAATGGATTAAAAAAATTATATACATGAGGATTCTTCTCGTTTTCTTCTTTTTGTTTTGCAACAATATCTAATAAATCTTGACGAACATCTTTTCCATCAACACGAATATCATATAGCCAAGTTAAGTGATTTAAACCACATCCAATTGTTTGTAATCTATTTACATCAACACCTAGCATTTTTGCTAAATATTTTTCTCCATAAATAACACCATGACATAATCCAATAATCTTAACATTTGTTGCACGTCTTACTGCCGTAACAATTGCAGTCATTGGATTTGAATAATTAAAGAAATATGCATCTGGACAATATTTTTCAACATCTTTTGCAATTTCAACCATTACTGGAATCATTCTTTGTGCTCTTGAAATTCCACCAGGCATAACTGAATCACCTACTGGTTGATAAATTCCATATTTACGAGGGATTTGCACATCTTTTTCCCAAGCTCTGCGTCCACCAACTGCAATTGTTGTTACAACAAAATCTGCGCCAGGTAACAATTCTGTACGATCAGTAGAAGATGTAATCAATATATCCGCATTTTTTTGTTTAATCATCTTTTTAGATAATTTTGTAATGGCTTCTAAAATTTCTCCATTAATATCACATAAAGATATCTCCCACTTTCCAAAATCTGCTTGAATAAAATCTGCTATTAAACCTTTTGTAAATACTGCACTCCCTGCACCAATTAATACTAATTTTCTTCTTTCCATAATCTATCCTTTCAATCCTGCGAGTACCATCGCATCATTACAATCTTTTAAAAATTCTTTTAATTGTTCAATCTGTTCATCATAAGAAGACTTATTAAACTTTTCTATATCCTCTTCTTTCATAAATAACTTTATAAATTTTGGTTCCTTATTTGAATAATTAAATTTATTAGAAACCTTTAAATTTTTATAAACTTTGTCAAAGTTGCTTTGGTTTGAAAACCAATCAATCTCCGCAAAAATACCTGCTGGATCTTTCTTATAACTATAGATTGCTCCAAAGTATGCATAATAGGTTTCTTTTTCATCATAATCGCTTAGATAGTAACGAAACCCTGATGCATATTGTCCAAAATTATCTTTGTCATCATAGTTTATTTTTACTTTACTGTATTTGCTATCAACTTTATTTAAAGCTTTATCAAATGCATTTATAAGATTTCTAGAATTATCTAAATTTTTAATAGTAAAATAAAATCCTTCATTACTATCAGCTTCTACTATTGCTTCAGCTGCATTTTGGACAAATTCTTTTAAGTAATTAATTTGTTCACTTTTTTGTTTTGTAAGCATTTCTCCAAATACTTTATCTGGCATAAATAGTTTAAAGTATTCTTTTTCTTCATAACTTACTTCAAATTCATCCCTTAATTTAATATTTTCTGTAACTGCTGAATAAACATTTTGATTATTTTGTTCATCTAACTCAACCATTAATCCTTTTCTTGTAGTTGGATAATAAATTAATCCAATATGAAGATAAAATCCTGTACCAATATTTTTATCTGTTACATTAACTCTTAAACCATACCAGTGTCTCCCAATGCAATCCTTAGTATCTCTTTTAATTTCAAAATCACAAGTTTTACTTTCAATCTTTTTAATTGCTTCTTCAAGACAATCACCAAAACGATGCATTGAACGAAGTGAGTCAATATTAATATTTAATTGTTCCATTTTAAGCTCCTTTTTTCATCCATGGTGCGTGTGGATTTTGTACACAAAGCTTTCCACCGCTTATCTCAATAAATGTTCCTGTAATATAAGATGATTCATCTGATGCTAAAAAGCTAACAGCATTTGCTACATCTTCTGGAGTTCCAAGCTTTTGAAGTGCTATTGCTTGATTTAGTTCAGGACCTTTTTCATCAATAACCCCCTGTGTCATACTTGTAGCAATAACCCCAGGAATAAAACCATTAACACGAATTCCATATGGAGCAAATTCCGCAGCCATTGTTTTAGTCAAACTATAAACTGCTGCTTTACTTGCTGCATATGCTCCTGACCCTGCTGAAGGAATTAATGCTGCATATGATGCTGCTTGTATAATCACACCACCTTTATTTTTCATACATTTAAATGCTTCTTTACTACAAATAAATACTGATTTTAAATTAACTGAAATTGTTTTTTCAAAGTCCTTAGTACTCATATCTATTAAGTAAGACTGTGGATATATTCCTGCATTATTTATAAACACATCACATTTTCCATAATATTCCATTACTTGCTTAAACATATCTTGTATTTGTTTTTCATTACTTACATCCACTACAAATGTTCTTACTTTCCCAATTTTACTTAATTCTTCTTTTGCTTTTTTTAAAGCTTGTTCATTTAAATCACAAATAAATACTTTCGCACCTTGTTCACATAATTTTTTTGCTATTGCAAATCCGATGCCTTGAACCGACCCAGCACCAGTAATACCTATTACTTTACCGCTGTGTTTCAACTCTATTCCTCCTAATCTATAACTATTGAAGCTCCTTCATTTGCTGAACTTGCCATTTTTGCATAAAGTCTTAATATTCCTGATGGTATTTCCTTTTTTGGTTTTACCCATATTTTCTTTCTTTTAGCTAACTCATCATTATCTACATTTAACATGATACTACCATTAGGAATATCAATTATAATTTCATCACCATCTTCAACTAAAGCTATTGGTCCACATTCAATTGCTTCTGGTGATATATGCCCAACAAAACATCCATTATTTGTTCCAGAAAATCTTCCATCAGTAATAATTGCTGTTGATTCAGCAAGACCTAAACCATACAAATACTTCATTGCTTTATACATTTCGCGCATTCCAGGTCCACCTTTTGGACCTTCATAACGAATTACCAATACATCTTTTGGTTTTATCTTTTTATTAAGAATTGCTTCTTCTGCTTCTTCTTCACTGTTAAAACATTTTGCATTTCCCTTAAATAGGTGCATTTCTTTTTTTATAGCTGAAGGTTTTGTTATACCTCCATTTGGAGCTAAATTACCTTCTACTATTGCTACTCCTCCAAATGTATCAAATGGATTTTCAATCGTTTTTATTACTTCTCGATTTACTTTTCCATAATTCTTATTATTTAACTCTTGCTCTAAACTTTCGCCTGATACAGTTAATACTTCTAAATTTAAAAGCGACTTTATTTCTTTCATTACTTGTGGAATTCCACCAGCATGATAAAAATCTTCCATATTAAATTTAGAAGCTGGATTAACCTTCGCTACAAGAGGTGTCTTCTTTCCAATATCTTTAAATTTTTCCAACATTACTTTACTAGATATTCCTAACTCTCTAGCTACTGCAAGAATATGAAGTACACCATTAGTTGAACCACCAGTTGCGTTAAGAACACAAATAGCATTTTCTATTGATTTTTCATTCAATATTTGTCTACTCGTAATTCCTTTATTAACTAGATTAACAATCGCTTCACCAGAAGCAGCTGCCATTCTTGTTCTTTCTGCATAAACGGCTGGAATTAATGCTCCACCAGTTAATACCATTCCTAATGCTTCCGCAATACAGCACATTGTATTTGCTGTTCCATAAAATGAACATGAACCACATGTTGGACCACAAATATCTTCCAACTCATTTAATTCATCTTCACTTATTTTTCCAGCAGCCAACATTCCACAACCTTCAGACATTGATGTTAAATCAGAAGGTCTACCATCAAATTCACGTCCTCCAAGCATCGGCCCTGCTGGTACAACAATTGCAGGTAAATCTAATCTTGCAGCTGCCATCAATAATCCAGGGACTACTTTATCACAGGAACCAAGAAGTACAATTCCATCTAATTGATGCGATTGCACCATAGCCTCTACATCATTAGCAATACAATCACGTGTTGGTAAAATATATTTCATTCCTTCATTTCCTTGCGCTGTACCATCGCATGCACCAATGATCCCAAATTCAATTGGTGTTCCTCCAGCCGCAAGGATTCCTCGTCTTACTGATTCAGCAACATTTTTAAGTGAATAACTTCCAGGTACAAGCTCACTCCAAGAATTAGCAATTCCAATCATTGGTTTTCTTAAATCACTATCTGAAAAACCCATCGATTTATATACTGATCTATTAAAACTAAAATCAGGTCTCTGTAATATTTTTTCACTTCTTCTCATATATTTCCCTACTTTATTTTCTCAATTTTTAAATTGCTCATAACGTAAGTAAATCCTGCTTTTTCTAAGTGTTTATGAGCTTTTTTATTGAAACTATACTCTTCTGCACGAAGCCAACAAAATACTTTTACTTCTTTTCCTATTTCTTCTTCTAATCTTTTTTTAGCCATTACAATTTCATATTCCATCAAATCATCTGGTGTTGATTTAGTAATTTCAAAATGTGTGCCTGTATGACAACAAATTTCATGATTTTTTGCAATTTCTCTTAGTTCATCCCAACTAAGTGCATATCTACCATCTGGATACATTTCTGGACAAGTAATTGTAAGTTCATGTGTCTTTGTGAAATCAAGTTGTTGAGACATCGGAATATCTAAAAAGAAACTAGGAATATAAAACCACGCACGCATTTTATACTTATTTAAAATTGGTAACAAAACATCATAATGATTTCTAAAACCTTCAAAAATTCCCATTATTATTCCAGGTTTTTCATATGGCCATACTCTTGTCTTAAAATAAGTATCTAAATCATCCATTGAAACAGGAATAAAATTTTCGCTAAAATATTTTACTTCATCTTCAAATCGTTCTTTATCAACTAAGTTTGTATTATGATAATTTACTACACGCAAAAAAGAATTATTCACTAGATAACGAAACATTTCTAATGTTCTTTTATCTTTACATACTTCCTTTAAAAATTTTTTTGATTTATTCATTATTATCTACCTTCTTATTTAAGTGTTTACTAATAACATCACGATATTGAACAATTTCACCATTCTCTTTTTGATGAAAATACATTTCTGCCACTGCACTCATTGCAGGAGCTATAGCAGGATAACCTCCTAACTTTTCTTTATCTTGTTTTGAATATAAATATTCAAAAATCATTGCACCAAAGGCCATAGTGATATTAAAATCACCCTCCATCTTTGCTCCTTCATAAACTGTATCTCTTTCTGCTGTTAAGTCATCTAAACCAATAATTGCTGGAATTCCTTCATCCGCAGTTACACGCTTATCACAATACTCTATTACTTCTTCATATTTTGAAAAGTCTTCTTTGTAAATTTCTTTTAACACATCAAGCATATTTTTCATATTTATACCTCTTTTAGTTAATCTTTTCTATTTTTAGATTGCTTACGATATATTTATATCCTGCTTCTTTAATGAATTTATGAGACCATTTTGTATATGTATAATCTTCTCCAGCTAACCAACAAAACACATCACATGATTTTCCTATGACTTTTTCAAGTTTTATTTTTGATTCTATAATTTCATAACGCATTTTTTCTTCAGATGAATCAGCCTCTAATTTATAATGTGTACCTGTATGACAACAAATAACATGTTTTTCACTTAGTTTCTTTATTTCAATTTCATTCATTGCGACTCTTCCATCTTCATATCCATGAACATTTGAAATTCTTAATTTATGATTATGGCAAAATTCTATTTGATCTTTTACTGGAATATCCATGAAAAAACTCGGTATATAAAACCATCCAATAAAATTATACTTATCCAAAATTCTCGCATAAGTATCTACATGACTTCTATAGCCTTCAAATACAGCAGGAATTAATCCTGGTTTTTCATAATTCCATTTCTTTGTTTCAAAAAAATTATCTAAATCATTTATAGTAACTGGTTGAAAATTTTCACTAAAATATTTTATTTCTGTTTCAAACCTATTACTATTTATAGCGTCAGTATTATGGTAATTGACAACACGAATAATTGAGTTATTAACTAAAAAACGAAACATTTCAAGTGTTCTTTTATCTTTAGTAATTGATTTTAAAAATAATTCATATTCTCTTTCTACCATATATCCCTCTTTATAAAGAAGGAGGAATGATGTTTCATTCCTCCGTTTTTTTTATTGACGGTTTAAATTCTCCTGAATCATCGCATTTCCTTCATCTTCAATTGCTTGCAAGCATGCATCTATATCTCCATCAACCATTAATTGACTTAATTTTTCTCTTATTATTGTATAAATCAATGTACTAGAAGTTTGCATGTATGCTCCATCCTCTTCTGCATAAGGTAAGATATCTTTTGCGATTACAATTGCTTTATTAACATCTCCTACATTAGGATCATATTCTAAATCAGCTAATGAATCTTTTCTTGCTGGAATAGCTCCTGTTACATATGCCCATTCTCCTGTTTCTTCAGCACTTGTCATGAATTTCATAAATGCAAATGCAGCTTCTTTATTTTTGCTCTTTTCAGTTACAAAGTATCCCCAGCCACCTGTACCGATACTAATTGGATCTGCTCCATCAACCCATGGTGGCATATTGAATATTTGAAGTTCTACACCTTCCATATCAATCGCAAATGATCCTGCATACCAAGGAGCCCCCACTGTCATAACAGCTGCACCCTGAATAAATTGAGAGTAACGAGGTTCTCCATCAAAGCAGATTGCTTCTGGACCTTGACTGTATTTGATTAGTGTTTCTGCAGCCTTGCGTGCTTCTGGAGTTACAAAGTGTACTTTCATGTTTTCTTCATCGCGATAATCTCCACCATATTGAAGAATCAGAGATAAAAAGTTTGCTTCCCATTGTGAATAAGTATATGCTAATCCTCCACGTATTATAGTTCCATCAGCATCTTTTATTACTAATAAATTTGCAAAATCTAATAACTCTTGGAAATCTTTTGGACCATTATTTTCAATCCAACCTTCTGGTAAAGAAATTCCTTCTTCATTTAAAATATCCATATTTACAAATAGTAATGGTGATTCAACGTTGATTTCAGATGGTAAAGAGTAATATTTTCCATCATACATCTTATTCTTTAGTGCAGCTTCATAATATACAGATTCTAATTCTGATTTTGAAATTACATCTTCAGGTATTTCTACAATTTTACCTGCTTTTGCCCAATCAACTACTGATTGCCAAGTTTGTATTACATCTGGTTCTTCTCCAGCTGAGAAAGCTTGGTTTACTTTATCAGCAAATTCAGGGAAATATTCAACCTTGATATTTACATCTGGATAAGCTTCTTTAAAGCGTTCTATTGCTGGCTCGAAATAGTTTAACCAAGGTTCTGTTTGTTGTGTCCAGAACACAAGATCTCCGTCGATAACGCCATCGCCATCAGTCCAAGTTGGTTTCTTTTCTCCACAACCTGTGAGAAGTGTTGAAAAAACAATAACTATGGCTAACAAACCAATAATTTTCTTTTTCATTTTTTCCTCCTATTATTGACTATCTGTCTATTGTAACTTCATAATAGCATGATGATATGATTTATTATAATAGTATTTTTTTATTTTCTTATTCTATTTTGTTTATTGTTAATGTAAGATATTTATAGGAGGAGTTTACTTGAATAATTATTTTAATATTAAAACTATAACAATTAATGAAAGAACTGTAATAAAATCAAAAAATTTTGACTTTTCAATTATCTATATTAATAGTGGTACTGGTAAATACATTCACAACCAAACTATTGACATCTTTCTTTCTCATTCCATCTTTTTACTTTCGAAACAAACAAAGCTATCTATAACTCCTACTTCAAAGTTTATATGTACTATTACAGTAATTAATTTCAATACTAATTTACTTAAAGAACGTAATATATTTTCTCAATCATATAAACTTGTTCAAAATTTAATCGATAAAATAAATAATTGTACTTGCCTTACACTTACAAGTGTTAGCAATCAAGGCATATATCCTTTTTTAGATATAATTACAAATGAGTATCAAAATATTAAACCCATGTCATTTTTTATTATTCAAAATACTTTAGCTGCTTTAATTGTTTATGTTGCTAGAAATTATAATCTAACTACCTTTGAAGATAATAACAATAAAACAACAAAAGCAACTCTAATTGAACACGTTAAAAATACAATTGAAAATAATTATAACCAACAAATTTCGTTATCTTCTCTTGCTAAACAATACTATGTAAATCCAAGTTATCTTAGTCATTGTTTTAAAAAAGACACTGGTATTTCTCTTACAAACTTCATAATTTCAACAAGAATCAATCAAGCTAAATTACTTCTTTTAGATACCGAAGAATTAATAATTGATATTGCTAGCTCATGTGGTTTCAATACCATAGCTCACTTTAACACTTGGTTTAAAAAATTGGAACATATGACTCCTTCTGAATTTAGAAATAAAAATAAAATTAGAAAGAAAACATTTCTATAAAAAAACAAGCTCACAGCTTATTCTTTTTTGTTTGCAAGATGGTATGCAACATCAATAATCATATCTTCCTGACCACCAACCATTTTTCTTTTACCTAACTCTTCAAGAATATCAATAACAGAAAGATTATATATTTCTGCAGCACGTTTTGCATGAAGTAAGAAACTTGAATAAACACCAGAATATCCTAACATAAGTGCCGCAGCATCAATTATCTGTGGTCTTTGTAACAATGGACGAACATGTTTTTCAGAAGCTTCAAGCAATTTTTTAAAATCTAAATTATTTTCAATATTTAATCGGTTTAAAACAGCACTTAAAACCTCAAGTTGACAATTACCTGCCCCTGCTCCAAGTCCACAACAAGTAGCATCAATATATTTTGCACCACTTTCAATTGCGGTTATTGAATTTGCAACTGCAAGTCCTAAATTATTATGTGCATGAAATCCAACAGGAACATTACATGATAATTTAACGGCTTCAATTCTTTCTTTTACTTCATTTTGTGTTAAATGTCCTGCAGAATCAGCTAAATTAATATAATCTACTCCATTTTCTTCAAATATTTTTGCTTGCTCAACAATTTTTTCAGGAGAAGCCATATGAATCATCATTAAAAATCCAACTATAAACATTCCTTTTTCTTTTGCATGTTTAATATGTTCAATTGCAACATCTGCTTCAGTAACATGTGTTGCAATTCTTACAACTCTAGCTCCTGCATCATATGCTTTATCAAGATCTGCAATTGTTCCTATTCCAGGAAGAAGTAATACTCCTATTTTCGCGTTTTTTACTACTTCACTTGCAGCTTTTATAAGTTCAAGTTCATTTGTTTTAGAAAACCCATAATTAATAGAAGAACCAGCCAACCCATCTCCATGACTAATTTCAATAATGTCCACACCTGCTTGATCTAAAACTCTTGAAATATCTCTAACTTGTTCAGCAGTAAAACTATGACTAACAGCATGACTTCCATCACGCAAAGTGGTATCAATAACTTTCAACATTATAATTTACCTAACCTTTCTTTTGCGATTTTTTCTGCTACTTCAATTGCTGCAGCATTTATAATATCTAAGTTTCCTGAATATGCTGGTAAAAAATCTCCAGCACCTTCTACTTCAATAATAACAGTTACTTTATTTTCATATAACATCGGTTCTGTTCTCAAACGATAGCCTGGTACATACTTTTGAATTTGATTTACAATTTTATAAACAGCTTCGCTAATTTTTTTGTAATCTGGATTTTTTACTATTGAATAAATTGTATTTGTCATAATAATTGGCGGTTCTGCAGG
>JGI24709J26583_10003837_pt1 | contig 11627 bp, 11 predicted proteins | sample BioPla2DNA1_FD_26583 | JGI IMG/M metagenome (IMG submission 26583) | reverse complement strand
AGGAATATGTTTAAAGATAAAACTTTACTAATTACGGGTGGAACAGGATCTTTTGGGAATGCAGTAATGAAGAGATTCTTACATACAGATGTTAAAGAAATACGTATTTTCTCTCGTGATGAAAAGAAACAAGATGACATGAGAAAACTTTATAAAGATGATAAATTAAAATTTTACATTGGGGATGTTAGAGATTTAGCCAGTGTTAAAAATGCTATGCACGATGTTGATTTCGTATTCCATGCTGCAGCGTTAAAGCAAGTTCCATCATGTGAGTTCTTCCCCTTAGAAGCAGTCAAGACGAATGTAATGGGGACAGACAATGTTCTTACTGGTGCAATTGAAATGGGAATTAAGAAAGTAATTTGTTTGTCTACAGATAAAGCAGCTTATCCTATCAATGCAATGGGAATTTCAAAAGCTATGATGGAAAAAGTATTCGTGGCAAAAGCTAGAACTGTGAATCCAGAAAGAACACTTATATGTGGAACGAGATATGGAAATGTAATGGCATCGAGAGGATCAGTAATTCCTTTATTCATTGAGCAAATAAAAAATGGACAACCATTAACAATTACAGATCCAAACATGACTAGGTTCTTAATGAGCTTAGAGGAAGCTGTAGAGCTTGTAGTATTTGCATTTCAAAATGCTGAAGCAGGAGATATTATGGTTCAAAAAGCGCCAGCATCTACAATTGGTGATTTGGCCCAAGCAGTAAAAGAACTTTTTAATGCTGAAAATGAAATTAAGATTATCGGGACTCGCCATGGGGAAAAACTCTACGAAACTCTTCTTACAAAAGAAGAACATGTGGTAGCACAAGATATGGGTGGTTTTTATAGAGTTCCTGCGGATAAAAGAGATCTTAACTATGATAAATATTTTGTAGAAGGAAACCAACAGCTTCAAGAAGTAGAAGACTATAACTCTCATAACACAGAAAGACTCAATGTAGAGCAAATCAAAGAGAAGTTATTGAATCTTGATTATATAAAAGAAGAACTAAAGAACTGGGAGGCGAGATAATGAAGGTCTTAGTCCTAGGTGGAACAGGTATGGCAGGCCATACAATTTCAATGTATTTTAAAGAAGCAGGACATGATGTTACTGCTTTTAGTCGTAGTAAAGTGGAATATTGTAACAACATAAATGGAGATATTACAGACTTTGAAAGACTTAAGAATATTATTATTGAAGGTCAATACGATGCAGTTATTAATGCAATAGGAATCTTGAATCAAGATGCAGAAGATAATAAATCAACTGCAGTATTATTAAACAGCTATTTACCACATTTCTTAAGTGATACTACTAAAGACATGAATACAAAAATTATTCATATGAGTACGGATTGTGTGTTTTCAGGAAAGACTGGGGGCTATTCAGAGACGTCTCTCAGAGACGGTGAAACTTTTTATGATAGATCAAAAGCATTGGGAGAATTAGAAAACAATAAAGACCTTACATTCAGGAATTCAATTATTGGTCCTGACATGAGCGAAAAAGGAATAGGACTATTCAATTGGTTTATGAAGCAAGAAGGCCAAATCAATGGATTTACTAAAGCTATCTGGACTGGAGTAACAACATTAACCCTAGCGAAGGCTATGGAGCAAGCATTAAAAGAAAATCTAACTGGAGTATATAATTTAGTAAACAATGAGACTATTAGTAAATATGAGTTACTTAAGTTATTTAATAAATACATGAAAGATAATAAAATCGAGATTTTACCAAGTGATAATCTATCACTGAATAAGTCTTTAATTAATAATAGAACAGATTTTTCATTTAAAGTACCTAGCTATGAAACGATGGTAGCTGAAATGAAAGAGTGGATTGATAATCATAGTGAGTTCTATCCACATTATTTTATATAGGGGGCAAGTGTAAATGAGAAAATTGAGATTAATGACAATTGTGGGTACTCGCCCTGAAATTATAAAGCTTTCTGAAGTAATCAAGAAGAGTGACAAATATTTTGACCATATACTTGTTCATACAGGTCAAAACTACGACTATACGTTAAATCAAGTATTCTTTGAGAATTTAGGAATAAGAGAACCAGATTTTTATCTTAATGTAGTTGGAGATAATTTAGGTCAAACTATGGGGAATGTACTAGCAAAGTCCTATGAAATTATGGTTCAAGAACAACCAGATGCATTACTTGTTCTTGGAGATACAAATTCTTGCTTAAGTGTTATTTCTGCTAAGAGGCTTAAGATTCCGATTTTTCATATGGAAGCAGGAAATAGATGTTTCGATGAAAACCTTCCTGAAGAGATTAATAGAAGAATTATTGATCATACAAGTGATGTGAATCTATGTTATACAGAGCATGCTCGGAATTATTTGAATTGGGAGGGTGTTCCTAAAGAGAGAACTTACGTAGTCGGTTCACCAATGGCAGAAGTACTAAAGGTAAACAAAGAGAAAATAGATAATAGCAAAGTGCTTGAGACATTAGGACTAGAAAAAGGTAAGTATATCCTACTATCAGCTCACCGAGAAGAAAATATTGATAATGAAGATAATTTTATGGCTTTGATGAATGCTGTCAATGCTATGGCAGAGAATTATGATCTTCCAGTTATCTATAGCACTCATCCGAGAAGCAAGAAGTTTATTGAGCAACGTGGATTTAAATTTCATCCAAATGTGAGGACTTTACAGCCCTTTGGATTTGCTGATTATAATCATCTTCAGCAGAATTCATTCTGCGTGGTTTCTGATAGCGGCACGATTGCAGAGGAAGCTTCTTATTTTAAGTTCCCAGCAGTATCTGTAAGAACAAGTACAGAGAGACCAGAAGCCTTAGATAAAGGAAACTTTGTTATTGGAAGTATTACAACAGAGCAAGTATTACAGGCTGTTGATATGGCAGTAGAGATGAATGCTCAAGGAGATTTAGGAGAAGAAGTACCAAACTATGTAGATGAAAATGTAAGTACTAAGGTAGTTAAGTTAATTCAGAGCTATACAGGGATAGTAAATAAGATGGTGTGGAGGAAATCATGAGAAAGGTGTGCCTAGTTAGTTATACTGCTCCATACACAATACCATATATAGATATATATTTAAAAATATTTAAACAAAATGGCATTCAGTGTGATGTAGTTTATTGGGATCGAGAAGGAAAGATTGAGCACCAGGATGAAGAACATATTAAATACTATCCATATAGAGGAATATCTAGTATGAATGAATCGAGATTAAAGAGATACTTTCATTACATTCCAGCTAGAGAATATGGGTGATACAGATATGGTTACGATAATGTGGGCTAATGAGCCATTTGACCCTGAAAATCCTGATACATACTATTCGGAGGTATAGGACATATGAAAAAATTAAAAGTAATGACAGTTGTAGGCACAAGACCAGAGATTATAAGACTATCAGCTGTTATAAATAAATTAGATAAATCAGAAGCAATAGAACATGTTCTTGTTCATACAGGTCAGAATTATGATTATGAATTAAATGAAGTATTTTTTAATGATTTTAATCTAAAAAAACCAGACTATTTTTTAAATGCTGCAACAGGAACAGCAGTAGAGACAATAGGAAATATCCTAATAAAGATAGACCCAATTCTAGATGAAGTAAAACCAGATGCCTTTTTAGTTTTAGGTGACACAAATAGCTGTTTATGTGCAATAGCAGCTAAGAGAAAACATATCCCTATTTTCCATATGGAAGCTGGAAATAGGTGCTTTGATCAGAGGGTTACAGAAGAGACGAACAGAAAGATTGTAGATCATACTGCAGATATTAACTTAACATATAGTGATATTGCTAGAGAATATCTTTTAAGAGAAGGTCTTCCTGCAGACAGAGTAATTAAAACGGGTAGTCCTATGTTTGAGGTCCTTAATTCAAGAAAAGATGATATCGAGAAATCAGATGTACTTGAAAGATTAGGGCTTAAAGAAGGCAAATACTTTGTAGTGTCTGCTCACAGGGAAGAAAACATTAATTCAGAAGAAACTTTATGGATTTAGTAGACACATTAAATACAATTGCTGAAAAATATCAAATGCCTTTAATTGTAAGCACTCATCCAAGAACTAGAAAAATGATTGAAGCTAAGGGTATTGAGTTTAATCCGTTAGTTAAGACCATGAAGCCACTTGGATTTAACGATTATGTAAAGCTTCAAAAGTATGCGAAAGCTGTTCTTAGTGATAGCGGGACAATCAGTGAAGAGTCATCAATTCTTGGATTTAGAGCATTAAATATAAGACAAGCTCATGAGAGACCAGAGGCAATGGAAGAGGCATCAGTTATGATGGTTGGACTTAAGAAAGAAAGAATTCTTCAGGGTATAAAAGTGCTGTAGACACAAGAAAAAGATACACTAAGGTTTGTTTCGGATTATTCAATGCCGAATGTGTCTGAAAAAGTGTTAAGGATTATATTGTCGTATACAGATTATATAAATAGAGTTGTTTGGGGAAATAATGAGTGATTAATCTACCTTTAGCAAGTATTATCCTCATTTTTATTTAAGAAAAGAATGAATGGTATGATTAAGCTCAAGCAACACTATTTTACTTCAAAAAAGTATTAATATATTAACATAAAAAGATTTAAATTTATTTAGATTAGAATTATGATTTAGAATAATTAACTGAAGGTACACTGAAAGTTAGCAAGGCTATTCACAGTTATCATATTGAGGTAAGTTTGAGAATAATGTGGGGGGGATAGAATGAAAATACTTTATGTTGTGAACTGGTTTTTTCCGGCCAAACATTCAGGAGGACCAGCTGTAAGTATTGACAATATATGCACACTTCTGAAAGATGATGTTGAAAACTATATTGTTACAGTGGACCATGATATTAATAACAGAGCACGATTTTCAGATATCAAGGAAGGCTGGAATGAAAGGAATAATTGTTATGCGTTATATCTTGAAGAGGAAGAAATTAATTATAAAAAATTACTAAATGTAACACGCTCTATTAATCCAGATATAATTTATCTTAATAGCTTATTTGGATACAAGTTTACAGTCCCATTCTTAAAAATTGCCACAAAGGAGAACATACCACTAATATTAGCTCCAAGAGGCGAACTATGCAAAAACGCTTTTAAGAAAAAATATAAAAAGAAGCCTTATCTTTTATTATTAAGTACATATCTAAAAGGACCAAGAATTTATTATCAATCTACTTCTAGAGAGGAAACTTTAGCTATTAGAAACCTTTTGGGAGTCGGATTGGATAAGATTTACGAATTACCAAATATCCCAACAATCATCAACAAGGTATCCATGAAGAAAAAGAAAATTCCTGGTACATTAAATTGTGTTTTTTTGTCTCGTATTCAAGAGATAAAAAACCTATTAGGGGCAATTAGAATACTGGGTAAAGTATCTGGAAATATAAAGTTTGATATTTATGGACCTATAGAAAANACAAGATATTGGAATCAATGCAAAAATGAAATAAAAAAGTTACCAAGCAATATAGAGGTCTATTATAAGGGAGTAGTAGGACGATCTGATGTAAGTATGACTTTTTCTTTGTATGATGTTTTTTTGTTTCCGACCTTTAGTGAAAATTATGGTCATGTAATCGTCGAAGCATTGTTATCTCAGTGTTTAATTGTTATAAGCGATCAAACACCTTGGACTGATATAAATAACAATGGTGGTTGGGCTTTACCGTTAGAAGATGATGGTGAATTTGTAGAAATACTAAATAAGATAGTGAATATGAATGAGGAAGAATACTCGTATCATGTAAAGCTGAGTGATACTTATATAAAGAATAAAATTAATATTAACGAGTTTAAGGAACAGTATTTATCTGTATATAAAGAAATTATGTTATAAATGAACTAAAGAACCAGATGAACTCTTTAGTTAGTATATGACGGTGGGAGGCAAATGCAATTGCGTGTAAAAAAGATTCGAAAATCTGATAAACTTAAAACACTTAAGGTGCTTCATATTATTTCTGGCTTCGGTGGTGGTATATCATCTCTTATATGGAATTTAGTAAGGAATACTGATTCAACTAAGATTATAAATGATGTGATAGCTTTTTCTCTAGAAGATGGAGATGAATTTATTATTGATATCCAAAATAAAGGTGGAAATGTTTATGAAATGCCACGGCCCAGAAAAAAAGGATATAACTCAATGAAAGNCNATATACTAGATGTCTTGATGAAGAATAGTTATGATGCGATTCATTGCCACATTGATGGATGGAGGTCTTTATTATTCTCTAAATATGCAAAGAAAGCCGGTATAAATAGATTTATCATTCATGCACACAGAACTAGTAACGATAGAGGTTTGATTTCTAATAATCCCTTATTTATTAAGTTTAACAGATATTGTACTAGAAGAGCAGCAACACATTTGGCGGCTTGCGGTAAAATGGCAGGTGACTTTGTATTTGGTAAAAACACTAATAAACATGATTTTATAATAATACCAAATGGCGTTATGTTAGATAAATTCATAGGCTCATTAAGTACTGAGGAAAGAAACATGTACTTGGGATCACTCGATATACCTAACAACACAGTGATTATAGGACAAATCGCTAGGTTCAACATTCAGAAAAATCATAAATTTGCTATAGACATTATTAGAGAGATAAAAAAGAGTGGAGTAGATTTTGTATGGATGTTTATTGGTGTTGGAGAATTAGAAACAGANATTAAAGAGANNGTAATGAAGTATGGTTTAAATAACTATGTGAGGTTTTTAGGAAGACGAAGTGATGTTAACAACCTATTAAAACTTATGGATGTTATGGTGCTTACATCATATTCTGAAGGTTTGCCAACTGTTGTGATTGAAGCACAAGCAACCGGCACACCATCAATCTTATCAGATACAATCACACGAGAAACGGATATGGGCTTAGGGTTACTTGAGTTTATTCCTATTGGAGAAACGGCTGATACATGGGCAAAAGCAATCATAGATAATGTTGGACATAAATCAACTGATTACCATCATATTAAGAAAAACTTTGTAGAGAAATCATACACAGCTGCGGATGCATCTATTAAATATGAAAATTTTATCTATGATATAGTATGTAATTAGTTTACATATTATTGTACACAGCAGTTGGTTGTTTAGGGGGGTTCCAATGAATTTATTATTTATGATAGGTAGTTTGGGTGGGGGAGGAGCTGAAAGAGTAGTATGTACTCTTGTTAATGGTCTAGTAAGAAAAGATATTAGCATTACAATAGTTACTTTGGTTTCAAGTAAAACTTCGTATAGACTGGACAAGAGAATTAAGCATATCTCTTTGTCACATGTAAAAAGCATAAAAGGACTAAGTACTCTAAAAAAAGTGCTACTAATTAGAAAACACGTTAAATTATCGAATTACGACATGTGTATTTCATTTACGACCAAGGTTAATACTGTAGCACTATTAAGTATTATAGGATTAAAACAAAAGATAATCGTTAGTGAGAGAAATGATCCCTATAGGGATCCAGTAGATAAGTTAAGTAGGTTATTGAGACGTATTCTATATAGGTTTGCGGACGGCTATGTCTTTCAAACAGAAGATGCCCGCGATTACTTCTCAAAAAAGATTCAAAATAAGGGCCAGATTATTCCTAATCCTGTAAATGAGTATCTGCCTCCCCCTTATGTAGGAGAAAGAGATAAAGTAATAGTTACGGCTTTGCGCTTAGAAGCTCAGAAAAATATACCTCTTCTGATAGATTCATTCAAATTGCTCGTTAAGGATCACCCTGAATACACACTAGAGATTTATGGAGAAGGATCACAAGAGAAAGTTATTAAAGAATACATAAAGAGCTACAATCTTGACAATAAAGTATACTTGAAAGGATTTTCTCAAGAAATATATTCAGACATACTTAAAGCAAAAATGTTCGTATTGCCCTCTGATTACGAAGGGATGTCAAATGCCATGGTTGAAGCTATAGCTCTAGGAGTGCCTACCATTTCAACTGATCATCCTATTGGTGGTGCTAGAATGATAATAGAGGATGGGAAAAATGGATTGCTAACGAAAGTTAAAGATGTTAATATGCTCTATGAAAAGATGAAATACTTAATTGAGAATGAACAAATATCTGAGTATATAGGGAAGAATGGATTGAGATTAAGAGAAGAATTATCAGTTGAAAAGATAATTGATATGTGGATAAAATATATATATGAGGTTTGTGTTAATGATGACTGTAACAAATAAATACAAAAATAATAATATTCATATATATACCATATTTACACTTTTGGGTACTTATATGCTTGCCCTATTAATCATTACCGAAAATAGTAGATATTCATCTATTATACTTTTTGTATTGTTGTATACAATGTTCATATTTGCTATAATAAAGAAAAAAGTCAGAATAGATATTTTGAGTATAGTTAATATAGTCTTCACACTCTACTATTTAATTACGTATTTAAATACACCAGAGTTAATAGATTCTTCTTATGGCAGAATGAAAACAATTATATACATGCTATTTCTATTCCTACTAGTATTACAAATGGATATGATCAAAAATATGGGGAACTATATTACTAAATTATTTTTAGTTGTAGGTATTTTGTATTGCTCATATTATGTCTATACATTAAAAGTAACTGGGATAATTACTGCAATTACATTTGGAGATAGATTTGGTGGGAGTGTTAACAACATAAATGAACTAGGTATGTTTATGACATTGTTCTTTCTATTCTTTATTCATATTGGGAATACTAATAAGAGATGGATATATTACTTATTATCCATAATTCCAGCGTGTATAGTAATCGCTACGAACTCAAGGAAGGCAATTGTAGGTTTAATAATAGGTTTGTCATTGTATATCTATCTATGTAACCATTCTAAGAAAAAACTTAAAACAATTTTTTATATATGTATCCTATTGATATTTATATTTGGATTACTACAATTATCGGTTTTCGAAAATATATATAACAGAGTGAGTTCTTTATGGACAGACACCGCGGACAAATCCGCAGTTCAGTCATCATATATAAGAAGTAATATGATCGATTTTGGCTTAACGGGTATTAAAAATAAACCGATATTTGGACATGGGTTTAATATGTTCACATTAAATTATGGCTATCAATCAGGGACATATACATACTCACATAATAACTACATAGAGTTGCTATATAATCAAGGTATTTTAGGTTTAGTATTATATTATTTAAGGTATATCATAGTGATTAAGGGGATGTGGATATTCATAAGAACAAAAGACAAGTTGGGTATCATACTGTTAGTTTTTCTAATTCTTAGTATCGCATATGATTTTGCCTNCGTAAGTTATTATAATCCTATCAATTATGTCATTTTACTAATTTCTTACCTGTATTATTTAAATACAAAAACAACATTAATGGGGAAGCTAGAATATGAATAGAATCACAAAAAGTTTGCTATTTCGTTTTATGGATACCAAGTTATCTAGATTACTGCCAGATAAGCAATACATATCTTTAAGATATAAGGCGTATTGCGGAAAGAAACTGAATTTGAAAAATCCCATCACCTTCAATGAAAAACTCCAATGGCTCAAACTAAATGGTAGAAAACCTGAATATACAATAATGGCCGATAAGTATGAGGTTAGACAATATGTTGCTGAAAAAATTGGTGAAGAATATCTGATCCCCATAGTAGGAGTTTGGGATAAATTTGAAGATATAGATTTTGATAAGATACCAAATCAATTTGTACTAAAACCAAATCATACATCAGGAAATGTATTTATCTGTACAGATAAATACAAAGTCGATTATAAAGCATTAAAAAAAGAAGTTGATAAATGGATGAAGAGAGAATACTATTGGGTACACCGTGAGTGGCCATATAAAAATATTAAACCAAGAATTATATGTGAGAAATATATGGTAGATGAATCAGGAATAGAGTTAAAGGACTATAAGTTCTTTTGCTTTAATGGAAAGGTAAAATTTTTTAAAGTGGATTTTAATAGATTTAGTGATCACCGTGCTAATTACTATGATTTAAATAAAAAGTTATTATATTTTGGTGAAGTAAAATGTCCTCCGGATTATCAACGCAAATTAGAGCTTCCATCAAATATTTATGATATGGTTATTCTAGCGGAGCAGTTATCTCGGGGAAAACCGTTCTTAAGAGTTGATTTCTATAATATATCTGGTCGAATTTATTTTGGTGAAATAACTTTTTTTCCGGCTTCAGGATTTGGCAAACTAGAGCCAGATGAATGGGATTATAAACTAGGAAGCTGGATTGAACTACCCAATAAATTAGGATAAAAACAAAGGTGGATTGTAAATGCAAATAATTATAGCTGGAGATTTAGTACCAACAAAACAGAATATTGACTTATTTTATAATGGTAATATAGAAGAATTAATGGGTAGTGAGTTGCAGTCTATCTGGGAAACTGCTGATATTAGAATCTTTAACTTAGAAGTACCACTGGTAGATAAAGAAAGACCAATTGACAAATGTGGCCCTAATCTTATAGCACCTACAAGTACTGTAAAAGGAATAAAACAATTAGATCCATCGCTAATAACATTAGCTAATAATCATATTCTTGATCAGGGAGAAGAAGGACTTAAGTCAACTCAAGACATCCTGAATAAAAATGAAATACCTTTTGTTGGTGTAGGGAATAATTTAAGCGAAGCAAGTAAACCTTATATTGTTGAAAAAGATGACACTAAGATAGGTATATATGTTTGTGCAGAACATGAATTCTCAATAGCGACAAACAAAACTTCAGGTGCTAACCCTTTTGACCCCTTTGAAAGCTTGGATCATATAAATGAATTAAAAAGCAAGTGTGACCTTGTAGTTGTACTATATCATGGAGGTAAAGAGCATTATCGCTACCCATCACCATATTTGCAAAAAATATCGAGAAAAATGATTGATAAAGGTGCAGATTTAATTGTATGCCAGCACAGTCATTGTGTGGGAGCATATGAAAGATATAAGGATTCTACCATTATTTATGGTCAAGGGAACTTTATATTTAACAAACATGATAATGACTTTTGGAATAGTAGTATTCTTATTAAAGTAGATATAGAAGACGATGTAAAAATTGATTATATACCAACTGTAACGACTGGACAAGGCATACGTTTAGCTAATAATGATGAAGGTAAATTAATTCTAGAAAACTTCCATAAAAGATCAGCTGAAATATTGGAAATAGGGTTTATTGAAAAAAGCTATGAAGAATTTGCAAGAAAGAGTACAGATAACTATTTAAGAAAACTTTGTGGATTTGGAAAATGGCATTCTAGGATAGATCGAAAAATACTTAAGGGATATTTACTAAGAAAAAAACTTAGTAAAGAGTATCTTCTAGGAATACAAAACTACATTGAGTGTGAAGCACATAGGGAGCTACTTCTAAGAGCAATTAAGTCAAGGAGAAATGATGTGTAAATGTCAGCTAAAAAGAAAGTCTTAGAAAACTCGTTTTTTTATATATTTAGTTCATTGCTTGTTAAAGCAATGGGGTTTCTCTTACTACCCATTTATACATTATTCTTAACACCTGATGATTATGGAATAATTAATCTTGTAATGGGATTTATAAATGTAGCCACTTTTATTGTAGCA
>JGI24709J26583_10003832_pt1 | contig 11637 bp, 10 predicted proteins | sample BioPla2DNA1_FD_26583 | JGI IMG/M metagenome (IMG submission 26583) | reverse complement strand
ATCGACCTCGTGCCCCGCTTTGATGGCTACGCCTGCGGCTTGTGACAACCATTTCGGGTAATAAATGGTACTGCTTTTGGTAACTGCAGGACTTCTGGATTCTCTGGAAAAATGGTCGTGAAAAGGAGGGTTTAAAAACAATACCTTCATTACTATCCGTATTTTATCACAGGGCCGGAAAATGAGTTTTTCAGGCTCCTGCCTATAAGATGATACAATAAATGCAAGCGGTATTTCAGCTTGAACGATAGGGAATTGGTGCTGACGGAGCCTGTAAACGAAACCGTATTATCGTGCCTGCGATACAACACCAATACTTCGTCCATATAGCCGGTCCTGAAATGCCATTGAGCATATAAGGCTAACCATAGGTCGTGAGCCACCAGGCCTTTGGGGAAAGGCATAGTCGCTTTTAATACCGAGGAACGTAAAACCATGCAGCAACCCAGCCAGGCATTTTTGTATAAATTGGACAAAAGTGTTCGCTTCATGGGCCATTCCGAATCAAAATGCGGTGATTTAATGATATTAAGCTCCTGATCTACCAAAGCACAATTGCACATAGCCACATCCAGGCTTTCCTTTTCGAGGAATTCCACCATTTTATCCAATTTACCGGCCAACCAGACATCGTCTTGGTCTGCCAAAAAAATAAAATCTCCCCGGGCCCGGGATAAGGCATTCTCGAAATTATTGGCGATGCCTTTGCGTTGATTGTGGAAAAAACGAATTCTTTTATCTTCGTATGCATGGATGATTTCGTGGGTTTTATCGCTGGAACCGTCGTCTGAGACAACTAGTTCGTCCTCGTCGCCAAGCTGGCTCAGAATGGAATCCAACTGTTCTTTCAAATACCGTTCCCCGTTAAAGGTAGCCATACATACTGATATCATCGCCCTTTATAAATTGGTAGGTGGTTAAACTTTCTCAGATTGAAAACCAGTATCAATATGAGTTTTGTTTGGCAGACAAAGATAGCTAATTTTCGTATTGTACGGACTATCAATAGGGAATTTTTAAAGCTCAGAACGGAATATCCAGGCAGACCGGAAGGTGATCGCTGTAACCGCCTATGTAACGATATGCTTCATAGGTTCTAAAGGGTTTATAACCCAAATACTTTTCATCTTTGACCAGCAAAAAATCATCAAATCTTACCTTTGCCTCGGACAGACGGCGAATAGGCGGGCTCTCTTGTTGCAGGGGCTCTTCGTACAACAAAGCCGAAGAAACAATGATCTGGTCAATCATCAACCAGCGCCCCTGGTATTTGTGACTACCGTAAGCAGGTTTATTCATCAGGGGCCACATCATATTGTACAAGGCCGCAGGCCGGTAAGGCTCCTGAGGGTTCCTCGCTCCCAAGTCACGACTCAAAGACAAATCACAGGGCTCATCGTTAAAATCGCCCATAATCAGGATAAGTGCATTGGGCTCTTTGCTAAACAGGGAGTCAACTCTTGCGCGCAATTGCCCGGCTGCCTGACGTCTGAATTTCTCGGAAGCCTTGACCCCGCCGTAACGCGAAGGCAGATGACAAACAAATACATGCAGTACTTGTTCATTTGGCAGTAATCCATTAACGTAGAGGATGTCTCTTGATTTTTTATTTTCGTCGCTGAACGAGGGCCTTATACTTTCCCAGGCCAAAGGTTTGAAAACAAAGCGATTGTACAGCAGACAAACATCTATTCCCCTAGGATCGGCCGATTCCGCGTAAATATAGCGGTAAGCAACGTTTTTCAGGGAAGATGCCCTGAGTAAAAATTGCAGACAGTCTTCGTTTTCCACCTCTGCCAGGCCAACTAAATGAGGGAAACTCTCCTCGCCTGCCACAGCCAGCACCCTGGCCAGCTGTTCCGTTTTTTGCAGAAAACGTTTAGGACTCCAGGCGTAAGACCCCCCGGGCAAAAAATCCTCATCACGTGTCAGGCTGTCGTCTTTGCAATCAAAGAAATTCTCCGTATTGTAAAACACCACCCGAAGCTGCCTTTCCGCCCATGAAAACACGGCCGTCAGCAACAGGCAGCAAACCGTAAGATATTTCAAAAGATACCGTATTTGCACAAATTTTGTTTTGTGCAAATATAGCATTCTTTTATCAAAAAAATAATGATTTTTTTAGATTAGTATAGTTTTACTTAAACAGCCAACGAAACAAGTCGTTGCCGTTAGCGTAAATTAATAAGGCAAGTAAAATAAACATACCGGCCATCTGGGCGTATTCCAAAAATTTTTCGTTGGGTTTGCGCCTACTAATCACCTCGAACAATAAAAAGAGAATATGGCCGCCGTCCAATCCCGGAATAGGCAAAATATTCATAAAAGCCAGAATAATAGACAAAAAGGCCGTGGTTTCCCAGAAGATTTTCCAATTCCAGGTGGCGGGGAACAAACTTCCTATGGCACCAAATCCGCCCAGGCTCTTGGCTCCTTCCCTGGTAAATACGTATTTCATATCGCCGGCATAACCGGTCAGTTTGCTTACGCCTAATTTTATACCCGCCGGTATGGAGGCAAAAAAGGAATAGTTTATTTGTTTCAAGGGATAAATATCGGCCGGATGTTTAAGTTCAAAACCGATTTTGGCAGTGGAATCCAGCTGTACTTGCATGGTGCCCGGGTTTCCCGAGCGGTAATAACTCAACAAAATGCTGCTGTCTCCGTATTGACTGAGCATAGAAGCAAAGTCCGTAAAAGATTCCGTCTGCACCGAGTTAAGGCCTACAATACTGTCGCCCGGCATGAGCCCGGCTTTATCTCCCGGAGACCTGGGCGTTACTTTTTTGACCACTGTCGGAAAACGGAAAGCGGCAAAGCCTTGTCTGGCCGACAGTAATTGCTGCATAAAATCTTCAGGAATAGCGACTTTAGCTTCCTCTCCCTTGCGCAAGACCTTTACTTCGGAAGCTTCTACTATCTTGCGAAAGCTGTCGTCATTAAACTGTTCAAGGGCTATACCGTCTGCCTCGAGCAAAATATCTCCGTTCTGAAAGCCGGCTTTCAGCGCCGGTTCCGAGAATTCCATTCCCAATGTGGCGTTTTGCAGAGGCAGGAAAGAATTCCCCCAAATGCCCAAAACAGCTGCGTATAACACCAGAGCGAGAATAAAATTGAACAACACTCCTCCCACCATTACCATCAGTCTTTGACTGGCCTTGCGGGTGCGAAACTCCCAGGGTTGAGGCTCCGAAGCAAGATCCTTTGAACTTTTTGTCTCATCTACCATGCCCGCTATGGAGCAGTAGCCGCCCAAAGGCAACCAGCCAAGACCCCACATAGTGGTTTCGGGGTAGTCTTTCCAGTGTTCGGGGGGATTTTTAGACAAAAAGCTGAATTCGTATTTGCCCTCGATTTTCTTAAAACGCATCAGAGAAAAACCCGGATGGAAAAATAAATAAAAGCGCTCCACGCGTATTTTGTAAAGCTTGGCAAACAGAAAATGGCCAAACTCATGAACGACGATTAATATGGACAGACTGGTAATAAGTTGAAGTAATCTGATCAAAAAAGTATCCATAGTTCAGGTGTAAATAAATTGATTAGGACAATTTGTCCAAATAGGCCTGTGCTATTAGGCGAGCCCTCTGATCGCTGATGGTATAGGCTTCGTAATCGGGGCATTTAAAAAACTCAGCTTTTTCCATCGTAAATTCAAGCAAATCGGACATTTGCAAAAAGGCTATACGACCGTGCAGAAAAGCATCGACGGCCACTTCGTTGGCGGCGTTGAGAATGCAGGGCATATTACCACCCGTCTCCATAGCCGTATAGGCCAGGGCTAAATTCCTGAATTTATTCAGGTCGGGTTTTTCGAACTCCAAACAGCCTATCTCTGTTATATCCAATCTGGGGTAACGAGTCTCCCGACGTAATGGATAACTCAGAGCGTACAAAATGGGAAGCTTCATATCGGGCAAACCCAACTGAGCTTTTACAGAGCCGTCTCTGAACTGTACCATAGAATGTACGATCGATTGAGGATGCACCACTACTTCAATTTGCTCGGGCAGCAAGCCAAACAGCCATTTAGCTTCAATCACCTCAAAACCTTTGTTCATCATGGTGGCCGAGTCGATGGTAATCTTGTCGCCCATAGCCCAATTAGGATGTTTCAGAGCTTGCTCCCTGCTCACCGTCTTGAGTTCTTCCATGCTGAATTTTCTAAACGGGCCGCCCGAAGCCGTTAAAATGATTTTCTCCGGTGGATTGGCAAATTCCAGGCATTGAAAAATAGCCGAATGCTCCGAATCGACAGGCAAAATCGCTACCTGATGCTTACGAGCCAGTTCATTGATGATTTCACCCGCCACCACCATAGTCTCCTTATTGGCCAGCGCAATGTTTTTACCGGCTTTAATAGCCCTGAGTGTAGGCCTCAGCCCGGAATAACCCACCATAGCGGTCAAAACAATGTCGACGGGTCCGGACTCACACACCTGTTCTATGGCATCGGCACCGGCGTACACTTTAATGGGTAAATCTTTAAGGGCTTCGCGCAAACGAGGCAGGTATTGGGTGTTGGCTATAACGACAACCTCAGGTTCGAAAGTTCTGGCCTGCTTAATCAGGAGCTCTACGCTGTTGTTGGCTGTCAGGGCATATACCCGGAATTCATCCGGATGCTCCGAGATCAGTTCCAGTGCCTGGGTGCCAATGGATCCGGTTGATCCAAGTATAACAATTTCTTTTATATGATCACTAGTGCCGGAATTCATCAGAAAACGATATAATCTTCGGGATTGAGGGGAACGCCTTTATACCACAGCTCAAAATGCAAGATGGGAATTTCGGATTTAACGGCTGACTTTCCTACAAAAGCCAGGGCCTCACCAGCCTTGACCTGGTCTCCGGCTTTTTTTAGCAATTCAGACATTTGCCTGTAGACCGACACAAAATCGTTGTTGTGCTGTATCTGGACAACATAATTATAATCGGGGGTATATGCAGCAAAAATAACGGTTCCGTCCAGCACCGACAACACACTTTGGTGAGCAAGAGTCTGAATGTCTATACCAAAACGTTTTTCGTTGCGATTGAAATGGGAAACAACCCTTCCTTTGGCAGGCGTATAAAACAACAAACCGTCTGTGCTTATTTTTTGATTAAAAGCGCTCAAGTTGTATTTTTCGCTCTCCTCGTATTGCTGACGAAATTCCAACTCAAACGGACTGGCTTCCATCAATGTGATTTGCTGATTGGCAAGTGTGTCCAAATTAATTACGCTGTCCAAAGGCTGCTCTCCGGCCATAATAACCTGAATGACCGATATGTAATTTTCGTGTTTACTCAATTCGTTCGACAAAGAATCGAGGCGAAAAGCATCGCTGAGCATTTGTTGTTTAAGTTTGGGATCGAGGTATCCGGGCAAATACACTTTAAGCGGTGTGTAAAAAAACAGGACAAACAAAAGAGCAGCAATGACCAGAACCAAAGCAATGGAAAGCAAGATGCCGTCCAGCCTGGAAATACGCGAAGAAAACAGGGTGTCGAGCGTGTTTTCGTTCAACACAATNAAACGAAACTTCTGTCTCAGGCGATTCTGATAGTCTTTGAATTTTCCCATTATTCAGATAACAGAGCTGCAAAGGTAATATTTAGAGCCGATAATTCAAGGCTTCTGTTTTTGAAAAATTTGAACTCTGCCCGTTTCCGGTTCAAATCCGAATAAGTCGTTTTTGAAAACATGTTGCAAGCTTTGTTGGGCAATCAACTCCGAGGGAGTACCCTCTTCTATGCCTCCTGCCTGCGGTTTCATCAACCATATCCGGTCGGATAAACGCAGGGCTAGCTCCAATTCATGCGTGCTTAACAAAATTGTTTTGCCTGTATCGCGAGCCAGCTCTCTCAACAAAACCATCAGTTCAACTTTGTTGCTAAGATCCAGATGCGATGTAGGTTCATCCAGCAAAATGAGCGGAGTATCCTGAGCCAGGGCTTTAGCTACCAGGGCGCGTTGACGCTCCCCGTCCGAAAGCTCAGTCAATAGCCTTTGAGCCAGGACTCTCAGGTGTACGCGCTCCAAAGCCTCCTCTACTTTCAGGTGATCATCCCGGTTGAGCCGGCCAAAACGGCCGGTATGCGGATAACGGCCCATACTTACAAGTTGTCTTACCGTACAATAAGGAATTTGCACCGATTCAGTGAGCACCAAAGCGAAAAGAGCAGCTTTTTCTTGCATATTTAGCTTTTCCAGCTCTTTACCTCCCACCAAAACCGAACCCTTCAAAGGGGGCTGCAAACCGCCCAGCGTACGGAGCAAAGTAGATTTACCACAACCATTGGGACCAATAACGGCGAGCATTTCAGCGCGAGAAATTTGCAAATGCAAATCGCTTTGAACTACCATTTGTTTGGCATTGCGCACATAACCTATGCTCAGATCTGTCGTACGGATCATCGTTATTGCCCCATATCACAGAGACCTTCGGGCAGGTTCATAAACAAAATCCTGCGCTTGATATCTCTGTCGTGTATAAAATCTTCGGTGGCGGGTATCATCAACCCGGAGTTTTCATTCCCGACCAGAAAAAGCACGTTTATGGTGCTTGAATCCACCGCTTTAATCAGACCTAAGCTTTGACCGCTCCGTACATCGCGAACCTCAAATCCGAGGTAAAAATCCCAGCTATCCTCGGTAAGCCCGGAAACCAGCCCATCGGCGTATGTCTTGGGATAAAAAACGGTCTTGTCGGCCAAAAAACAGGCTTGTGATTCATTATCAATGCCGTCCAATTTTACCAAAGCAGAATTGCCGGAACGAAAACGATAAAACTCCACAAAAAAAGGAACCAGAATACCGTCCATTTCGAGCAGCCAATAAGGGGCTTCAGTACGGTCGAAAACTTCGTCGGTAAACAAAAACACCAGCTCTCCCCCCAGACCGTGAGGCTTGATGAAACGACCGATGGAAAATACCTCAGAAGATTTAATCATTTAAATGCGTTTTATGCTTGCCCCCAAAGCGTTCAGACGTTGGTCAATACGTTCGTATCCCCGGTCTATTTGGTCAATATTGAAAATACGGCTCTCTCCCTGTGCCGACATGGCTGCAATCAAAAGGGCGATACCGGCCCGGATATCGGGCGAAGTCATACGAGCCCCCCTGAGCACCTGCTGCCGTCCCAAGCCAATCACGGTAGCCCTGTGAGGATCACAAAGAATGATCTGGGCTCCCATGTCGATAAGTTTATCTACAAAAAACAATCGGCTCTCGAACATTTTTTGATGAATCAGCACACTGCCTTTGGCCTGAGTGGCCACTACCAGCATAACACTGAGCAAGTCGGGAGTCAATCCCGGCCAGGGTGCATCGGCAATGGTCATAATAGAACCGTCGATAAAAGTCTCGATGGTGTAACTGTCTTGGGCAGGGATGTAAATATCGTCGCCTCTGCGCTCAAGCTGAATGCCCAGGCGGCGAAAACTGTCGGGAATCAGCCCCAATTCATCGTATGCCACATCCTTAATGGTCAGCTCAGAAGCTGTCATGGCTGCCATTCCGATAAAACTGCCCACTTCGATCATATCGGGTAAAATACGCATGGTACATCCGCCGAGACTTTCGACTCCTTCGATGTTAAGTAAATTGGAACCGATGCCCGTGATGTTGGCTCCCATGGCGTTTAGCATACGGCACAGCTGTTGAATGTAAGGTTCGCAGGCGGCATTGTATATGGTTGTCCTGCCTTTGGCCAAAACAGCGGCCATCAAAATATTGGCTGTTCCGGTGACCGAGGCCTCGTCGAGCAACATATAGCAACCTTTCAGTTTTTCTGCTTCAACGGTGTACAAAGAGCGTTCGGCATCGTAATCAAAGCGGGCGCCCAGCTTCTGGATACCCAAAAAGTGAGTGTCCAGCCTGCGTCTGCCGATTTTGTCCCCTCCCGGCTTGGCAATAATGGCTTTCCCAAAGCGGGCTACCAAAGGGCCAACCATCATCACTGAGCCCCTGAGAGCCGCACTTTTCTCGAAAAAATACTTTGTTTCGAGTTTGTCCAGGTCGATGTCGTCTGCCTGAAAACTCCAGCTACCCTTGCCCAGCGAACAGGTTTTAACCCCCAGACTGGCCAGTAATTCTATCAGATTGTTTACATCCAAAATGTCGGGGACATTGTGGAGTATAATTTTTTCGGGAGTAAGTAAACAGGCACAAAGCAGTTGGAGAGCTTCGTTCTTTGCTCCCTGAGGCCGTATGGCTCCATGCAACTTATGTCCTCCTTCTATATGAAACGATGCCATGGTAAATCGAATTAAAGCTCGCCGCTACTTACGGCGTTGACCTGAATTGTTGCCCTTTTTTTTGGTATAAGTCACTTCGCGGGGCTCTACCAAACGCAACTCTTCTTCCTTAATATCTATTTTTCCCCCGGACATCAGCCTCAGATCGTCAAAGATTTTTTTGTCTTCGACCAATTCCCGGTTCATGGTCAAAAAACTCTTTTTCATGTGATTGGCCAAAAGCTGGATCAGGCGTTCTTTTTCCGGTCCTTCTTCCATCTCCAGCACCTTATCGATCAATTCTTCGGTGATATGGCCATAATGCCTTACTTTAATGATTTTGGAACCGTAAGGTACTTTATCGGGCCTGGAATGAAGATCTTCCTGTTGAATGATCTCGTAGGGGTATTCAATATCCAGTTTGAAATCGGACATGATGGCCAGGTGATCCCAAAGTTTATGTTTAAAATCGCTCACATCGCGCAAATGCGGAAAAAGGTTTCCCATAATACGCACAATGATATGCGCACAACATTTGCGTTCTTCGGGATCTTCGATTGTCAGGGCATAATCCACCATACGTTGAATATGGCGCCCGTACTCAGGCAGTTCCAATTTCTTCATTTGGGTATTGTATTCCAATTCGTTTACATTCATAACTTTTTCTTTTTAAAATTTCAAGGGCGAAAATCAGGAGAAAGAATCAATCTTTCCAATTAATCTGTCCAGTTTCTTGGGGACAGTGGCCTGAAAATCTTTTAAATAATTAGGTTCAAAATAGGCTGTTTCTTCAAAACGCCCCGAGCGGAAAGCTTCCAGAGCCGGGTGTAGCATTTCGCTTGCCCTGGGCACCAAAGCTCCCAGGGAGCAAATATTCTTCCGGTTCAATTTTCCCATACATTTCTTTGCTCCATCTCCAAAAAAACAAAGGGTTTTGTCGGAATGGAAGTCTTCAAAGCTGTTTTCCTCCAGCACCAGGGCTTCCGCCGGCTTCAACTCTTCCCCCTTGTGGTTGTAAACGGCGGTATAGATTTCCATACGTCTTGCGTCTAAAGCGGGACACAAGAGTGTATTTTCATCTGCTTTCCCCAAGGCCTGTCCGGTAAGTATCCTCAGGGTGGACAGGGCTATAAGGGGAACATCGTAACCGTAACAGATCCCTTTAGCCATAGAAACACCGATTCTTAAGCCGGTGTAGGAGCCCGGACCGGCGCTTACCGAAACGGCATCTATACGAAGCTCCCGCCTGGAGGCAAATTTCAAGGCTTCGTCCACTATCAAACCCAATTGTACGGCGTGAGAATTTGCCTGATTGTTCATTCTGAAAAACAAGAGTTCTTCCCCTTTACTCAAAGCTACCGAACAGGGTTTGGTGGCACTTTCTATATGCAAGATAACAGTCATTCCGTACGTAAAGCCCTAAAGATAACTATAAGTCTTCAAATATCCCCTCCATCACATCGTTATCCTCATCCGCATTGAGCGATTGCTCACAAGGTTCCAAATAAGGCGCCGGAATAGAAAATGAATCACAAACACAATAACCCAAAGTGGTATCGGCATAAACCTTATTCATGTACAAAGCCCAGATGGGTAATGCCACATTAGCTCCCTGTCCTTCGGACATATAATCAAAATGAATATCCCGTTCTTCGCCTCCGCCCCAGGCCCCACTCACCAGTTTAGGCGTAAAACCCAAAAACCAGCCGTCCGAATTGTTTTGAGTAGTCCCGGTTTTGCCTCCCATATCGGCGAGAATTCCATACCTGGAACGAACCCGGATACCGGTACCTTCGTTGATAACGGCACGCAACATAACCTGCATCTGATAGGAAGTGTGCTCACTGAACACTTCCGACATTTGAGGCGTAAAGTAACTGATTACATTACCGTCGTTGTCTTCTATCCTGGTGACAAACAAGGGCATTACCTTGATGCCTCCGTTGACAAATGCCGTGTAGGCACTCACCATCTCGGAAAGGGAGACTTCGCAGGAGCCTAATGCCAGAGAAACCACCGGATCCAGATGACCTTTGATTCCAAAAGAGCGCAGTAAACGCACAAAACTGTAGGGAGACAATTTACTCATCAGGTAAGCCGAAATCCAATTGTTTGAATTGGCCAAGCCCCAACGCAGATTTACCATCTCGCCCACCATCTTGGTGGATGTGTTTTTGGGGGTCCAATGCTCTCCGGTTTCAGTCATTAGGGTAATGGGTTCGTTGCGTACCGGATCGCAGGGCGAAAAACCCTCTTCCATGGCCATGGTATAAAGAAATGGTTTTATGGTCGAACCCACTTGCCTGCGGCCCAACATCACCATGTCGTATTCAAAAGGTTTAAAGCTGACACCGCCCACATAGGCCTTGACGTGGCCGTTGTAGGGATCCATCGACATAAATCCGGCCCGCAAAAAATGCTTGTGGTAGCGGATGGAATCCATGGGAGACATAAGGGTATCTATCATGCCCTGATACGAAAACACCTGCATTTCCACCTTGGAACGAAAGGATTTGCGTATTTCCTGCTCCGACAAACCGGCTTTTCGCAACACCCGGTAACGTTCTGTCTGCCGGGCACTGGTCCACAAAATAGTATCCACCTGCCCTGCTCTGAGGTTGTTGGTATAAGGAGCATAATATCTTCCGGCTTTTTCTTCGAAGAATTTCGGTTGCAAGTCCATAGCAATATGTTCGTAGACAGCTTCTTCGGCATATTGCTGCATTCTGGAGTCGATGGTAGTGTAAATCTTGAGGCCGTCTGTATATAAATTATAGTTGGAGCCGTCCGGTTTTACATTTTTATGACACCAGCCGAACAAAGGGTTGGTCTCCCAGGCAATGGAGTCGTCCTTAAATAACTGATCCTGCCAGGAGGCGTAATTTTTTCGTTTTGGCTCGGTATGNGTCAACATCAGCCTGAGATATTGACGGAAATAAGGGGCGAGCCCCAGGCTATGGTCAACTTTACGATAATCGGTTTCCAATTCCAGATCCTGTACGGAATCGCATACGGCCCTGTCGATGTAACCGGCTCTTTGCATTTGTTCCAACACCAGATTACGCCTCTCTTTGGTGCGCTGATTATAACGCAGGGGATCGTAAAGCACCGGATTTTTGAACATACCTACCAGGGTGGCCGCCTGTTCCATGTTCAATTTGTCGGGAGTAGTGGCAAAATAAACCCAGGAAGCTGTTTTTATTCCTACGGCGTTGTACCGAAAATCGAACTTATTCAGGTACATAGTCAATATCTCTTCCTTGGTATAAAAACGCTCCAGTTGTACAGCTATCACCCACTCTATGGGTTTTTGCATGGCACGTTCAAAGCGGCTTTGAGCCGGAGGAGTATACAACTGCTTGGCCAGTTGTTGGGTAATGGTGCTCCCCCCGCCGGCTGTTTGCTGCCGCAAGATGA
>JGI24709J26583_10003826_pt1 | contig 11649 bp, 8 predicted proteins | sample BioPla2DNA1_FD_26583 | JGI IMG/M metagenome (IMG submission 26583) | reverse complement strand
GGAATTCATACAGGTAAGATTGTTCAGGATGGTGATGATAAGCAGCTTAATTTATTTGATATGAACTGTTATGAGAAGCTATCTAGGCTAGATTTAGCCGTTGATTCCATAAGGGAAAGATATGGAGAGGATTCTATTATACGGGCAGTCTTTCTGGATGGGCCAATCTATCATATGTCTGGTGGAATTTCACCAGAGAAGCGTAAGCCAAATTATAAATAGAAGCTAGGTCATGATAGATTGATAAACTATCAAAAAGATGGGCTTTTGATTAGACTCTAGATACTACNATAATATAATGTGAGGGTGTTGTTATGATTCATATGCCGGTGGATGTGGTTGCAACCTTTAATGTGCAGGGTGGGATTAAGCCGAATTTTATTCGCCTTGAGGACGAAGAACACATCCTACAAACCTATAAAATTGAAAACATTGTTTTTAGCCGAGAAGAAAAGCATGCGGGAATACCGGCTATACTATTTTGCTGTAATATTATGCGACAAGGCCGTATGCAGGCTATTAACTTAAAGTATTATGTAAAGACCCACCAGTGGGTACTGGCGGGTACATCGTCTTAGCCAAGGTATTTCTTTTCTAAGTCATTTAGTAGAGAGATATAATGATTTTGTATTCCTTTATCCCTAGCGGTCTCTTCAAATGCAATAGTATCTTGGTCTAGCTTTTTTAGAATGTCTTCAGGCAAGTGCCTTCTTGCAAATGTGTATATAACGGAATCTTCCTTGTCGATATGTCTTTTCATGTGATGGGTATAGCTGATGGCATTGGCGATTACATCAATACGACTATCTTCATCACCCTGTTTTGTCCTATCAAGGGCTAAGACAAGCTCTTGTATATATAATCTGCCCATATCATGCTCTACAAGCATGCCGTGATTTACCATCTTATGGCCGAGCGTGCCTAGGTTTTCTACCATTTCATTAAATAATAGCTTTTCCTCCTTGCCATGGTGATGGGCATCGGAATAAGCCCTAATAAAATCAATCATAAGGTCAAAATCCTTATAGTCGATGTCTTCACCCTTCATAATGTCAGTGCAAGCCTTCCTGACCACAGCTAACATACGAAGTATATTTTGATGTTCTTCCATCATAAGTTTTATGCTGTCCATAGTATTCCTCCTAGTGTATATTATTTGATAATTATTTAATTGATATGTGGATTTATAGCGAACATTTTAATTTGTTATATTAGTAGTAAGACCTCCAATTTTATATGGAGGTCTTGAGGTGTTACTAATCTATATATAAAGGGGGGGAGTATCTAAAACGTCTATTCTAAAAACAGTTTAATATCATCTTCTACGGTTCCTATACCTGAGATACCAAAGCTTTCTACCAGAACCTTTGCAACATTAGGAGAAAGGAAGGCAGGTAGTGTAGGTCCTAAGTGGATGTTCTTCACTCCTAGGTATAGTAGAGATAGTAGTACGATTACAGCCTTCTGCTCATACCATGCAATGTTATAAGCGATAGGTAGTTCGTTGATGTCAGTAAGCTCAAATGCTTCCTTAAGCTTTAGGGCAATTAGGGCTAGGGAGTAGGAGTCATTACACTGACCTGCATCTAGAACCCTAGGAATTCCATTAATATCCCCTAAATCAAGCTTGTTGTATTTGTACTTAGCACAACCTGCGGTAAGAATTACAGTATCCTTAGGAAGGGCTTTTGCAAAATCTGTATAGTAATTTCTTGATCTTTGTCGACCGTCACAACCAGCCATTACGAAGAATTTGCGGATGGCACCAGATTTTACTGCTTCAACAACTTGATCTGCAAGAGCAAATACCTGTGCGTGTGCAAATCCACCAATAATTTCTCCCTTTTCAATTTCTACTGGAGGCTGGCATGTCTTAGCAAGTTCGATTATCTCTGAAAAGTCTTTAAATCCATTTTCATCTCGTTCAATATGCTTACAACCAGGTACTCCTGATGCACCTGTAGTGAATAATCTATCCTTATAAGAGGCTGNAGGAGGAACAACACAGTTGGTAGTCATAAGAATTGGACCATTAAAGCTCTGNAATTCTTCCTTTTGCTTCCACCATGCATTACCATAGTTGCCTACAAAGTGACTGTACTTNTTAAACTCTGGATAGTAGTGAGCAGGAAGCATCTCTGAGTGAGTATAAACGTCAACTCCAGAATCTTTAGTCTGGTCTAAAAGCTGTTCTAGATCTTTCAAATCATGTCCTGATATAAGAATTCCAGGTCTAGTACCTACACCAATGTTAACCTTAGTGATTTCAGGATTACCATAGGTTCCTGTATTTGCAGAGTCAAGTAGTGCCATGCCGTCTACACCAACTTTACCTGTTTCTAAGGTAAGAGCAATAAGCTCATCTACACTTAAGCTATCGTTTAATGTGGAAGCTAATGCCTTTTGCATAAATGCACTAATNTCTTCGTTGTCATAGTTTAATTCATTAGCATGNTTCATATAAGCTGCCAAGCCCTTCAATCCATAAGTGATTAATTCTCTTAGGCTTCGAATGTCTTCGTTCTCGGTAGAAAGGACACCAACCTTAGTAGACTTTGCAACCAGCTCTTCCCTAGTCTCAGCATTCCAAATAGCTGCTTTGGGAAGGGAGTCCTTATCTGATACCTTATTNAGTAAGTCGTTTTTAATTCTTAGTGTTTCAAAAACTCTCTGATAAAAAATCTCATCGTCAAAATTGGCATTTGTGATTGTTGTAAACAGGTTAATGGTAACATAGTGATTAACCTCTGCAGAAATCTCTACACCCTGTGCACGTAATGCTGTAGTAACTGCGCTTAAGCCCTTTGTTACATAAATCAGCATATCCTGCATATTTGCTAGTTCAGGTGATTTTCCACATACCCCGAATTTGGTACACCCAGTACATCCAGCTGTTTCTTGGCACTGGTAACAAAACATTGCATTCTCCATCATATACTCTCCTTTTTATTTAAGTAAATTTAAAATTGTTTTTTATTGACTTGATTAATATATGACGAGTATAATACAATCATAGTAGAAAAAGTGTAGCCATGGCAACTTTTTTGACAAAAAAAGTTTAACCTAATAAATAGATAATATAGTCAAAGGAACTTAATATAGATAAAAGATAAAGGAGGATATATAAATGGAACAATATAATTCTGTCTTAAATAAATGTGCTTTGTTTCGTGGAGTAGATCAGACTGTCTACTCTCATCTGATGGATTGTCTAAGTGCTAAGGTCAAGNACTATAATGAAGAAGAATATCTTTTCCTAGCTGGTGAAAAGATTGATCATGTAGGAATTGTATTTTCAGGTAAAGTACAGGTACAAAAAGAGAATTTAGCTGGTAATAAACATATTATAGCCATCCTAGAGCCTTCAGATTTATTTGCAGAGGGTATTGTATGTACAGCAAGCCGACTGTCACCAGTTACAGTTCAGGCTATGGAAGATTCTGTGGTTTTACAGATTCCTTATGAGAGAATTATTAAGACCTGTGGTAGAAGCTGTATATATCACCTAGGGCTTATTCAGAATATGATGATGGTCTTAGGAGAGAAGAATGTGAGTTTGAATTGGAAGTTAGAGCTTATGACCTTGAAGGGAATGCGTGAGAAGCTTGCAAGCTACCTTATAAAAGCTTCAATAAATAATGGAAGTAAGATGTTTCAAATTCCCTTAAATCGGACGGAGCTGGCTGATTTTCTAAATGTATCTCGTACTTCTATGTGTAGGGAGTTAACTAGGATGAAGGATGAGGGATTAATAGATCTTTACGGCAGAAGCTTTAAGATTCTAGATCAAAAAAGGCTTGCCCAGTGTTTGGAGTAGGCAAGCCCATAGGTATTATAATGACTTTGTTTTAATAATCCAGTTCTTTAAAAATCTCTTTAATAGTATCTTTACATTCGCTAGATCCTGTTGAATAAAGTACGGTATTTTTTACAAGTGATATCATATAGTAATCAGCTTCATTACTGAATAAACTGTAATGTTGGTAGGCAAATATATCAAGCTTAGTAGAAGAATATTTTACATTTAAGCTTTCTTTTATTTGATATAATAGTTCAAACATATCTTCATAAAATTCTTTTGCATCCTTATTGCTAGAAAAGACGTAAAGTTTAAGTTGTAAATTATCAGATACCGCTATTGTTGCTGACTCAATGGTTTCGTCATCTATCTGATCACTTATATCGGAAACTTGATAATCTTTATCAGATAATATCTGGGTAAACTCATCAGCGCTAACTCCTTGCCTTGATATGTCTATGTTACAACCCGCAAGTACTATCAAGGACAAGGCGGAAATTACAATAAATAATAAAAGTTTCTTCATCATTAGATCGTGAGTTCTATGAGATAAGTCCCATGATAGAACTCCTTCCTCCCCTCTATTTATTATGATGTTAGTATATGTCAAAAATCGCAGTATTTCAACGAATCTTTAAGAATTTCACTGAATCTTAATGTGTTTATAATAATATGGATTTAAAATATTGGGCGGTATATTTATCAACGATTGATATCCAGTATGGTGATTCTAGATTTTATTTACAAAGTTATCATAATTTGTTATATAATGATATATATAAGTGAAATAAGTGGATAAAACCCTATTGACTAAAAAGTGTGACAGGATAAAAACTTCATCATACATAAAGGAACTGTATATATGAAANAGATCACATTTATTGATACTGAGGTATCAGTTGAAACAAATCGAATATTAGATATTGGCGCAGTAAAGATTAATGGGGAGTCTTTACACACTGAATCAATAAGCAAGTTTCGTGATTTTATTAATGGTGATGAATACCTATGTGGGCACAATATTATTAATCATGATATGAAATTCCTCAATTTGTCTATGGGACATAAGGATCTAACAAGTGATTGGAAAGTTATAGATACACTATACCTATCCCCATTGTTGTTTCCCAAAAGGCCTTATCATGCCCTTGTTAAAGATGACAAGCTCCAAGTGGATGAACTAAACAATCCACTTAATGATGCAAAAAAGGCAAAAAGATTATTTTTTGATGAGTTAGAAGCATTCAATTCATTAGCTAACCCTTTAAAAAGGATATATTACTTTTTGCTTAAGGATAGCGTGGAATTTAAAGCATTCTTTAAATATATGGATTATCAAGTAAATATNGATGAAATTCATGTAGAAATTATTGAATACTTTCAAAATAACTTATGTAGTAATTTTGATTTTATAAATATTATTAGGCAAGCTCCTTTGGAGTTGGCATATTGTCTTGCTTTGATTCAAGCGGATGATGAGTATTCTATTGCACCTAGATGGACTATAATTAATTATCCTAAAGTGGACCAAATCATGAATCTCTTAAGAGGAATACCCTGTATAAANGGCTGTAGCTATTGTAATGATAAATTAGATGCTAAAAAGGGACTTAAGACATTCTTTGGATATGATGAATATAGGTCTTTTGATGGTATAAATCTTCAGGAACAGGCTGTTAGAGCTGCTATTAACAATAAATCTCTACTTGCTATATTTCCCACAGGTGGAGGAAAGTCCATTACATTTCAGGTGCCAGCTTTAATGGCTGGTAAATATGCAAAAGGACTAACAGTTGTAATTTCACCCTTACAGTCTCTGATGAAAGATCAGGTAGACAATTTGGAGGAGAAGCATATCACAGATGCAGTCAGCATCAATGGATTGTTAGATCCTATTGAGAGGGCAGAAGCTCTTCGCCGGGTAGAAGAAGGGGAGGCGAGCTTACTATATATATCGCCTGAATCACTTCGGTCAAGAACTATTGAGCGTTTGCTATTAGGACGAAAGATAAGTAGGTTTGTGATAGATGAGGCTCACTGTTTTTCAGCTTGGGGACAGGATTTTCGTGTTGATTATTTATATATAGCAGAATTTATTAAAAATCTTTGTAGTAAAAAAAATCTAGAAGAAATGATTCCAGTATCTTGTTTTACTGCTACAGCAAAGCAGAATGTAATTGATGATATTAAAGAGTATTTCTATAAGAACTTAAACCTTGAATTAGAATTATTTACAGCCAAATCAGGTAGGAAAAATCTGACCTACACTGTAATTCATAAGGCTGAGAATGAAAAATATAGTGCAGTACGTAATCTTTTAGAATACAAAAAGTGCCCTACGATTATATATGTATCAAGGACAGCTAGAGCCGAAGAAATAGCAAAAAAACTTAGTATGGATGGATATCCTGCAAAAGTTTATCACGGTAAAATGGATAAAAAAGAAAAGAGTGAGAATCAAGATTCATTTATCCGAGGAGAAATCAACATAATGGTTGCCACCTCGGCTTTTGGTATGGGAGTCGATAAGAAAGATGTGGGGATGGTAATTCATTATGATATTTCTGATTCTTTAGAGAATTATGTTCAGGAGGCAGGGCGTGCTGGTAGAGATCAAAAAATTTCTGCAGAATGTTATGTACTTTATAATGATGAAGATCTAAACAANCATTTTATATTACTAAACCAAACAAAGATAACAAAAGAGGAGATTCAACAGATTTGGAAGGCCATTAAGGATGCTACNCGCACACGGTCTAGAATGTCTAGTTCTGCAATGGAACTTGCAAGGGATGCAGGTTGGGATGAGCGAGTCTCAAACATTGAGACTCGTGTTACAACAGCAGTTGCAGCCTTAGAAAATGCAGGTTATATAAAAAGAGGTCAAAACATGCCGTATATATATGCTGATAGTATTCAGGCAAGAACAGTTATTGAAGCGTCAAATAAGATAAGAAATTCAGGAGTATTTGAGGAGGCAGAAGAAGACCTGGCTGTTCGAATTATAACAAAGCTTATATCAAGTAGGATTAGAAAGTCGGTTAATAATGAAGTTGCTGAATCAAGAGTGGACTATATATCTGATGATTTAGGTATTAATAAAGCTAAGGTATTAAATATAATACAGAAGNTAAGGGATATAGGTGTATTGGCTGATGCAAAAGACTTAACAGCTTATCTGGAAGAAGGTACTGCAAAGGGGATGAATATACTTGCAAGCTATCGAGAACTAGAGAAGTTTCTACTTAGTGAGCTTCCTGAAGACTCTGTAATAATAAATCTAAAGGAGCTTAATGAGAGGGCAGAGGAAGCGGGGGTAAATAAAGTTACTTCCGATAAGGTTAGAAGGTTAATAAATTATTGGTCTATAAAAAAGATTATTAAGNGGGAGGTATCTAGGTACTCACAAAACCATTTGAAACTTACTCTTCTTAAAAATAAAGAANGGATAAAGGAAGAGATGGAGAAAAGGTGGGATGTTGCTGAGTTTATTTTATATAGGTTAGATGAAATTAATACAGATAATGAATCTACCATTCAATTTTCTATCTTGGGGCTTAAGGATGATTATGATTTTGCAAGACAATTGCTAATGAAAAAGGCAACAAGCAATGAAATAGAAGAAGCAATATTTTATCTATCAAGAATAGGTGCCCTAAAGTTGGAGGGAGGATTCTTAGTGGTATACAATCCTCTGTGTATTGAACGGCTGGTTAAAGATAATAAGATACGGTATAAAATCTCAGATTATGAAAGTCTAAAACAGTATTATGAACAGAAGACACAGATGATCCATATAGTTGGTGAATATGCTAAGAAGATGATGGAGGACTATAAAAAGGCCTTATTATTTGTTGATGATTATTTTCAACTAGAGTACAGTGNTTTTTTAAGGAAATATTTTAAAAGCGACCGTATTAATGAGATAAGTAGAAGCCTTTCCCCTGAGAAGTTTCGACAACTATTTGGAGACTTGTCTCCTTCTCAGCTAAATATTATTAATGATAAAGAGTCCCAATACATTGTAGTAGCTGCAGGGCCTGGAAGTGGAAAAACTAGAATCTTAGTACATAAACTGGCATCCCTACTTTATATGGAGGATGTGAAACATGAACAGCTACTCATGGTCACATTCTCTAGAGCAGCGGCCACTGAGTTTAAAAAGCGCCTAATAAAACTTATTGGAAATGCAGCTAATTTTGTTGAAATAAAGACATTTCACTCCTATTGCTTTGATATACTGGGCCGTGTTGGTACTATAGAAAAATCCCAGGAAGTAATAAAGGAGGCCGTAAAAGGGATTGTTAATGGTGATGTAGAGATGTCTCGGATTACAAAGACGGTATTGGTAATTGATGAGGCTCAGGATATGGATGAGAATGAGGCCAAACTTATTCAAGCGCTAATAATGAGAAATCCTGAAATGAGGATAATTGCTGTAGGTGATGACGACCAAAATATATTTTCATTTAGAGGGTCGGACTCAAAGTATATGAAGGAGCTATTAGAGAAGGAAAACTCTAAGCTATACCAATTAATTGATAATTATAGAAGTAAGTCTAATCTAGTACAAATGTCTAATATATTTGTAGAAGGAATCTCTAATCGGATGAAATATTTGCCTATTATTCCAGTTCAAAATGATAATGGTAAGATTGAAATTGTTGAATATAAGAGCAATAAGCTACTAAAGCCAGCAATTGAGGATTTGATTAATAAGGGAATCTACGGTTCTACTGGGTTTTTGACTAAAACAAATGAGGAGGCCTTGCAGTTAGCATCAATATTAAAAAGGAATGGCATTAGAACTAGGATTATACAGAGTAATGAAAGTTTTAGGCTAGAAAGCCTTGTTGAAATACGGTATTTTATAAACCAGCTTAAATTGACTAAGGAAAGTCATATAATTTCAAATGATAATTGGGTCATGGCAAAGAAGAAGCTGATTGGCAAGTATAATAATACTAAGAATTTGCCCTTATGTATAAGGTTATTAGAGGATTTTGAATTCACCAATTCTAATCAAAAGTATATATCTGATTTTATGAACTATTTGATGGAATCTAATGAGGAAGACTTTTATGATCAAAATCAAGGAATAGCTACAGTAGCCACTATTCACAAATCTAAAGGATGGGAATTTGATCATGTTGTCTTATTACTTAGGGACTACTATTTGAATACTGATGAGAATAAAAGATTATTATATGTAGGGATGACTAGAGCTAGAAAGAGTTTGGCAATTCACTATAACAGTAACTTCTTATCAGTTCAGAGGAATAGTAAATATGGAATGGTGGAGGGATGTGATTATTCATATAAGAATAATCATATAGAAGAATTAAGCACCATAGTAAAGCAATTACGTCATAGGGATCTTTATCTATCGTACTTTTATAGGATACAACATCTTGTTGGTAAATTATCGAGTGGGGATAAACTTAAAGTAGATGAATCTGGTTGTTTGGATCTGAATGATAACCGTGTCCTGTATTTTTCAGAACGTTTTAAAAAAGAAATACAAGGCTATTTACAAAAGGGATATCGGCCAGTTGGCGCAAATGTGGATTATATTTTGTATTGGCAAGAAGATGGAATGGAAAGTGAGGCGCCAATAATACTTCCGATATTAGAGTTTGAACGATAGTAAAATGTTATATGAGAGGATGGTGGTAGTTGTTGGACAAGCAAAAAAACAATGACGTAACTATTAAATATTATAATGATAATGCGTATCAATTTTTTAACAACACGGACTGTTGTTCCATAGAAGTATTTAATGAATATAATAACTGTTTCAACTCAGAATTCTCTTTCATTAGTGCCTCTATGAGTTTATCCTTTGACATCCAGACCACCTTCTTTCCTTGATTTCGATAGTATAATTATACTTGAAAGCAAGGTAAAAAGCGAATTAGCTAAAAAGGTGTTACCGTCATTTTGACGGTGGATAAGTCCCTTAAAACATGGCTGAAACCTGCTAAAATCAGTACATTTCAAAATGTTATCCACGGCACCCGGAAACACTGGGGAACTAATGAGGTATAACCTTTTCATGGTGTAGAAGTGTGTGGATAAACACCTGAAAAGTCTAAAAATATGAGTTTTAAAAAAATAAAAGTTCTATGTTTTGCACAAAAAATTCAGTAATCTGCAGAGAGAATAATCAGGGGTTCTGAATAGTTACTAAAAAACAATAAAAACAGGTTTTAAATTCCAAAGGCTAAATCTCTCGAAAACAGCAGGCAACTATATACCCGAGGGAGGTTTTAATCTAACCTTGCAAACAGATCGATTTTTGTTTAGAACAGAAACTCGATCAAAAATAGAAAAGAAATCATCAGATGGAGGAACGTCTATCGGGAGCGATGGTTTCTCTGGCAAGAGTGTGAAATTTTAGGAGGTAAAACAGGATGAAATTAAAAAGAGTTTTCGCAGTGCTCTTTAGCATTGTGGTTTTAAGTGGTTGTAAGGCAGGGAAAATAGAAAAAAAAGATCCCAAAATAAAGAGTGATATTCCAATTGTTTCAGAATCATCTGATAAGTTAGTTAAAGATAACATCCCTGTTTCTCTCCCTGATTAGATACTGAGAAGGGTGTAAAAGAATATTTTGTAGGTGAATGGGTTTATGATGAGGAATATGGAACAGATGTGGTTTGTAAGATGAATATTGATAAAAATTTAAATGTTCAATTGTCATTCTATGATACATATATGGAAGAATCAAAAGGTGAGTACACAGGAAAAATAAAATTTGAATGGTATTATGTAGACCCTGACAAAGCACCAGATTTTCTTAGGCTTGAATTGACAGATACAGATGAACTTGGGGGCGAATTCTTTTTTTTACATAGAACCGTCTATGATGGAAAACGTGTGATGTCTTGGTTTTTTGCAGGTAAAGAAAATTGTATTTTTAATGTATTAGGACCCCAGGGTTATGAAGATGCAGGGATGGGAGTTATACCTGGTGTCATTACGTTTAAAAAAGCAACTGGAGAAATGTCACAACTTAAGCCTCGTAAGAATGACCATTTTTACGCTGTCTATTGGGGAAAAGACGAAAAGGGGAAAAGCCTTTGGTTAGATGATGCCTTGTGGATACCTACAGGAGAGGATGATTATACAACAGTTTATCCAAAAGAAATTAACTATTATGATGATGAGTTGCAAGAGAGTATTCTTTATAGCATTTCACCAGAAGAAATTTTGGATATTTTAGGAGATGACCTATTTCCAGGAAGCGTTTATTATGTGGAAACTGATGAAAAGGGGAATATTACTCATTTCATAGGAGCAGAGAGTAAAGAATTTCTTGAAGAATCAGCTGTTGAATATGAAACAGAAACATTAATTTTTGATATTATTTATGATGTGAGGGAAATACAGGAATATTTAGATATGGGTATGAGAATTTTATATAACGGAGAAACCATCACACTTGATGGGGAAGAATGTTATATTGTTGAGCTGGGAACTGACCATGAAGAACAGTTTGTGAGAGAAATATTTTATGCTGTAAATATCAATACCTATCAAGTTTACCATTATGATGTTTTAACAGATACATGGGAACCTGTTGCGATGGGGTAGAAAAATGAAACGTAAAAGATTATTCCTAGCACTTTTATCTATTATGGTTTTAAGTGTATGTAAAAAGTTCAAAGACAAAAGTGGAGGATCGGAGGTAAATCCCGACCCCCCACTGATTTTAGAATTTCTGAAAAGATTAATAATGATAGGAAAACCAGAGGTTTAGCTTCAAAACTCTGAAACTGTTTAAATTCATATAGTTATAGGTATCTACGAAAATGTCTCAAATTCGGAGAAATATTCATGTTTATATGAT
>JGI24709J26583_10003817_pt1 | contig 11673 bp, 13 predicted proteins | sample BioPla2DNA1_FD_26583 | JGI IMG/M metagenome (IMG submission 26583) | reverse complement strand
GGGGTTAAAGCTGCCATTTCTTTTAATGGAAAGGTGACGGTGGTGAATGATTCGCCTCGAAATGTTCCTTTGCTCATTAGATTAATTGGTAATTGTTATAACCCTAGAGTCATCATTAGACAAAATGGTGTCGATGTTCAAACCTTACGATTAATCGTAGATGAACGAGACGAACCTGTAATTGAAATAAATTCTGAACCAACTGACCAATACATTAAATGGACCCTCGGGGCAGAGATTGAGGACTATTACGATAAACAGGATTTCTCATGCGACAACTTCTTATTTCTTCCTCCGGGTGAAAGCGAAATCTTTTTTGATCCTGGTGTTAGAGAAGAAGCGACTTGCGAGATTTTCTTTAAAGAAGAATACATCGCTCATTAGGAGGCCATTATGCATTTAATCTTTTTAAGCGAACAAGATTTGTCTGTTTTAGATTATGGCTATGCCACTGATGATTTCGATATTATTCTCGATGCTCTTATTCCTCAAAAGAGCAAATTCACGGTAAATAAACAAGGTTTAAAAGCTAAAATAGGTGACCTTCTTATCGTTAAGGATAATGGCTATCCATACGTGGGAATCATTACCTCAATCAAAACCGACGATAAGAATCAAACCAAAGTTGAAACNATGGACTATTTATCCCTTTTGGATGTTGATGTTCCGCTGCCAACTAGCTTTAGTGGTAACTCTGCTCAATTCGTCGTTAATCTCATCAACAATACTTTTAAGTATTCTGGTGACCAATATCAAAATGTCTCATATTTAGAAACAGCGATTGAAGTAGTGAAAAGCTGCTCACTCACATATGAAGCTGACACTAAAGAGAACATCCTCGATTTAGTAGAAGAGTTTTCTAAGACCTACGGCATCAGACTTGAGTATGAGATGGTGCTCGCTAACGGTAAGTTCTCAAAGATTAAAATCAAAGTGGTTTCTGCAAAGATTGGAATCACAATGAAAAGCACTCTTGGAACGATTACTGAACTTAATGTTAACGACACCAATGAGGTGAGCTTAAACAAAGTTTACTACATTCCAAAAGCTGAGAATACGCAGCATACAAGTCAGGTTATTTATTATTTGACTAATGATGGGCAAGTGGTAACGACCGCACCTGCTCTTAAGCGTATTCACAAAGTCAAAATGAAATATGAGTTTTATAGTGATAAAGACTATGACTCATTACTTACTAAAGCCACGAAAGCACTTGTGGACTCTTCTTTAGAGCACACAATTACCTTTAACTTCTCTTTTATCACAAATAAGGTAGAAGCTTTGAAGGACTTAAAGGTGGGTGCAATAGTGGTGTTTATCACTGAAAACAAGACCTATGAAACCATCGTCTCAAAGATTGAATTCAAGGGCACTTTTAATATCGCCAAAGTTACGCTTGGTGAATATCGTCTGTCTTTGACAGATAAACTAAAACTAATGGATAGGAGGTCAACTTAATGGCTATTCAAAAAATCACATTTGATGCTGCTTCGGTATCGAGCAAAATGGATGCCGACATTAATCATTTCTTAACTAGTGGTGTGAACGGCATTTTTTATGGCATTTTAGGTAGATGTCAGGCATCAGTCAGTAACAACTATATCTCATTCCAAAACGGCTATGTCCAAGTCTATGGGAGAAGAATATTTGTTGAAAGTGGAACAAAGATTTCTGTCTCTTTAGATGGCTCTGCTTATGGCTACGTCATCATCAAGATTGACTTAGGAAATAACGCCATCTCATTAGAGAAGAAGGAAGCCTCCTCTGCTTATCCATCATTAACACAGAATGATTTGATGAATGGTGGCCTCATTTATGAGTTCCCGCTTTGTAGATATACGAAGACATCATCCTCAATCACATTAGATGGAAACTATAATCCGCCTTACATCAAAAATGATCAAACCAAGATTAATGAAAAAGGAACAGAGATTAGAGACAATGTTAGTTCTAGCTATGGTCCTATCTGGGATATGTATTCGTCACTTTCTTACGGAACATGTTATGTATTTGATGACATCACTTCGTTAAATGCTTACAACGGAATCATCTCATTATATGTAGGTGGAGCTAATGTCTTATTCTGTGGTGCTTCAGTTGGTGGTAGTGGCGGTATTGTCCATTATCGTTATAACGGTCAAGACTGCACGCTTTCATGTCAATTAACAAGCAGCAAACTTTATGTCGAAGATTCAAGGGGGAACCAACCAAAATATGCAAGAGTTATTAGATAGATTATTTGCACCTAATAAGGTGCTACTTTGCTACAGATGTGGCTCATCCATTTATGGACTAAGTGAAGATGATAGTGATAAAGACTTCACGGTTATTATTGATGGATTCGACAGTTGCAATGTCGTTAAAACCGATGACTGTGACTTCTTTACTTACGGTAGAAGCTATTTCGAAAGAATAAAAAATTTCGATAGAGGGTGTCTTACTTATTTCCTTTGCTGGGTAGATAACACATTGCTCGCAAAAGAGAATATCGTCTATGTTGATGAATCAATCAAAGACAAATTAGATGAGTTCCTTTATATCGACTTCAAAAAGCACTTCAAAGATTGGCTTTACCGCGTTATTGCCTACTTTGGTATTCGACTTGAAAACTATAAAGAAGAAAAAAGTCTCTATCACTTATATCGAGTAGAATCACTCATCAGGCATTATAAGGAAACAGGCAAGTTTGAATATTATTTCTCAAAAGAGAACTATGAACTCGCCAAAGATCTTAAAACCAAAATGAACATAGAAGAACATCTCCCAAGATTAAAGGAGATTTTTTCTTACTTGCTCGAGCTATATAAGGAGGAAGAGGCATGAGTCATGTTGTTGAAATCATCATAACCACAGCTTCAGTCGTTACTGCTCTTGGGGTCATATTTGGAATTCTGTTTGCGTTTTTCAAATGGCTTATGAAAAGAGACAAGAATGACGTCGAAATCAGAGAGATTAAGGAAGAGCAATCAATTCTCACCAAAGGTGTCCTAGCGTGTCTAAAAGGTTTAAAAGAACAAGGGTGCGATGGTCCGGTTACGATTGCGATTACCGAAATTGAAGATCACATCAATAAGCAAGCTCATAAATAGGAGGAGCGAATATGAACCAAATATTACTTAACATTTTGGCGGCAGTTACTACATGCATCATCTTGCCGCTTATATCTTTCTTGGGAATTAAGTTATCCCAGTGGTTATCTAGCAAGATTAAAGATGAAAAAGCTGCTCGCTTATTAAATCAAGCAAACGAGATAGTTATAAATGCAGTTAAGTCTGTATTTCAAACTTATGTCGAGTCACTTAAAAATAGTGGTGGCTTTGGTGAGAAGGAACAAAAAGAAGCACTTTCTAAGGCTAAAGCAATCATCACATCTGAATTAACTTCAGAACTCAAAGAGTTCATTAGTGCTAATTATGGTGATTTGACTAATTGGATAACCAACCAGATCGAAGCATCTATTTACAAATTGAAGAATTGAAATATCCCTGTGAACGGAGAAATCCTAGTAGCAGGGATTTTTTTTGTTGCCGCAGTAAACCTTTCAAAATACTACATTTATTTGATATAATCAACTTGATATTAGTAATGGAAAATGATGACAGACGGTTACAGAACCTCATGTTTCGCATCTGCATTGTAATCTGATGACTGGATTAACTGATATCAAAGAAGGAGGTAGATGCTATGAAAAGTATCTTAAAAACATTATTTTTCGCATCCTTATCAATAGGCTGTTTAGGAGGCCTAGCCGGATGTGGAAACAAAGATAGTGGCGATAAAGTCACTGTCGTTGATATGGATGGTACATCCATTACAATTAACAAAAATCCTAAAAAAGTCGCATGCAGTAGATCTACATATGACTTGCTCATCGCCTACGGACTAGGTGACAAAATCGATGGAGTTGATAAAAAGGTGTTAGCTAACCCTTGGACATCAGTCTTCTATCCAGATTCATCAAAGCATTACTCTTATGAGTATGAGAATAGCTATGAATTATATTTGTCTAGAGGAGTTGACCTCGTTTTTAGTCCTGAGAAAAGAATTACTGATGATTTACGTGAGCACGGAATCAATGCAATCACAGTGAAATTATACGGAACTCCAACGTTTGACGATTGCGTTCATACTTTCTCAAATTTGATTGCACAAATATGGCCAGATGAAGACATCAAAGCCAAAGCAGTAGAGTGGAATAACAAATTTGATAAGGCGGTAAGTGATGTTACAACAGAATTAAAAAAACACACTCTTCCAAAGGAAAAACTCTTCTATGTAAGAGGGGATAAGGATAAAGGCATCGGATATACCGATACAAAAGGCTGCTTTGCAGAATACGCATACAGAACTCTTGGATTTAATTGTATGAGTTCAACTTTAGATAGTTATGCTAACGAGGTCTCTGCCGAAGCTTTGTGCGAGTGGAATCCTGATTTGTTTGTAATGGGCGGCATTTACCAAAACAAACATGTACAAGAAATTAAAACTACTGAGCCATACACAACTCTCGATGCTGTAAAGAATAATAGAATTTATACTATCCCAATGGGATTAACTCAAATGGAGCAACTCAATGCTCTTTCTCCTGAATTCTTCTATGACCAAGCTAATAGATTATATCCAACGATTTTTAACTACGATATTAGCTCAATGCTAAAGAGTTCAGTCAAACAATATTTCGGAACTGATTTAACTGATACACAAGTTGGTTATATGCTTAATGGCCTCAGTCCAACTGGTGGAAATTTATACTAATGAATAAAAGAACCATTATTTCTTTATTAGTTTCCGTTTTTTGCTTTGTGGTTATTTTTGCTGTTGCCCTAATGGTTGGCAAATATAACATGTCAATTAGCGATTTCTTTAAGGCGGTTTTTACTAGCGAAGAAGCATTTGATACTCAAAGAAGCATAATTGTTAATTTGAGATTGCCTAGAACGATAGTGGCTGGCTTAACAGGTATAGCTTTATCAATCTCTGGTCTTCTTTATCAAGAAGTGTTTCAAAACAAATTAACATCACCTGATTTACTTGGCGTTAGTTCTGGTGCATCAGTAGGTGCAGCAATCGCTCTAGTTTTAGGCTTATCTTCAATTTTTGTGAGTTTATTCGCCTTTATAACAGGTGTTGTCACAGTTTTAATCACAATTCTTGTTTCTAAAATATTTAAAAACGGGTCCTCGTTTACATTGATTCTCGCAGGAATAATTGTCGGAGGTTTTATGTCTGCTTCGCTTTCGTTGGTGAAATACTTTGCCGACCCGACAACAACCCTAGCGAATATTACATATTGGTTGATGGGTTCATTTGAGAATTCAACAATGAATCATGTATGGATTCTTTTACCGGTTGTAGGTGTTTCGTGCATCGTTTTATTGGTGCTCTCTTGGAGAATTAATGTTGTTGCTCTAGGCCAAGAAGAGGCTCAAACCAAAGGAATTAATTACAATTTTTACAAGTTCTTAATAATCGGAATAGCAACGCTATTAACTGCCACCTCAGTTGCNTTTAGTGGTGTGGTTAGTTGGATAGGTTTGGTTATTCCACATATCGTAAGACTTATTGTTGGAAGAGATACCAGAAGGTCAATTCCTCTCTGCATCACTTTTGGCGGTGTTTTTATGATTGCTGTGGATATTCTAGCTCGAACATTCACTAAATCAGAGATGCCTTTAAGTGCTGTAACCGGCATATTAGGAACCGTTATTTTTGTCATAATCATTCTCATAAGGAGGAAAGAAAATGCTCATTAATGTTAAAAATCTTTCCTTCAAATACGGAAAAAATCTTCCAACAGTTATTGATAACATTTCTTTTAACATTGAAGAAGGAACAATAACAGTGCTTTTAGGTCTAAATGGATGTGGCAAAACCACATTGATTAAAATAATGGCAGGCCTCTTGGATTATGAAGATGGTTCATTAGAGTATGATTCATCAGAATTGAAAAAGATTTCTATAAGAAATAGAAGTAAATTGTTCTCCTATGTGCCACAAAAGAATTATGTGGGTGATGACTTCCTGGTTAGGGACTATTTATCGTATGGATTTGTTAACTCATTAAAATTCTATGAGACTCCTTCAAAAGAAAATATGGAGAGGGTACTCGAAGTTAGTAAAGAATTAGGAATCAATCACTTGTTAGATAAAAAAATGGGAAAGATTAGTGGTGGTGAACGCCAAATTGTGACGATCGCTTCTTGTATATTACAAGACACCCCAATTATTCTCTTGGATGAACCAACATCTGCTCTTGATCTAAAGAATCAGAGCCTTGTCCTGTCATTGCTCAAGCGAATTGCTAGTAGCGGGAAAACAATTATTCTCTCCTCACACAACCCAAATCATGCTTCCTTTTTACAAAGTAATGTTGTGTTGATGAGCAATGGTAAAATAATCAATCAAGGAACAGCTGATAAAATCATTACTAAAGATGCTCTTTCAGGTATTTATGGCAATAACATTTGTTATGCTGAGGAGTTAGATTACAAGGAGGTTTCTTTTAAATGAGATATCTATTTTTTGATATAGAAGCCGCTGATGGTAATTTTAAGATTTGTGAATTTGGCCTCGTTATATGTGATTCAAACATGAAACCTACTCACAAGAAGCTTTATTTAATCAATCCAAAAGGTAAATTCAATTTAACGGGCCGTAAAGACCAACGCGATCTACATTTATCTTTTACAGAAGAGCAGTATAAGGCTTCTCCTGAATTCGATGATGTGTACGATAATATTAAGTTTGCTTTAGAACAAAAAGACATCATGATTCTTGGCCATTCTGTTAATAATGACATTAGATTCCTAGATAAGGCTTGTAATCGCTATAGACTTCCAAAGATTAAATACGTGGCTTATGATGTTCAAAAAATGTTTTCTTACTTTAGTAAGGAGAGAACTAAATTTGCCGCTTTAGAGAACGTCGTTGAAGAACTAATACCGCTTGAAGAAAGGCAAAATCTGATTGATCATCGCTCTGTTGACGATGCATATATGACAATGCTGATTTTTAGAGCAATGATAAGAGAGCTTAATGTCACACCAGAACAAATGGTTGAGCTTTGTGAAGGCTGCAAATATGACTCAATTGAGTATATAAAAGAACTTGAAGCGAAGGAGAAAGCAAAAAACGAACGTGCTCATGCTAAAGCACTTTTAAGAAAATCTGGAATTAAAGATGAAAAAGGATTAGGTTGGGAGCTTTATCGTGAAGAAGCTAGAAAGACCGAAGGACACGAGTTGGATTCAGATATCATTGGAAAACGCTATGCTGTTGCGAACCGACTAAAAGATGAGCCAGACGTTCTTGAAAAGGTCATTGACAGAATTAAAGAAATCAATGCTCACCTTGTGTTTTCGATGAAGAATTGTGATTATTTGATTGCTTTTGACGAAGAAAACAAAAATGCTATTCAAGCTACTCTAAGAAGAGATCTACTTTTCAAGATAATAGCAGTTGACGAATTCTTAAAATAAGAAAAGTCCCTTTTAGGGACTAATCAGTTTGACATCAATTCGCTAATTTCGCCATTAATGTCATCAATAGAGATGTTAATCCATTGGCTCAGATTTATGAGCTTATCCGGGTTCATCTCTTTTAATTTGACTGGAGAGAGTAGTGTGAATTTTTGGATCGCTTCTCCAATGATGGAGTAGATGCAATCACTGATGCGGTTAGCTTCAAACAATTCATCAGCGTACTTTTTCACAGCTTCCGCTCTGTAGCCTTTTTCTTCTTTGAAGAATGCTAAGTTATATAGAACTCTAACTCTGTCAAAGAAGGTTCCAAATTCATGCCTCACTGAAGAGACAGTAATTGGAAGTTCATAATCGGACATAAGTGTTTCTCCTTTAATAAAACTATTATTGGTAACTCTCGTGCTACCTATATTGAACTTATAAGCCAACCTTTGCTGCTTATGCCCGTTGCAAATAGTATACAAGATGCCTCCGCTAAAATGGAGGCTTTTTTCTTTTTTTTGGGACAAAACCTCATTTTCCGGAAAGGGGAAAGTGGAGGTAGATCCTGTGACAAATGAGCAAAAAGTCGAAATCTTGAAACTTCACAAACAAAAATGTGGTTATAAAAAGATATCAAAGCTATTAAATCTTCCTGTAACTTCCGTGAGTTCTTTTATTACGAGATTAAATTCAGAATAAATTTGTATTTGTCTTGAATGTGGCGAAACCTTTTCTCCTTTGCCAGGAAAAAGTGTAAAACGCTTTTGTTCTAAAAAATGCCGCTTGAGATATTGGCAAAAGAAAACAAGGACCTCATTCAAATATAAGATTCAGAAGGTATGCCCAGAATGTGGTGCAGTCTTCATGACTTATAAGTATAGACAAGGAATTTTTTGCTCAAAGGAATGCTTCCAAACCCATGAATCTAGAAAGTGGAGGGAAGCTAATGGAAAAGAGTAACTTAGACATTTATTTAATCGAAATGGAACACATCAAAGAAATGCTTGAATTAGGCATTATTTCTGATTCAGATTTTGCTAAAGCTGAAGCCTTCCTTGCTAAGAGAAATTGTATTAAAGATAAGTCTATTTATAGACTTAATAACTTGATAAACCGTCCTAGAAATGTGATTAATATAGGTGAAGAAAAGGAGGCAAAAAATGAGCAAAATAACGACAATAAAACCATCATTAAAATTGTCTAAATTAAAGCGTGTAGCAGCTTATGCCAGAGTGAGCAGAAACAAAGAAAGCCTTGTTCACTCTTTTAATGCTCAAGTCGATTATTACGAGACCTATATTAAAGCTAATAAAGACTACATCTATAAAGGGGTATATGCAGACTTGGGAATCAGCGGCACCAAAGATAGCAGAGAACAATTCAACAAGCTCCTTGAAGAATGCCGAAAGGGAGAGATTGATCTCATTCTTACAAAGTCAATTTCCAGGTTTGCGAGGAATACAGCGACACTGTTGAGAACAGTTAGAGAGCTAAAAGCTCTAAAAGTAGATGTCTATTTTGAAGAGCAACAGATACATACTTTATCAGAGGAAGGTGAGTTCATCCTCACTCTTTTAGCATCTATGGCTCAGGAAGAGGCTAGAGACATGTCTGAAAACGTCAAATGGGCTGTTCTAAAGCACTTTAGCGAAGGAAAGGTTTATTCCATGACCATACTTGGTTATCGTTTACAAAATGGTGTTTTAGTTATTGAACCAAAAGAAGCTGAAGCTGTAAGACTTATTTTTAAGCTCTATTTAGAAGGATATGGCACACAAAAGATAGCTATCACGCTAAATAAGATGGGTTTTAAATCTAGATTTAATAGGAACCTCACTTATACCTCTGTGATGGGTGTCTTAAGAAACGAAACCTATACAGGAGACATCACCCTTCAAAGTACCTTTAATGAGAACTTTATAACTAAAAAGATGATTAAAAACAAAGGCCAAAAGAAGATGTGGAGAGTGGAAGAAGCTCATGAAGCTATCGTTGACAAAGAAACTTTTAATAAAGTTCAAGAACTTATAAGAAAAAGAGCGGTGGGAGTAATCACCAGGGAAGAGAGCAATCCATTCCAGCAAAAACTGGTTTGTCCTTACTGTAACCGCCATTTTTCCAGAAAGTTAAGCAGAGGAAAATTCCATTACATCTGTTCTTACTATGACAAATATGGAAAAGATGGATGCCCTAATAAAAAAGTGCCTCAGAACATTCTTGAAAAAGCGACTGCAGAGGTACTGAAACTCAAAGAGTTTAATGCAAGAGTTTTTGAAAAAGAAATAGACCACATTACAGCGTTTAATGACTCAAGGTTAATTTTCTATTTCAAGGATGGTCATGAAGTTGAAAAAACATGGAGCTATCCTTCAAGAAAAGAGCTCTGGTCTGAAGAGATGAAAGAAGCAGCTAGAAGAAGAACTGCCGAAATGAATGAAAGGAGAAAACTATGCCAAGAATCACAGTAATCGAACCAACAATAAACGCTTTAACAAAAGCACCGATTCATGCAAGAGTAAAAAGAAAGGTTGCAGCATACGCTCGTGTTTCAACGGATAGCGATGAACAATACACCTCTTACGAAGCTCAGGTTGAGTTCTATACAAAATACATCAAAGAAAGAGAAGATTGGGAGTATGTTGATACCTATGCTGATGAAGGAATAAGTGGAACTTCTACTAAAAGTAGAGATGCATTTAACCAGATGATAAAAGATGCTCTTAATGGGAAGATAGACCTCATCATCACAAAATCCATTTCCAGGTTCGCAAGAAACACTCTAGATACTATTTCCAAAGTAAGAGAGCTAAAGGCAAACCATGTCGAAATCTATTTTGAAAAAGAGAATATCTGGACTTTTGATTCTAAGAGCGAACTTGTGATGACCATTATGGCCTCGATTGCTCAAGAAGAATCAAGATCGATTTCTGAAAACGTAAAATGGGGCAAAAGAGTAGCTTTCAAAAAAGGAAAAGTAACCATGTCTTATAAAAATTTCTTAGGCTTTAGAAAAGGACCTGACGGAGAAATTGCTGTAGATGATAATGAAGCTTGGTTGGTTAGATACATTTACGAACTTTTCTTAGCTGATGGCCTAACTTGTCATTCAATCGCCGTAAGACTTAACAAAGAAGGATATAAAACAAAAAAGGGCAATTCCTGGTCCAAAAATTCCGTAAGAGCGATTCTCACAAATGAAAAGTACAAAGGCGATGCGATTCTTCAAAAAGGGTTTGTAGAAAACTACTTAGACCACAAAGTGGTCAAAAACAATGGTGTGCTTCCTAAATACTATGTCGAGAATTCTCACAAAGCTATTGTTGAAAGAGCGGAATGGGACATGGTTCAGGAAGAACTAAATAGAAGAGACGCCATTGCTGATTATTATTCAGCATCCGATATTTTCGCAACTAAGTTAGTGTGTGAAGATTGCGGTGGATTCTATGGAAGAAAAGTCTGGCATAGTAACGATGCTTACCGCAGAGTTATTTACCAATGCAATCATAAGTTCGATACTTCTAGCAAAAACAAGTGCAAAACGCCGCACTTAACGGAAGAAGAGATTGTTGCAAAATTCCTTCTCGCATATAACCAAATAATGATTAATAAAGACCAAATAGTGGAAGACTTAAAAGCAGTGGCGGACTTGCTGAGCGATGAAACTGGTATTAATAGTAAGCTTGAAGATGTAAAAAACGATCAGGAAGTAACAGAGGCTATGGTTAAGGTTCTCTTTGAGAAAAGAGCAAAAGGTGAAATCAATGAAGCCGAATTTACTTCTCAATATGAAGAGTACGATAAGCAATTCGATAAGCTCAACAAGAAGTTAGAATCTCTGCTCAAAGAAAAAGAACTATTAAAAGGTAAGCGAGAAAAAATGCTATCAATCATTGGTCTAATGGAAAAAGAGCCTAACAGAATAGTTGCCTGGAATAAAAGAACATGGATGCATACAGTAGAAAAAGCAACCATTCATAAGGACAAAACTATAAGCTTCAAATTCTACAGTGGACAAGAGGTCAGAGTTTAGTGTAGTATTTCTTTGCTTAAAAAGCAGGGTACGCAAAATTGCCAAAGGGTACGCATTGTATCAAATAAGGTAAACCCTTCCATTATAAGATAAAGCGCATAATACGCGCTTTTTCTTTTATGGTGACACATTTAAATATAATAAATATTCCAATGCATAACAGAGTATAAATTTGTACTA
>JGI24709J26583_10003815_pt1 | contig 11676 bp, 10 predicted proteins | sample BioPla2DNA1_FD_26583 | JGI IMG/M metagenome (IMG submission 26583) | reverse complement strand
AATTAAAATTTTCGGTTCCGTAATTCGTAATTCGTAATTTGTTCCGCCTTCCGCCTTCCGCCTTCAAATTCTACCTTCTACCTTCTACCTTATTTCTGCGTCTGCTGCTTCAATTTCGGCGCGTTTCTTTTCCTGGAACGCAATAATCTTTTGCTGTACATCAGGATGCACCAGCCCGATTATTTTGGCTGCTGCCAGGGCTGTGTTTTCCGGAGAGATCACGGTCAAGGGGGCTACTCCCGAAGGCATACGGAGGGAAGAGTAGATATCGGCACCACCATACTTGTCACTGTAAGGCGGAGAAGCAATCACGGGACAGTGCGTTTGTGCATCTGCAAAACCACTTAGCGCATTGCTCATTCCGGCAATAGTGATAAATATGAGATTCTCTTTTTCATATTCCTTGATTATTTCGTAACATTTAAGTGGCACTTTGTGTGCGGAAGCAATACGTATAACAACCTGAATATCAAAAGAGTGTAGTACGGTTTCAATTTTTTTTGCCCACTCCAGATCCGATTTGGATCCCATGATAATGACAACTTTTTTTTGCATGGATCTCAATTTTATTATTACAACTTAAGAAGATGCAAAAATATAAAAATAATGGTTAACGGATCAATGTAACCGAACCGGTTTGTCTCAATTCTGTTTCCTGAGCAGAATATCTGATGTATGTGATGACCCAGGTGTAGACTCCTCTCGGACAAGGTACTCCTTTGTATGTTCCATCCCAGGCTTCTTCGGTATCTATGGATTGGAAAACAGCTTCTCCATTGCGGTTGTAAATAACCAGGTGATACTTCAAAACATCTGTAACGCGAGGTAAGAACAAATCATTAACCCCATCATTATTAGGAGTAAATGAGTTGGGAACATAGAAAGCATACTTGTCAATGATAGAGATTGTTTTCAGGGTGTCATCACTACAGCCATAACGATTGGTAGCTCTGAAATACACATTAAAAGACTCATCTGACAGAACATGGTATGCGTGAACGGGATTCTCATTAATGGAAGTTCCTCCATCACCAAAATTCCAATAAAACTGTGTGATATCTTCTCCGGTTGAGAGGTTGGTAAATTGTACCGGTCTGCCATTGGTAGGCTCGTCAGGACTCCAGGTGAAGTCAGCATCAGGGAAATCTGCAGCGAAAATAAAGTTGGGATTCAACAGTGATTTCTGACACGCTTCGGCATCTGCTGTAGAAGTATAATAATCTACAGAGTAGTAGCCCGGAGTTGTAAAAGTATAGGTAAAAGTTTGGTCAGAAATAGTATCTTGAACGGTGCCATCTTCATTACTGATTACAAAGAAAAACTCAGCGCCAGGAGGTGTTGTTGTAGAAGTAAAGCGGGGGGTGAAAGGAACACAGCCGGATTTTTCACTCACTGTGAATGAGGGAGTTGGTGGCGCAGTCACATATACATTAACGATGGATGTGTCTCTTCTGCAGTTGATATTATCCCACGCAATAACGGTATAAGTGGTGGTATCAGATATGTTGCACGTAGTAGTTAAACTGGTCGGATCATTAATATTGGTAGTGGGGGTCCAACTTATATTTTGAACATCTCCCCCTCCCAACTCTTCAATAGTGATTTCATTGACCAATTCACACCCAACAATATTGATGGTATCACTCAGGATAATAGGGAAGTTGTCTTTGAGATAGTAGATTAAGGTATCTTTTCTGGGATCTTCAAAACTACAAGTTTCCAATTCCAGGAGCAGGGTTAATGTTTTGATTTCTCCGGGTGCAAATTCAGCATCATCAGCTACTTTAATAATCATGTAGGTACTTAAAGAATCTGCAGGAATACGGAAAGAAGCAGATGGAGAAGTTAATCGTGTAAGGGTATCGCCAACAGGGTGGTAGTAGTAAATTTCATAGTCTTCATTTAGTTCTACACCTACATTGGGAAATTGGTCGGTATAGACGGTATAGGAGTAGGCTCTGGTGGGGTCTCTTCTTTCCAGACTGAAGGTGAGTGTATCCATATTACAAACTTTGAGTAATGTGTCTCCATTATCTATAGTGTAGTTGTGAGTTCTGAAAATTTTAGGAGCCTGGAAGCTTCCCTCTTTAAGGAATACTCCAGAATCCCAAGCATTATCACTCACATTAGAGATAGCTAACTTCATATGGTATTCATAACAGGGCAAAACGTAGCCTCGTGCCAATAAGCCTGAACGTTGACCGGTTTCAGAGGAGTCGGCAGGAATGAAAGTAAATGCATCAAATTGCATTCCCTGAGACCCACTTGGAACGCTGCAGTAGTAGCTGGAGTATGCTAATGATCCGTTGGGTGGAGTACAGTTTCCAATGGAACCTGAAGTACCCACAACTCCTGCATTCAAATTATTAATGGTTACCGGCAGGTTGGTACCCGGAACCAATGCAATATTTCTGGTCACTTCACCTCCTGTTACGGGGTCGGGTCCGGTAACAAAGAAAGCAAAAACATCATTATAGCTGGAACAAGCAAATTCGGGGTATTCTTCAGAAGCAAAAACATACTCAAAAGAGACAGTTCCTGAAATAGAGACAAAGTCAAACTCTAACACGGAGGCACCATTGCTTCCTAATCCGGCAGATGCTATGGCAGCCAGTTGAGCATCAGGAATACCTTGAGTGTTGGCACTACTGGCACCACCTTGACTTGATTGTTAGGACCTGGCGCAACGCTAATGTTTCCTGTAGTCATAATGATTCCACTATTGAAAGGAAAATCGGTGAAATTGCCCCCATTTAGAAACCTTCCAATTCTGGATGTTGTGCTGTTGGGAAGGGCGTTGGTTGAGTTACAAAACTTTCCATTGGAGATATAAACACCGGAAATGTGAGGAGGCGGAACCAACATACTATCCAATAACTGCATGGGTGTCCAACCATTGGGACTTTGAACTGTGATTTGAGATGAAAGAGTGAAGGTGGAGAATAAAAGAGCAGTAAAAAGTATGAATAGTTTGCTGTAAAATGACTTTTTAAACTCCATAATATTTGTAATATTTGTAATTTTTCGATTAATAAATGTAATTTCCTGATTAATAAATGTAATTTTTATCATTTAGTAAGATGCAAAAATACGAAATAAGTTGCCTAACCAGCACAAATTATTTGAAAAAAAGCATAAAATGATAGATTTTCTGCATTTATTGTCATTTTCTAAAAGGAAAAATTGATAGAATGAGAGGGGAGAATTGAAAAAAAGGCTCTATCTTTGCACCCCCCAATTTTATTTATATCAAAATGAAATTTATAGATACTCATAGTCACTTATATGCTGAATATTATCCTGAGCAGTTTGATCAGGTGGTTCAACGCGCTATTGCAGCCCATGTCGATACAATTTTGTTACCTTGTGTGGCAGCGGATACAATACCTCACTTACTTGATGCGGTAGAAAAGTATCCGGATAACCTGTTTCCCATGATTGGACTACATCCGACAGAGGTAAAAAAGGATTATCGGGAGCAACTGGAAGTGATGGAGCGCTATCTGGAGGATCCCCGGATGATTGCCGTTGGGGAGATTGGTCTGGATTTGTATCACGATACAACCTTTATTGAGGAGCAAAAGATTGCATTTCAACAACAGCTTGAGTGGGGTCGTGATTTGAATTTACCCTTTTCGATTCATATCAGAGATGCGTATAATGAGGCTATCGCTATCTTAAAAAAATATCGTTGGGACTCTTTTTCCGGAGTTTTACATTGCTTTTCAGGGGGGATTCAGGAAGCGCGCTGGGCTATAGATCACGGTTTTCTGCTGGGAATAGCCGGTCCCGTTACTTTTAAGAATAGCAGGTTACAGGAGATTGTCAAAGAGATTGGAGTAGAACATATTGTGCTGGAAACGGATGCTCCTTTTTTGGCACCGATGCCGTATCGGGGAAAGAGGAATGAGAGTGCTTATATTCCACNGATTGCAGAAAAAATAGCGGAAATTTCCGGTCTGACTCTCGAAGAGGTAGCACGGATCACGAGAAAGAATGCGAAAGCAGTTTTTTACAAGTTACCCTAATCGGTTATATTTAAGGTTTGTTTGATTTTGGAGGTCAGGATATCGATTCCTTTCAGATTGTGTCCTCCAACAGGGATGATGATGTCCGCCAACCGTTTGGTCGGTTCGATAAACATCTCATGCATCGGTTTAACGTAAGTTTCATAATGGCGGATCGATTTATCCAGACCGCGTCCCCTTTCATTGACATCTCTCTGAATGATGCGGATAATGCGATCATCAGCTTCGGTGTCAACAAACACTTTGAGATCTAATAGTTCGCACAATTCAGGACAGGTAAAGATGAGGATTCCTTCTACGATAATCACTTCTCCGGGCTCTACGTGAATGGTCTCTTTGCCTCTAGCACAGGTGATGTAGGAGTAAGTTGGCATCTCAATCGGCTTATTATCTTTGAGTTGCTTGATATGTTCCACCAAAAGAGAGAACTCAATGGAGGAGGGATGGTCAAAGTTGATCTGTTCCCGCTCCTCTTGGGTCAGGTGTCCATTGTCACAATAGTAGGAGTCTTGAGATATCACTCTAACCCGTTCAGAAGGGAGCGCCTGAACTACTTGTTTCACTACAGATGTCTTTCCCGATCCGGATCCACCGGCAATACCAATAATATACATAACCGTGCTGTTTTGAATTCAAACTACAAAAATATAGAAAATTTCGGATTTCGAATTTCGGATTTCGGATGGAATTCAATTACGAATTACGGAACCGAAAATTTTAATTGAATGCAATTATTGTAGGAACAGGTCGCGACCTGTCCGGAGAAAAATAAAAACAATGAAAATGGTCATAAAAATGGCTGTAGAGACAGGGCATGCCCCTGCCCTTTGCCGAGTGGGGTGATAAAATTAAAAAAGAGGAAAGCCTTGTCTGCCCCCCTTTTATTTTTATTTCAAAATAAAGACACAAAAAAACGAAATTGGCAGGCACAAATCTGAAATCGGAATAATTTTATTACTTTTGCCGATTGGTTTATTAAATATTTAAGGTAGAAAAATGGAAAATGTAACTTTAAGAGATCGCGTTATCGATATTATAGATCAACTTCGTCCTTTTTTACAACAAGATGGGGGCGATATTGCTTTTGTTGATTTAACTCCTGACAATGTTGTAAAAGTAAGACTTCAAGGGGCTTGCGGAACTTGTCCTCATGCTAAAGTAACACTCAAAAGTGGGGTTGAGGCAACAATAAAAAAATATATTCCTGAGATCGTTCGCGTTGAGGATGATAGTTTAGGATTCTAATTTAAAAAAGAAGTATGGGTTTAAAATGTGGAATTATTGGATTAACCAATAGTGGTAAGACCACGTTGTTTAATTGTATATCCAATACCAAAGNAGCAGTAACTGATTTTGCGTTTAGTACAGCGAAATCAAATATTGGAGTGTGTAATGTTCCGGATCCCAGACTGGAGCACATCAATACGTTTATCAAAGCGGAAAAGTTGGTGTATGCTACTATGGATATTGTGGATATCCCCGGCTTAGCAAAAGGTGCTTCTCATGGGGAGGGTATCGGAAACAGTTTTTTGGCTGATGTGAGACTCTGTGATGCACTGATTCATGTTCTTCGCTGTTTTGAAAATCCCGGATTACCCCACGTAGAGGGTTCTATTGATCCGGTCAGAGATATCGAAATTATTGATTTTGAATTGCAGGTGAAGGATTTGGAGCAGATTGAAAGAAAGATGCTCAAAGTGGAAAAGGCAATGAAAGCAGGAGAGCGCAATGCCAAAAGGGATTATGAAGTGTTACAAAAGTATAGAGCGCATATTGCAGACTTTCAAAATGTGCGTACTTTGGAAGTAACCCCGGAAGAACGGGAAGTCGTGGCGGACCTTTTGCTTTTGACTGAAAAACCGCAACTGTTCGTTTGTAATGTGAATGATGAGGATGCAGTGGAAGGAAATCAATATGTTGAACAAGTGAAGGAATATTTAAAGGATCATGCTTCTGATATGTTGGTGATTGCAGGTAAAATTGAATCGGAAATTGCCGAACTGGACGATGAAGAGGAGAGAGCACTGTTTTTGGAAGATGTTGGATTGAAAGAAGCAGGTGTAAGAAAAGTGATCCGTGCTGCGTACAAACTGCTCAATTTGATCTCCTTCTTTACGGTAGGTGGAAAAGAGAATCGTGCCTGGACAATCCGAAAAGGGATGTTGGCACCACAAGCTGCAGGAGTGATTCACTCAGACCTGGAAAGAGGTTTTATTCGTGCTGAAGTGATCAAGTATGATGATTTGGTGAGCCTGGGATCAGAATTGAAGTGTAAAGAAGCAGGAAAATTGTCTGTAGAAGGAAAAAATTATGAAGTGAAAGATGGAGATATTCTCCATATTCGATTTAATGTATAATCTGTTTAAGAATGAAAAAGTTATTCATTTTAGGACTCGTCCTGAGTGCAATAGGATGGAGTTGGGCACAAGATGCCAACTGCTATCGGGTTTATTTAAGCAATAAAAATAATTCTCCTTTCTCTACAGATCGTCCTGAGGAGTTTCTTTCTCAACGAGCTATTGCTAAACGGACACGTTTTAATATTCCGATAACAATTCAGGATTTGCCGGTTAACCAGTCTTATATTAATCAGATTAAGGCTTTTGATCCTAATATTCGGGTATTGGCAACCTCAAAATGGTTGAATACTGTGGTAATCTATTGCCCTAATCCTGCGCATCTTCCCGGGATTCAAAATTTAGGGGGAGTGCAATATTTGGTACCTGTTGCAAATTGGGACTTGAATGCTCCGGCAAAAGAGAATCAACCACAAGACGAAACACCCGAACAAAATAACGTTAATTTATGGGATGATGTTGATTATGGAAATAGTATTGACCAGTTTGCTGTTCACAGAGGCGACTTGCTCCATAATGAAGGTTTTCGTGGAGAAGGAATGTTGATTGCGGTATTTGATGCCGGCTGGAATAATTTCGATGTTATTCCCCACTTTCAGCCGTTGTTTAATAATGGACAAATATGGGGAACTTATGACTTTGTACCCAATCTGCCCTCTGTTTATACCGGGCATTCACATGGAACCTCTGTAACCTCTATTATGGCATCCCAAATAGATGGAGAACTGATAGGAACAGCACCTGAAGCCAATTATTTCTTTATTCGTTCAGAGATTCCTTATGCTGAACAGTTGATTGAAGAGGATTTTTGGGTTGCGGCAGCTGAAATGGCTGATAGTATAGGAGCAGATGTGATCAATTCTTCGTTAGGTTATACTACTTTTCCTGATTTTCCACAGGGAGATCTGACTTCGCAAGATAATGATGGAGTAACGGGAGTATCCTCTCAGGCTGCAACGATTGCAGGACAAAAAGGAATCGTTGTGGTAATCAGTGCAGGTAATGAGGGATGGTCTGAATGGGGATTTATTAGCCGTCCGGCTGATGCGATAGATGTGCTTTCGGTAGGAGCAATGAGTAAAGATTCTGTGATTGCACCTTTCTCCTCTTATGGTCCGAGTGCTGATGGAAGAGTAAAACCCGATATTACTTCTGTGGGGTGGGACACCTGGCATGTGACTGAGTATGGAGATATTATGCAAGGAAATGGAACCAGTTTTTCCGGTCCGGTAATTGCCGGATTATCAGCCTGTTTGTGGCAAGCACTACCACACCTGAGCTCTACGGAGTTGATGCAGGTAGTTCGTGAAGCAAGTCACCTATATAACAATCCGAATATTAACTTTGGATATGGAATTCCCGATTTCTATCAAGCTTATTTGGACAATAGTGTCTCTATTTTTACCTATCCGCAACAAACTTTTGTATCAGCATACCCTAATCCCGTTGCAGATCAGATCACTTTTTATTCATCTCTTGAGGAAGAAATGAGTATCACGCTATTTGATTTTACCGGAAGAAATTTGGGAAGCTGGAATTCACAGGATCCTTCTCTTTCTATATCCTTGGCGGATTTTCCATTAGGAATTTACTTAGCAAGAGTGACCATCGGAAATCATACTGAAATAATCAAGTTGATTAAAAGATAATGAGAAAAAAAATCTTGTTTCTCCTTTTATTTAGTTCTTCTATATTCGTCTGCTCAGCAGCGGATCCACATGAGGGACTTTGGTATCCCTGGAAAATCAAGGAGATTATTTACAATGAGATGAGACGGGCAGGACTGGGACTCTCATTAGATCAGCTCTATTCATCAGAACAACACTCTATCAAGGATGCTATCGTGAAGATTGGGAATGGAGAGGGTACGGGAACTATTATTTCTGATCAGGGACTTCTTTTAATCTCATATCAAACAGCATATCCCTACCTGACATTCTTATCACAAGGAGAAAAAAACTATCTTAAAGAGGGCTATTTTGCTTCTCGAAAAGAAGATGAGATTCCCTGTCCCCATTTGTATGCCACATTATTGGTAGAAGCCGCTGATATTACCGATGAGGTGTTGGGAGCTATTCCTGAAAATATTCCGGAGTACAAACGCACAGAGTTGATAGATAGGAAAATTCAGAGATTATACGAGAAATATCGCTCTGTTTATTCGGATTCCATTGAAATCAAGCCTGTTAACTACGGGAATCAGTATCATTTAACATGCTACAAACGATTTACGGATATTCGTTTGGTGGGTGTATTGAATACATCGGTTTCTACTCAGGGTGCAGTGTTAGAGCCCCACTCCTGGCCACGTTATAATGCTAATTTTGCGTTGTTTAGAATTTATGTCGATCCTGATGGTGAACCCAATCATTATGATGAGGAGAATGTTCCATACACACCTCAATATACAGTTCCCATCTCCATTCAGGGAGCAGGCGAGGAGGCTTTTACTATGATATGGGGATATCCAAAACAAACTCAGAGGTCTGTCAGCTCCTTCGAGATGTTGTATCGGGTGAAGGTTGAAGGGAAAGCCAAAATGGAGGCTATAGAACAGATTATTCCTGTTATAAAGAAAGATGTTGCACAAAAGATCAACGAGCCGTACAATCAGGTTCGGTTTTTCCAAAATTTGTATAATCAATACTTTGAGATAAAACAGGAACTATCCAATTTGACTGCACTGGATATTATTGATGAGGTTCTGGAGCGGGAAGAAAATATGAAAAGATGGATCTTTTCTGATGATGATCGTTATGATTCTTATCATACCCTAATGTCGGATTTGGATACTCTTTTTAAAAAACAAAATTCTGATTTGGTCAAAACATATTGGTATGCGAATATTATACTCCAAAGTTCATCCATGCTGATGATGCCTTACTATATTCCCGATTGTACTCCGGGCAACAGAACCGATGATGAGATTGAGGAAATTTTGCAACAATATAGAAAACGGCTTCCTTATGTTAACAAAGAGATTGAAGTAAAATTGATTCAGGCGATGTTCTCCCTTTTTGATCAGCTACCTGAACAGTACCGACCCAAAATTAAACCTTTTATTGCGAAGTATTATAATAACAACAACGCTGATTATGCTAAAGCAATAGTAGAAAGTTCAATGTTTTCCAGTGAAGAGGATCTAAAAAAGTATCTCAAGCGACCTAAAACGGCTATTTATCATAGGGATCCGTTGATTCGATACTACGAAGAGTTAACAAAAATGATCATCATGAGTAAACCTCATATAGATTCTCTCGAGCAGGCATTGATCCCGCTTCACAGGGATTATGCCTGGGTACAGCAACAAAGTACAAGGGGAACTATTGATCGCTTTTACAGTGATGCAAACCAATCCTTACGGGTTTCTTACGGAAACATTGAGGGATATAAACCGGCTGATGCGGTAACTTACCACTGTTCAACAAATCACATAGGATTATTATACAGACTGAAAGGAGAGCTTGATGCAAGACAATATCCTTTTCCCGAGGAAATCAAGACGTTATTGTATGAACGGGATTTCTCCAGCTATGAGTATGACGGTGAACTTCCCATCGCCTTTCTTACCAATGCTGATTATGCACATCAAGCTCCGGGTGCAGCCGTGTTGGATGCATCAGGAAATATGATAGGAATTGCAATTGAGGTGAATAAAGAAGCCCTCGGGGGTGACTATTTTTACAACAAAAGGATTCATCGGACGATCTGCATCGATATGCGCTATATCATGTTTTTGATCGACAAGTATGCCGGCGCTTCCTATCTGTTTGAAGAGATGACGATTATTCAGTAAAATCCTCGATTTTACCCATATCTTTCCACTCACTTTTTTCATCTAAGTACCCAATAACAGGGTACTCTTTCGCTATTTCCAGGTAGAATGGAGTGAATGAAATCTTTTTATTAGGGGGGATCAAACCTAAGATCTCTCTTTTTACTAAATGAATTCCGCTAAAACCCAGTTCTAAGCTCTCCGCTGCGTCCCGGCAGATGATCTTTTCGTCACTCCGATAGTTAATCCAGCCGGATAATTGCATCTGCTGTTTATCAAAAATTAACTTCCGACTGGTTTCCCGATCTTTCACGACCAATGTTGCCCAACTGTCATTCTGGTAATGTTGTTGAATCAGTGAATTTAAGTCTATACTGCTGATAATATCCACGTTGTAAAGTAAAATGTCGGAACTCTCTTGAAAAAAATCTTCTGCTTTTTTGAATCCACCTGCGGTATCCAGTAAAAAATCGCTTTCATCGGAGATATGAACCGGGATTCCCCAATCGCGACTGTCTATAAAATCAACAATTTGATCACTAAAGTGGTGTGTGTTGACTATAATTTGAGAGACAGGCGTTGTTTTCAGTTTCTCTATCGCCCATTGTAACAAGGTTTTACCTTTATACATGACCAGGGCTTTGGGTTTATCGGCAGTGAGAGGGTAGAGCCGCGTTCCCAACCCGGCGGCAAAAATCATTCCATTGAGCTGTTTCATCGTTTTTTTGGCAAAAATAATGAAACATTTCGGATTAGGATTTATAGGATTAAAACATTTCGGATTTCGGACTAGGATTTATAGGATTAAAGGATTAATAGGATTTTTCGCCTTTCAATTTTCGACTTTCGCCTTTATATTTTTTTCTTTTTCTTTTTGAAATAAAAATAAATGGGGGGCAGAATAACCAATCCTTTTTGCTTATTTTATCACCCCACTCTGGAATATTTTCCTTTTTGAATATGAGTGATCAATTACGAATTACGAATTACGAATTACGTTGATTGGTTGGGATAATTATCCAAACAGCGTCTGGATTATTGATTGGTAATTTTGGAATCCGTATTATTGTGTTTTTGTGATTATGTTTATTGTATTGGTTTTCAAATTATTATGAGACAGGGCATGCCCTGTCTCTACAACCATATTCATTGTTTTTATTTTTCCTCGGACAGGTCGCGACCTGTCCCTACAATAATTGCATTCAATTAAAATTTTCGGTTCCGTAATTCGTAATTCGTAATTCGTAATTCATTCCGCCTTCCGCCCTCTTTAATCCTATTAATTCTTTAATCCTTTAATCCTAGTTTTTTTTTAGTATTTTTGTAGATTAATCCTTTTGGTATAATGAAAAATAAAATTACCTTTGTATTGTTTCTCTTCCTGATTGGAAGATTGAGTGCACAAACCAATTTCACACAATATGTAAATCCGATGATTGGGACTGCCTTTACAGGGCATACCTTCCCGGGTGCCATCCTTCCTTTTGGGGCAGTTCAGGTGAGTCCGGATACCAAA
>JGI24709J26583_10003802_pt1 | contig 11710 bp, 10 predicted proteins | sample BioPla2DNA1_FD_26583 | JGI IMG/M metagenome (IMG submission 26583) | reverse complement strand
TTAAGTTCTATATTATCTGTTGATTGTAGACCAAAGCTAATTCTATTAAGGCCAGCTCTTTTATAAACCATTAGCTTATCCTTCATAAGAGTTCCTGGATTCACTTCAATGGTTGCCTCCAGTCTAGTATCATCTATATGGAATACATCCCTAACTGCCTTCATTATATCTTCAATTAGTAAGGGATCAATTGCCGATGGAGTTCCACCTCCAATAAATATGGTTGGTACCAGGTAATCATCAACCTTACCCTTATAGCTATGAATCTCATTAAGCAAGGCTTCTACATATTGCTTTTTAACAACTTCAGTTCCAGGAGCAGATAAGAAATCACAATAATCACATTTCTTCACACAAAATGGAATGTGTATATATAAACCTAAGTCCTTATGTTTCTTCTCCAATACATCAACTCCTTTCTCACTATCATTAATAGGTAATTGGGAAACTCCACATTCTATATATGATATATGATAAACAAATGTCCACACCTAAAGATGTGGACATATATTAATCTTAATCTTCATCCAGTTTTAGAACGCTCATAAATGCACTTTGAGGAATTTCAACACTACCAACTGTTCTCATCCTCTTCTTACCTTCTTTTTGCTTCTCTAACAGCTTTCTCTTACGAGATATATCACCACCGTAACACTTGGCAAGAACGTCCTTTCTCATAGCCTTAACTGTTTCTCTAGCAATTACCTTACTACCAATAGCAGCCTGAATAGGTATTTCAAAAAGCTGTCTAGGAATCTCATCTTTTAGCTTCTCACACATTCTTCTTCCTCGCTCATAAGCACTTTCTCCATGAACGATAAATGTCAAAGCATCCACTTCTTCTCTATTAATAAGAATATCTAATTTCACAAGTTCAGATTGAACATAGCCTTTAAGCTCATAATCAAAGGAAGCATATCCTTTGGATCTTGATTTTAAAGCATCAAAGAAATCATAGATTATCTCATTAAGAGGTAGCTCATACTTTAACAAGGCTCGGGTGGTTTCAATATACTCCATTCCCAGATAGATACCTCTTCGCTCTTGACAAAGTGACATAATTGCACCAACATAATCTGTAGTAACCATGATTTCAGCAGTTACAAATGGTTCCTCCATATAGTCAATATGGGATGGATCAGGTAAGTTAGTAGGGTTAGTTATCTCTATCATCTCACCATCAGTTTTATGAACCTTATATATAACACTAGGTGCGGTTGTAATAATATCAAGGTTATATTCTCTCTCTAGTCTTTCTTGGATGATCTCAAGGTGTAATAAGCCAAGGAAGCCACATCTAAATCCAAATCCCAGAGCAACAGAGGTTTCTGGCTCGAATTGTAGGGCAGCATCATTTAATTGTAGCTTCTCCAAAGCATCACGTAAGTCAGGATACTTAGCCCCATCAACAGGATACATACCACAATATACCATTGGCTGTACCTTCTTATATCCTGGAAGAGGATTAGCACATGGACGCTTATTATCAGTTACTGTATCACCAACTTGAGTTTCCTTAACATTTTTAAGACTTGCAGTAATATAGCCAACCATGCCGGCTGTTAATTCATCTGCAGGAATAAATTGTCCAGCACCGAATGTACCAAGCTCAACAACCTCAGCTACAGCTCCAGTAGCCATCATCCTTATCTGTGTTCCTTTTTTAACTCGTCCTTCTTTAATTCTGCAAAATATAATAACTCCCTTATAGGAATCATATTTAGAATCGAATATTAAGGCTTGTAAGGGTGCGTCTGGGTCACCATCAGGAGCAGGAATTTTATTCACAATCTGCTCTAATACCTCATCGATATTCAAGCCTTGCTTTGCTGATACCAGTGGAGCATCATGAGCATCAAGGCCAATAACATCTTCAATCTCAGCCTTAACTCGCTCTGGATCACTGCTTGGTAAATCAATCTTATTAATAACAGGCATAATCTCAAGATTATGGTCAATAGCCAGATATACATTGGCAAGGGTCTGGGCTTCAATTCCTTGAGCAGCATCTACAACCAAGATAGCTCCTTCACAGGCAGCAAGGCTTCTTGAAACCTCATAGTTAAAGTCTACATGCCCTGGAGTGTCAATCAAATTAAAGACATACTCTTCTCCATTCTTGGCTTTATATATAGTACGAACGGTTTGGGCTTTAATAGTAATGCCTCTTTCCCTCTCCAAATCCATATTGTCCAAGACCTGTGCTTGCATCTCACGGCTGGTTAATAATCCAGTCTTTTCAATAATTCTATCTGCCAGAGTAGATTTACCATGATCTATATGGGCAATTATGCAAAAGTTTCTAATGTTATTTTGTTTCATCGACATTGTATTTTAATCCACCTTCCGTCGGTTGTTTATCTTGTAAATCAGTTTTAACAATAACTGATTATACCATATAGATCCCCTAGTTACAAGAAATATCACAGTTTTAAGCTAGTCATTACTTGCTTCTCCTTGAAGAACTCTATCAATAAGATGGGCAAATGGATCCATAGCATTTTTTGCAGATTCAAGTGAATTATTAACTGTTCCAAGCTCTACCAGAAGAGATTTTGGTCGCAAATGGAGATTATAACGATAGCATTTTAAATAGTTCTTCATAAAAAACCCCGGATATAAATCAAAAGATTCAAGCTGTAGTTGAAATCCAAATGCCAGGTTATCTTGAATAAAAGGATTATCATGATTAGGCAAGGGACCATTCTGATCTCTACTAAGACCATTAAATAACATGATTTTGGCCGTTTCCTTACCATCAATCATCACCGTTCTTGCCACACCATCATCCCTATGTAAATCAATTATCACCTCTATAGAAGGATTCTTTTCCAGCATATTTTCCAGACCCACTCTGGCATAGTTGTATGCTTTATTTCTATCTTCAAAGCCATCCACAACATCATATTCAGTTTTATCATGGATAACATTGTATCCGTATTCTTCCCTTAATATATTGGCCAATATACTACCCACCCCTACAATACTATCCTCGGTTACATTAGGTCGGCTGTCAATGAAAGCTTCCTGAGAATGGGTATGGTATATCAAAATCTGTGGCTTGTCGTTGCTTTGCTTGATAGTCATGTCTTTGCTAGCGAATACCTCTGCATCAAAAAGGGGTTCTGTAACCTTTGTTAATGGATCAACTATATATAAGTTCTGTACCATAAAGTTAATATCCTTTAATTGATTTAAGGTAAACCTAGTCCCATTATTGGAGGTAAATGTTTCCGTAGCATCATAGTCCATATTATCCAAGGCTTCAATATTCTCATTAGCTATTACATGGCCTTCAAGGATATCAATTAGAATTTCTTCATTATCCTCTGGGTTATTATAATTGATTGCATTTCCATTACTTAATATAAACTCTTTGGTTAAGGTACTACTACTGACAGAATGAAACTCAATCCCAACCGAAACATCCTGGTCTATGTAAGTATCAAGATCAACATCTTCATTAATATAACTAGTGTCTTCTCTAGCTAAAGCTCTTGTTATAGATCTGCTATTAATAATCTTTCTAAATGATAATCTATCCCCTATTGAAATAACACCCATCTGATTCTCATCTGCTCTTGCTGTGTAAGATAAAAGGCCAGAAGAATTACTTAATAAGGAGAAGCTCATATTCCTTGTAAAAGTTTTCTTAAGCTCTTCTTTCCCTGATGAATTAAACCCAAATATTATTAAAATCATTATTATAATTGGCATTATTATTATCCATAATATAGTACTTTCATTCTTTTGTGATGACAAGTATCTATGTTTTCTCATCTCAGCCTCCAGACTATAAAAACCAGGACCAAAGCTATATTAGAAATCAACTTCTTCTAATATACATTGGCCTGATTAATTATATTCAGAAAGCTTGATTTTATTACCCTGTCCAAAACTCTACAGGGAAGCAATCTTTAAGACATGATTTAAATAAGCCTTTTAATTGGTTTAGAAAAGCAAGCATTAATCGCCTCTGATATTGTATAACTAATTCGCTTTACAGCCTCATCAATGTCCTTTGGTGTAACAAACATATTATCCATACTTTGATTTCTTATTTCATTGGTAAACTGATTAATCTCATTATCTTCAAATCCTGTAGCCTCCATATATTGGGACAATGTATCTACTACTATAGTCATGGCATCTACCACAGTTGGAACCCCTAAAGCTATGACCTTGGTACCCAAGGTCTCCTCATTAAGAGCTTTTCGATTATTACCCACCCCTGAACCAGGACATATTCCTGTATCTGAAAGCTGAATCGTAGTATTAACACGCTTTATACTTCTTGAGGCCAAGGCATCAATAACTATAACGAGATCAGGCTTAGTTTCCTTCATTATTCCTTTTATAATTTCTGAAGTTTCCATTCCTGTTTGCCCCATAACTCCTGGGGAAATGGCGCTAATATTTCCTATATGATTTTTTGTTCTAAACTCATCCCCATACTCCTTTATTAAATGCCTTGTTATAAATAAATTATCTACGGTATAGGGCCCTAGGGCATCAGGGGTAACTTCTCTATTACCAAGACCTACTATTAAAACATTGTCCTTATCTATATCCTTTATAAGCTTAATTATATTTTTAGAGATTACCTCAGACACAGGCTTATGGTAATCATCACTTGCTTCCTTAAGCTCTGGAGCTTCAATAGTTATATAAGTCCCTATAGGCTTACCCATTGCCTTAGCCCCATGCTGATCCTTTATAACAACATTAGTTATTCGTATCTTGTTTTTTTTATCGTATTCCTCTGTTAGGATTACTCCTCTTATCTCTACATCATCCTCAGCAAAGCTCTCTCTAACTTCTAAGGCTAAATCAGTTCTAATATTTGTATTCATTATTTTCCTCATTTCTTCTCAGGATTTATAGCTTAANATCATCCATAAAACTAGTATATATAGTATATTTTCTGCCAATCTATTTAAAAATATGTATTGACAGAAGCATTTCGATATAATATTATATAGTAGTATGTTTTCATTAAAACGTCCGTGTCCGGATTTAATGAGACGAGATTTAAACAACCATAATTAAGTACACAACTCACTCTCACTTTAGTTGTCTCTGAATGTATGGTTCGTCAAAAATTATATTTGGAGGTGTTACATTTGGCTAACATTAAATCTTCTAAAAAAAGAATTTTAGTAAACAACGCGAAAGCTGCTAGAAATAAAGCTATAAAATCCGAAGTTAAGACTATGATTAAAAGAGTAGACTCTGCTATTCTTGCAGGTGATAAGGCTCTTGCTACAACTGCTCTTAACGAAGCAATATCTCAAATTAATAGAGCTACTACAAAGGGTGTTTATCATAAGAATACCGCTGGTAGAAAGATATCTCGCTTAACTAAAGCTGTTAACAAAATTGCTTAGTTAATAATATTGTATAATTTAATTAATTGTAGGGTTGTCTTAGGACAACCCTATTTTTCAACCTAACAAATAAGGTAATAAGGAAGCATCTAAGCTCTCATGCTTCCCTATTACCTTTTATATTATCTCTTTTACAAGCCTTTAATTAGTAGTATATATCTCCATTTCTTGCTTCAAGGAACTTCAGGATATACTTAACTGCTTCACGTCTTGTAATTTTGCTTTTTGGACTAAAGTTATTATTCCCATCAGCTTCAACAATTCCAAGACCCTTTGCCAGAGCTACCGCTCCCACATAATCCTTATTAATTGCGCTCTCATCATCAAATCCTGTTTTATAGATCTCATTAAGCTTAGCAACCTTTTCTAGCCCCAATTCTGTGATAAATATATATGCTAATTCTTCTTTTGATATATTCTTATCTCCCTTAAGAGCTGTTTCTCTATTATAACGATAGCCAACCCCTTCGAGAAATTTACTTATCTCGTTAATAGTAATATCTTTATCAGGATAGAAATATTCTCCTTCAAAGCCAATATTCATATCTGCTAGAAGCAATATCTCTTTATTATCCTTCGTATCAGGAACATCTTTATATTCATATGGTTTTCTACTAGTATATACAGCACCATTATAATCAAGTTGTTCTCCTGTAAAAGGGGATATTCCAGAAGGATTAATGTCAGGACGATATACCAGGCGAATATTCTTTGTAGTTTCATAAGAATTATTCTCCTTGGTATTAACTATATTTATTTCATATTTTAGGCCAAAGCCATCCTTAGCTAGATAATAATCCATGGCCTTATCAGCATTAATTATTCCCTTTGTAGATTCAAATACAATATCATCTTCCCAATAGTATCCATAGGAATAAACTTTACCAGTTATCCCATCTACAGCTCCATAAATATTATTATTTGGATATTCAACCCCTTCATTTACTCTATTGTATTGATAATTATACCCTGCATATACTGGTTTCATATCAATATAATAAGCAACAAAATCAGGAGTTTCATTTGCTAATGTAGAATTTTTAAATCTGCTGGGATTTTCACTATTAATGAATTTTTCAAGTATCTTTTTTCCTTGATCCTTGTCATACTTAATCTCAACTGTCTTCCATTTATCTGTTTCTTCATCATAATAATTATTAAGACCTGCATAGAAGCTTAAAATCTTACCGCTTTTAGCATCTACTCTAGCACTTGCATATGCACGATAGTAATCCTTTTCAGTTGAATAATCAATTTCTTTAGGATCCATAAAATACATATTCCAAACATAATCTTCACTATTATTGTAATAGTTATTTTTTTCAAGTGAAATATTATTAAGCTTTAAGGCTTTGTCAAGATATAAATACTTATTATCTAATACTTTGTTAATCGCTTCCTCTTTTGATATAAGATTTTTAAGCTCCTCAATCTTTTTCATCTCTTTATCAGTAAGTGTAACCCGGCCTGCTCCTACAGTAGCGCTTGTATCCATCTTCTTTTCTTCTTCAGCAATTGAACCATATCTATCATTAACCCATTCTGCTCTATTATCATATACTTGGCCAGTTTTAGCATCTATAGCAACATAGTTTTGGCTTGGTTCATAAACTAGATAGGCTTTACCCTTCTCATTACTAGTGGCTTTATCAAATATCCGATAATTATCTGAACGATATACAAGCTTCATAGATATATTATCCTTGATAATCTCAGCAGCTTTTTCCTTATCAATCTCAGCCTTACCAGATGGGACCTTCACATCATATAACCAATTAGAATTAAAAAATACTACCTCCCCTGTAGCACCATTAATTCCTACACTTACAGAATTGTCAGGAAAGCTTATTTCATTTTCAACCCTTTCAAAGGTGTAGACATAGTTATTGCTATATATTCCTTCAAAATATGAATCCTTATATACTAGCTTATTAAAGATGCTTGAATCAATCTTCTTGATAAAATCCTTGGCTTTACCCAACAGCTCTTTTTTACGATTAGTTGGAACTGGGTTATCCTTTTGATTATAATTATATTTGTTATAGCTTATAATTCTGTTATCCCCATCAGCCTCTACTCTTATATGACCATTTTCTTTAGTGTCTCTCCAGACTAAACTCCAGACAAACTCGTTATTGTAGCCTGAATTATAGAAGTTATAATCAAAATCTGAATATTTTTCAGGTATTTCTATTTTTGATTTGACTGCTAATATAACTGCCTCCAAAGCCTTGTTAGATGCGTCCCCTTTTGTACTAGAAGCTATAATCTCCCTCGTCTCATTAATCACAGGGTCAACAGCCATAACCTCCCCTGAAGCTATTGTTCTAGACCCGGATGTAGCTGTATCGCCTAATGCTTGAATACTTAATGGGGAAAAGGATGTGGTTAGTAATACTCCTCCAATTACCAGTGATATTATTTTCTTCATAGACTTCCTCCATTCAACTTAAATTTTATTTTATTAATTCTTTTATCAATATAGGTTTTTTATTTACAACAATTAGACGAGGTATTTTCTACCTTAGTTCCATAATTTATACAAAAGCAAGATAAGATTTGCTAATTTTATATTTTATTACATTATCTAATTACTAGATATATAGTTATATAGGTATTATAGATCAAGGCAATTATAAAGACAATTTTGTATTTTAAAAACACCTACAAATGTAGGTGTTTTTGAATGTTATTTGACATATGATTTATAATTAGGAACTTGCATATGAGGTTGCTATAAATTTGGTTTAAAACGGAGACGGTGGGATTCGAACCCACGTGCCCCTGAGGGCTACTCGATTTCGAGTCGAGCTCGTTATGACCTCTTCGATACGTCTCCAAATATATAATGGTATTTTATATACCTCTACTGGCTCTAACAATTAAGATTTCTACCCCAATCTGATCGATAACAAGACCGGATTTAACCTTTTCCTCAATATCTGTGGCTAATTCAATTGCAAATATTAATCCCTTGGAAGTAAAGTTTCTTCCTTGGGCTTGATACTTATTAACTGNAAATGGTGGAATCCCTACCTTTTCACTNATTTCAGATTTGCCTAATCCCTTGGTGGTTAGGCTCTTAACTTGAAGTAATATATTAAAATGCCTAGTTATCAAATATAGAATAGACATAGGCTTCTCTCTAACAGATAGTAGATCATAATATAAGTCAAGTGCATTCTTTTGTTTCTTTGAACCTATTGCATCTATCATCTGAAATATCTTACCTGTTATCTGGGTTGTAACAACCGCATCTATATCTTCTGTTGTAACTATATCTCGATCCTTTGTATATCCAATAAGCTTTTCAACTTCATTTTGTATATTGACCATATCAGAACCAGTTTTGTCGATAAAATAGCTAACTGTATTAGCTCTTATTTTCTTCTGAGATTGCTCTAATAAGGAAGCTACAAAAAGCTTCAGATTAGCTTCATCTAAACCGTTCATCTCGCATATGGTTCCATTATTTTTAACAAACTTATATAGTTTATTACGCTTATCAACTTCCCTTTCGATAAAAATTACTATTGTAGAATCCGGCATTTCTTTAAGAACCTCATTGAATTCATTCTGATTTTTGAATAATTTGCTATTCTCAATTACAACCAATCTTCTATCATTAAAAAAAGGAAGTGTATTGACTACCTCAGCAATTGAAACAAGATTCAAATCATTACCTTCATTATAGGAATAATTCATGCTGCTCTTATCACCGATAATTGCTGTGGTTAGTTTATCACGATAGAGTCTTTTCAAATAATCCTCACTACCGTATAAGAGGTATACGGGTTTGAATTCTCCTGATTTTATATGCTCTTTAATTATCTTCATAATAAGTATTCTCCCGATAGCCCAGAACATCCCGTTACAGCATAGTCAGATAATTTATGTAGATTAATTAATCAATGGTTCCAAAACGACTTAGTGGTGTTATTCTAAATATTACTTTGCCACCAATATTCTCTTTAGATACATTACCTACATACTCATCTCTACTATCCTTACTAATATTACGATTATCTCCCATTACAAAATATTCATCTTCGGTAAGTTTAATAGGGTTAGCAGCCCTCCCAGGATATTGTATAGGCTCCTTGCCATAACTCTCATCCAATATTTCTCCATTAATATATATATTGCTTCCAATAATCTGTATTGTCTCTCCAGGCATACCGATAATTCTTTTCACATAGTACTCCTCATTATCTCTACCATAAGGATAAAAAACAATAATATCAAAACGATCTAGTCGATCAAAATGATAGGATATTTTTTCAACATACAAATTCTCACCATCAAGTAAAGTATTGGCCATTGAAGATCCATCAACTATTGTTCTCTGGATAACATAATTAGGTAATATATAAATACACACAAAAATTAAAACGGCGTAAAATATCAAATCGAAAATTACACCCTTTAAATTAATTTTTGTATCATTATTAGGAAACTCGTTTATCGTTGTGATTTCAGGTTCCTGCTCTTTTAATGTATCGTTGTTAAAAGACATATGCATTTCCTTCCCTTACACGTTACCGATAGTTTTTACAAGATAAAGCACTTTCATATCTATGGCATATGAAAGTGCAGGCAGAACATTAAATATAATTTATTGTTCTTCGAAATTAACTACTTGTTCGTCAGTAACAATTTTGACTTTAGCTTCATGTAGTTCCTCCACTGCAGTTGACAGTGGCTTTTTACTTTCAACTTCTATTAGTGGTTCTGCACCATCAATCAACTGTCTAGCTCTTTTTGCTGTAGCTAGTACTATAGAATATCTACTATTAACTACTGGATGTTCTCCTGGTTCAACCTCACTATTAACAACTTTCATCAAATCAGTATAAGATGGATGTAACATATTATAAAATCTCCTTCCAATGCTTTATCATATAGATAATTGCGAAATATTTATATATATTTATTTATATGCTTAATGTTAATTCTTACGCTCCAACGCTTTGCTTAACTTACGCTCCAGAATTACATTAATCATATAAATTTCTAAGTTGAGTTATTTCGCAATTGATTGCCTATTCTAGTCCTTCCACGTGGTTCACTCTACTGGTTATAGTATCTGGCAAAAGGGAAGATAATACCAAACTGCCATTCTCCATAACTATAACGGATTTAGTCTTTCTTCCACAGGTTGCATCAATTGCCACACCTGCATCTTTTGCTGATTGAACCATCCTCTTTATTGGTGCAGCATCAGGACTAATAATTCCTATGATTTTACTTGAATTAATAACATTACCAAAACCTATATTTATTAATTTATTCAAAGTTATTCCTCATTTCCATAACTTCTATTCGATATTCTGAATTTGTTCTCTAACCTTTTCAATCTCTGTCTTTAAATCAATGGCTATGTTAGAAATAGCAAGATCATTAGCCTTGGATAGAATGGTATTAGCTTCACGATTCATCTCTTGAGCAATAAAGTCTAATTTTCTACCTACACTATCCTCGTCATTCAAGGTGTCCTTCATGTTCTTTATATGACTTCTTAATCTTACGGTTTCTTCATCTACACAAATCTTATCAGCAAAAATAGTAACTTCTGTGGCTAATAGACTTTCATCTATTTTGGTGTCCCCAAGAATTTCTTTAACCTTCGTCATTAACTTTTCTCTATATTCCTTAAGTATCTCAGGAGCTCTTTCTTCTATGTAGTCTATCATAACCATCATATTGTCAAGCTTTCCTGCTATATCAATCTTAAGGTTTTCACCTTCCTTAATACGGGTTTCGATAAACTGCTCAGTAGCACCCCTAATAGCCTTCTCTATAAAGTCCCATAGTTCTTTTTCATCAATAGTTTGTTCTTCTAAAGAAAAAACATCAGGATATCTAGACAATTCTGATACTCGGATATTAAATTCTATATCAAAGCTCTCACTCATCTTCTTCAGGTTTTCATAGTATTCCCTAGCGAGATCCTCATTATATTTCACACAGATATTATTCTCACTATAATCCTCATATGTTATAAATACATCTATTTTGCCTCTATTAATTGCCTTCTTCAAATAATTCCTAATACTTGTTTCAAAAAAACCAAGCTTTTTAGGTAACTTAATCGAAATGTCACAATAGCGGTGATTTACTGACTTCATTTCAACAGTAATCTTCCTATCTACACCAGCAATCTCGCATCTCCCAAAGCCTGTCATACTTCTTAGCATAAGAACACACTCTTTCATCAAAGATGATATATGCATTACAATTTTCCATACATATTCAATTAATTATATATGAAATAGTCAAACAAGTCAATATTACATACTTTATATAATCCTATTAGAAATGAC
>JGI24709J26583_10003796_pt1 | contig 11721 bp, 13 predicted proteins | sample BioPla2DNA1_FD_26583 | JGI IMG/M metagenome (IMG submission 26583) | reverse complement strand
ACAAGTCGTAAAGCATTAACCCTTTACAGTTATATTCCGTAGATTTAAACAAATAAAAACGACTCGATTAAAAACCGAGTCGTTTTTTGTAATATCCAAACTTACTTAGCTGTAGACTTTTCCTCTTCAAGTTTAAGCTTTTCTACATCCTGAACAGCCCATCTTTGAATTCTAAGTTTGTTCCTATCGGAACCGGTTTCAATCAAAAGAGTCTCGTCCTTAATGCTGACTACTCTACCGACTATACCGCCTACCGTAGTAATTCCGTCCCCTACTTCTATCGAGCTTCTCATTTCCTGAGTCTTTTTTTCTCTCTTCTTTTGAGGTCTTATGAGCAGAAAATAAAATATTCCGACCATTGCCACCATTAGCAGTATAGACGACAAACCTGAACCCATAGGCCCCTGTTGATCAGCGGCAGCCTCCAAGAGGAAAAAGTTGAAAGATTGCATTTATTTATGTCCTCCAATTATTAATGGAAATATTATACAGTAAATGATTTTTCATATCAAGTAATGCAATCATGTCTTTATCAGATTCTGGAGTCAAGTATTTCCGCATACTTTTTTCTAAATTGGTTAAAAGTTCCATTGGATAACGACTCTCTGATTTTTAACATTAGGTCATTATAGAAATACAGGTTATGCATAACACTGAGTCTAAGATATAAGACTTCTTTTGATTTTAGAAGATGTCTCAAATATGCTTTTGAATAGTTTCTGCAGGTATAACAGTTACACTTGTCATCTATCGGATCGCTGTCGGTTTCATATTTTTTATTGTTTATGTTAATAATCCCCGACCAAGTATTCAAATGTCCGTGTCTGCCGTTTCTTGACGGCATCACACAGTCGAAAAGATCAATTCCACGATAAACCGATTCGATGATATTAGAAGGTGTTCCAACACCCATCAGGTATCTCACTTTGTTCTTGGGCATATGTTCTTCTACTGCTGAAATCGTTTCATACATCTCTCTATGGGTTTCTCCCACTGACAGTCCGCCTATTGCATAGCCGTCAAAAGGCATGTCTGCAAGCGCCTTCATATTTTTTATTCTGATGTCTTTGAAACAACAGCCCTGATTTATTCCAAATAGGAGTTGATTTTTATTAATCGTCGAATCTTGGTTATTCACTTTTTCAAACTCTTTTAAACAGCGCTCATGCCATCTAAGCGTCCTGTCGCTTGATTGTGCTGCATAGTTATGCTCTGAGGAAGAAATATCTATGCATTCATCAAAAGCCATTGCAATTGTTGAAGCAAGTTTTGACTGAATGGCAACGCTCTCTTCAGGTCCGATAAAAATTCTTTTACCGTCAATATGAGAGGCAAATGTAACTCCCCTCTCTTCAATTTTGCGTATTTTTGATAGTGAAAAAACCTGGAATCCTCCACTATCGGTAAGGATAGGTCCTGCCCAGTTTGTAAATTTATGGAGCCCACCGGCTTTAAATATAACATCTTCCCCCGGTCTCAGGTGAAGATGATAGGTGTTGCAGAGCATAATCTGACAACCGATTTCTTCCAAATCGGTTGAGGAAAGCCCGCCTTTTATTGCTGCAGAGGTAGCTACATTCATAAAACATGGTGTCTGTACTACTCCGTGTACTGTTTCAAAGACTCCCCTTCTGGCTTTATCTGTTTGTGAAAGTATTTTAAACACTTTTCCCCTCTCAGTAGATAAACATTGCATCTCCGAAGCTGAAGAATCTATAACCTGTATCGACAGCTTCTTTGTATGCATTCATAATAAATTCATGGCCCGAAAAAGCGGATACCAACATCATTAAAGTACTTTTTGGGAGATGAAAATTGGTTATCATTGCATCGACGACTTTAAAATTATAACCCGGATATATAAAAATATCCGTAGAACCGGTACATGGAACTATTGAACCATTATCCCTATACACCGATTCAAGAGTTCTGCAACTTGTTGTACCAACGGAAATTACCCTGTTTCCTTCAGTAATTGTCCGGTTAATTATATTCGAAGAAGTTTCGCTCACAGTATAGTATTCCCTGTGCATTTGGTGGTTTTCAATTAATTCCGTCTTGACCGGTCTAAAAGTTCCCAATCCGATGTGTAATGTAATCTCCGTAAAGAGAACACCTTTTTCCTTAAGCTTCAAAATAAGTTCTTTTGTAAAATGAAATCCTGCGGTCGGTGCTGCTGAAGAACCGGGTATTTTTGCATAAACTGTCTGATAATCTTCGGATTTTGCGGTTGTTTCATGGATATAGTGTGGCAATGGCGTATTTCCGATTTCGTTTAACAGAGTATAAAAGTCGATTTCTTTATCATATACGAATCTAACAACCCTGTTTCCCCCCGGCAATACCGATTCTATTAGTGCAGTGGTATCGTTTTTCAACCTTATTTTTGTACCTACGCCAAGTCTTCTTCCGGGTCGCACAGTGCACTCCCATTTATCTTCTCCTAAATCCCGCAACAGCAATATTTCAGCAGCAGCCCCGGTAGGATCCTTAATTCCTAAAACTCTTGCGGGAATTACTTTACTGTTATTTAAGACCAGCAGATCACCAGGATTAATAAACTCATCGATTTCATAAAACATCCTGTGTTTGATATCTGAATTTTTCCTATTTAAACACATTAGTCTTGAATGATCCCGTTTATCTGCAGGGTGTTGAGCTATTCTATCTAACGGAAGATAGTAATCAAAATCGGATAATTTCATAAGATTTCCTTTTTAGTCCGCTATAGATAAAAATCTGCCGATTGACAGATTCGTTAAACAATGTTATCATTCAAAACATCTAAACAGAGGCGCAAAATTAAAGAGTAGCTGACTATTTTATGCCGTATTTTTGTCAGCGAAAGGTGATTTTGCCGAAGGAGAATATCCCGGCAGGTATTCTACCTGGGCGAAGTTCGAAAAGGGCTTCGACTGTCACTTGATTGGGTGATGAGCTGTTTTGATATGACTTTGCAATTATATTATAGCTACTGCCGGTTATCAAGCCGGCATTTTTATTTAGTCTAATAACTAAAAAGGGGTATTGTGTGTATGTCTAAAAAAAGAATTGCCATTGTCGGAGCAACAGGAATGGTCGGTGAGGCCATGTTGGCTGTAGTTCAAAAGTATAATATGAGTAAACATGACTATACTTTATTTTCTTCTAAAAGAAGTGCGGGCAAAAAGATACAGCTCTTCGGAAAAACTCATATAGTGGAAGAACTGAATGAAAAAAGTTTCGATTCAGGTTTTGATGTGGCGGTTTTCTCGGCAGGAGCCGGAATAAGTGAAGTGTTCGCACCGATTGCTGTTGAAAAAGGAGCTGTCGTTGTTGATAACTCTTCTAAATTCAGAATGAATAAAGACGTCCCTCTGGTTGTGCCTGAAGTCAATCCGGATGATATTAAGAGCCATAAAGGAATAATTGCCAACCCGAACTGTTCCACAATTCAGGCGGTTGTTGCCATATATCCGATTTATAGAGAATACGGGATAAAGAGGATTGTTTACTCTACATATCAGGCAGTATCGGGCGCAGGGGTTAAAGGTTATACCGACTTGGATTCCGGTATCAGAAGTTATGTTGATGGAATTGAACGTGAATTGGTCAAGTTCCCCTACCCTATTTTTGACAATTGTCTTCCTCATATTGATGACTTTCTCGAAAGCGGTTATACAAAAGAAGAGCAGAAAATGATTGATGAAACAAAAAAAATTTTTCACGATGATACCATCGCAATCACTGCTACAACTGTAAGAGTTCCCGTCTTCGGAGCGCACAGCGAATCGATAAACCTTGAGTTGGACAAAGAGTATGATTTGGAAGCTTTAAAAGAACTTCTGTCAAATTCTCCCGGCCTGGTGCTTCAGGACAATGTCTCGGAAAATATTTATCCCCTTGCAAGTAATTCTGTCGGGAAAGATGAAGTTTTTGTAGGAAGGGTAAGAAGAGATTTCAGTATAAAAAACGGATTAAATTTATGGGTAGTAAGTGACAACGTAAGAAAAGGTGCTGCTACAAATGCAATTCAGATAGCAAAAGTTCTCCTCGAAGATTGATTAACAAATTCTAATTTTATAGCTGGAGGAAATAATGAAAAACATCGTTTTTAAAGGGTGTGGTGTTGCGGTCATCACTCCAATGTATGCAGACGGTTCGATAAACTATGAGGAATACGGCAGAATTATTGACTTTTTAATTGATAACGGCAGTAATGCCATTGTATCTTGCGGCACTACCGGCGAAGCTTCGGTTCTAACAGATCAGGAGCATGTTGATTTGATTGAATATGCTGTCAAAAGGGTCAACAAAAGAGTTCCCGTTGTTGCAGGAACCGGAAGCAATGATACCGCATACGCTATTGATCTCACCAAAGAAGCAGAAAAAGTCGGTGCGGATGCAACATTGCAGGTCACGCCTTACTACAACAAAACTTCGCAAAAAGGTCTTATAGCTCACTTCACAGCTATTGCAGATGCTACCGATCTGCCTGTTATTCTTTACAATGTTCCGAGCCGAACGGGAATGACGATAACTCCCCAAACCTACCTTGAACTTTCAAAACACAAAAAAATAGTTGCAACAAAAGAAGCAAGCGGGAACATCACATCTATAGCTACCGCTATTAACCTGTGCGGAGATGAGTTGACATTTTATTCCGGAAATGACGATCAGATTACATCCCTATACTCGCTTGGGGGGCAGGGTGTAATTTCTGTTCTCGGAAATGTAAAGCCCTTAGAAACTTCAAAAATATGCGATTATTGTAACAATAATGACTTTTTCTCCGCCTCAAAGCTTCAGATTGAGTTAATGCCGTTGATAAACGCTTTGTTTTGTGACGTAAATCCGATTGCCGTTAAGGAAGCTATGAACATAATCGGATTTAATGCCGGAGAATGTCGGTTACCTCTTTATAATTTAAGCGAAGAAAACAAAGCCAAACTCATCGATCTCTTAAGATAGGATTTGCTATTATGATTAAATTAACTGTAGTAGGCTTGATGGGCAATATGGGAAAGGCCCTGATTGAAGAAACAAAAAAATCTGAAAAATTTGAAATTGTGAACGGTATAGACAAAATTTCGGGTGTCAGGGATGAAATAAATGTCTATGATAGTTTTGACAAAATTGAAGTAAAGCCCGATGTTGTAGTTGATTTTTCCAACCCGAATTCACTTGACAGCATCTATGATTATTGTATATCAGGCAACATCCCTGCAGTTATCTGTACAACAGGTTTTAATGAGCAACAGGGTGCCCGGATTAAGGATTTATCAAAACATATACCGGTTTTCAAAAGTGCAAACATGTCTCTTGGAATAAACATTCTGGCATCATTGGCAAAATCTGCTTATAAGATGACAGGAGATGATTTCGACATTGAGATATTGGAAAAACACCACAAGTATAAAATTGATGCTCCGAGCGGCACGGCATTATTGCTTGCCGACGAAATCAATGAAGCCTCATCAGGACTGTTTAAATATATTTATGACAGAAAAAGCAGACGTACAGCGCGGGAAAACAATGAAATCGGTATCACTTCAATAAGAGCCGGAAATATTGTTGGAGAGCATGAGATTATTTTCGGTGGAGAAAATGAGGTAATATCCATTTCCCATTCCGCATTGTCAAAAAGCGTCTTCGCTTCCGGAGCACTCAAAGCATCAGAGTTTATAAGGAATAAACCCAAAGGTCTATACAACATGAATGACCTGTTGAAGGAAAAATTGCAGTTCTGAAGTCATTATTTTAAAACAGGAAGCCGGTCAAAGAATTATTCTTCGACCGGCTTCTTATTACTTATAAATTTATTCTTTTATCACTGCAACTGCTTCTATCTCCACCAAAACATCTTTTGGCAGTTTGCCTACTTCGACACAACTTCTTGCAGGTTTAGATGAAAAGTATTTTGAATAAACTTCATTAAATTTTGCAAAATCCCCCATATTTTGTAAAAAACAGGTTGTTTTCACTACGTGTTCAAGATCACTTCCCGCAGCTTCCAAAACATTCATAAGATTTATAATAACCTGCAATGTTTGAGTCTCAATATCGTCTCCCGCCACATTTCCGTTTTCAGGCAAAAGCGGTATCTGCCCCGAAGTAAAAACTAATTTATCAATAATCTTTGCCTGAGAATAAGGTCCAATCGCTTCAGGTGCCTTATCGGTAAATACTGTTTTAATCATATTATCTCCTTCTCAAATAAGAATCGCTCTGTGAAAAACTTTTTTCCCTTTTTTAATAACTATACCATTTTTTAAGTCTTCTCCACTAATCTTTTTAAACAACTCCGTGACAGTTTCACCGTCTATTGAAATTCCTCCCTGTTGTATTAATCTTCTTCCTTCGCCCTTGGAAGAAGTCAAACCACATATAACTAAAAGGTCAATAACTTCAACAAATCCGTTTTCATCAATACAGTTTTCGCTTATTTCGGTTTCCGGCATACTTTCAGCATTTCCTGCTCCGGAGAAAAGCGCCTCAGACAATTCGACCGCATTGTCAGCCTCTTCTTTGCTGTGAACAAGCTCAGTCAGATAATAAGCCAACAGTTTTTTGGCATTGTTTATTTCTTCACCTTCAAGTTTTTCTATTCTGTTAATCTCGTCCATCGGAATGTCAGTCAACAGCTTTAGACAGTTGACCACGTCAGTATCAGCAGTATTTCTCCAGTACTGATAAAACTCATACGGTGTGGTTTTTTCCGGATCCAGCCAAAGTGCACCTTTGGCAGTTTTTCCCATCTTCACTCCCTCTTTTGTTGTCAAGAGTTTGAACGTCATGCCAAAAGCTTCTTTCCTTTCGACTCTCCTGATAAGATCAACACCACTTATAATATTTGACCACTGGTCATTTCCGCCCATTTGAATTTGGCATCCGTACTCCCTAAAAAGATGCAAAAAATCATAGCTCTGCATAACCATATAGTTCAGTTCAAAAAATGACAGTCCTCGTTCCATCCTCGTTTTAAAGGCATCTGCCGCCAACATTCTGTTTACAGAAAAATGGACTCCGTACTCCCTGATAAATTCGATATAGTTAAGATGTCTTAACCAATCTCCATTGTTAACAAAAATAAGTTTGTCATCGCTTATATCGAGAAATTTTGACATTTGTTTTTTAAAGCACATGACATTATGATCTATTGTTTCATAAGTCATCATACTTCTCATATCGCTTCTTCCGCTCGGATCACCAACTAAAGTTGTTCCCCCACCGATAAGAGCAATAGGAGTATGTCCCGCTTTTTGCATTAATCTCATTATGGCGAGTTGCATAAAGTGGCCTACATGAAGGCTATCGGCAGTCGCATCAAACCCTATATAAAAGGTAACCTTTTCCTTCTCCAACAATTCCCTTATCTTCTCTTCATCCGTAGTTTGTTCGACAATACCTCTTTCTACGAGAACATCATAAACGTTAATCATTAATCCCCCTTCAGATCATTTAATCTTTCTATGTTTATCAGCATTAATCAACATTTCATCTGCATGTTTTAAGCTTATGTCCGTTATCGAATCGCCGGAAATAATTCTTGCAAGCTCTCTTTTTCTCTCTTCCAAATCAAGTCCGGAAACTGATGTAAAAGTTCTGTCATTTTTAACTTCTTTAGAAATAAGCAAGTGGTTATCGGCAAACGATGCAATCTGTGCGGAATGAGTGACACAAATAGTTTGGCGTGTTCTTGCCGACTGTTTCAGTTTCTCACCTATTTTATAGGCACTATTCCCGCTAACGCCCGAGTCAATTTCATCAAATATCAATGTGTCAACCGGATCCTTTTCCGCAATTACATTCTTTATTGCCAACATCATTCTGGCAAGTTCTCCGCCGGATGCAATCTTTGAAAAAGGCTTAGGCGGTTCACCGATATTTGCTGAAAGATAAAACTCAATCTGCTCAATTCCGTTCCTGCAGATTTCGCATGGTGTAATCAAAACTTCAAACGTCGCTCCGCTCATGTTCAGGTATTTAAGTTCGGAAATAACCTTTACCGCCATGGATTCTGCAGATGATTTTCTTCTTTCGGATATTTCAAGCGCCTTATCGTGAAGTATTTTATCATTTTCACTTATTGTTTCACCGAGAGACTTTATATGATAGTCAGAATATTCAATCCTTTCAAGTTTAGACTCACTTTCATTTTTATAGGTTAAAATATCTCCTATACTATTGCCGTATTTCCTTCTCAGGCTGTTTATAAAATCGATACGTTCTTCTACCTCTAACAAATGATTTGAATCTAAATCAAAACTTTCAAGGTGATTCCTCACCCTTTCAGAAATGTCCTTTAAACTATAGTAGTTTTCTTCAATTTCTTGCTTTAAAATTTCAAATTCATCGCTGAATTTTGAAATTTCTCCAAAGCTTTCAGCTGTTTCATAAACTAATGCAAGTATATCTCTATTATTCTCATCATCAGTCAATAGTCCCAGAATACCATTTAATGTATTTATAATCCTCTCACTGTTTCTTAATATGTTTCTCTTTTCAATCAATTCTTCATATTCATCTGCGTCTAAATTTGCCCTATTAATTTCATCTATTTCATATCTAAGCAGTTCTGAAGCTCTCCTGTTTTCTTCTTCATCTTCTAACAGATCTTTCAGTTCCTTTTTCAGCGAATTATTCGATTCGAAAAGTTTTCTATATTCATCCGTCAAATGTTCGATATTCGCATAATTGTCAAGAATATGTATATGGTTCTCCGGATTTAACATCTGTTGACTGTCATGTTGTCCGTGAATATTAATAAGATTGTTGCACACTTCTCTGACAGATGTAACCGTTGCAGGCTTTTGATTTATCTTACATCTGCTGGTCCCGTCTTCCGAAATTTCTCGTTGAATAATCAGATTTCCGTCATATTCGTATCCGAGCTGTTGCAACAAACAGGATGTGCTTTTCCCTATCTCTGTAAATTCAGCCCAAATTACCGCCTTTTTCTCTCCATGTCTGACAATATCGCGAGAGGTCCTCTGTCCTGCTATGGCATTTATGGAGTCTATAAGAAGCGATTTTCCCGCACCTGTTTCCCCGGTCAATACGTTTAGACCTTTTGAAAAACAAATGTTGGCCTTTTCTATTACAGCAACATTTTCGACGATTAGTTCGGTCAACATAAAGAATCAGACTCCCAATAACTTGTTAAGCTCCGAGATTAACTCCTCGCCCTTTTCGGAAGACTCAACTACTGCAAAAATAGTGTTGTCTCCCGCAATTGTGCCCAATATTTGATCAAATTCCATGATATCAAGTGCTTCACATGCGGCATTACCCATCCCGGCAAAACATTTTATAATTACAATATTTCCACTGCTCTTCAAGGAGATAACTGAATCTCGAAAGATCCTTCGAAATTTTGAAATCACTTCATTTGCAGATGCGGATTTAGGCAGCCGGTAGCAATATGCTCCGTTTTCATTCAGAGCTTTCGTCAACCCTAATTCTTTCATATCCCTGGATACGGTTGCTTGGGTGATTTCAAACCCGTGCTCTGATAAGTAGTTCATCAGATCTTGTTGAGTACTTACCGTATTATTCTCAACTATATCCTTAATAAGCATCAGGCGGTTTGACTTTGTCATATTCATTCACCTCTAATGATTTTTTGTCTGATTAATTCAAAAAAGTCTGTTTTGCAGTTTGTAAGTAATTTTAGCCTTTTTTTGCTTTTCTTTACTTCAACCGATGCCTCGGTTCCCATCAGAACCGTTTGTCCGCTATCTACAGACAAAAATAATTCAACCTTGTTGTTTTCGGTAGCAGTGATTTTAATTCGACTCTCTTTGCTCAGGACTATTCCCTGTGCACTTAATGAGTGAGCGCAAATCGGGGTTACAATTATTGAATCCAGTTCCGGAAACACAAGAGGACCTCCGGCAGAAAGTGAGTAAGCTGTTGAGCCTGTAGGTGTAGAAACAATTACTCCGTCACATCTATACTCCCCTACACATGAATCATCGGCAAATATCGCCAACTCGGCAGTTTTGGGCACAACCCCTTTATGAATGACAATATCATTAACCGCAGTTAACGGCTTGGAGTTCTTACCCGAATAATTATTTGCTTCCAAAAGCAATCTGTTGCTTATTATCAGACCGTCTATATCATTTCTTGTGATTGTTTTAATATCTTCAAACTTAAACCCTGTAAGAAATCCTACCCGACCCGTGTTTATACCCAACACCGGTTTATCCTGCGTAACCGCAATTTTTGCGGTTTTCAACATGGTGCCATCGCCCCCAACAGAAATTACAATGTCACTTTTTTTTATTTTTTCAATATCCTCTGTTGACATTCTGAAGGGAGATTCAAAACTAAACTCGCCCGAAACATAAACATCATACCCGATTTCTGTCAGTTTATTTGCAATTATCATCGAATTTTCGGCCTGTCCCAATCCCGGTTTTACAAAAATCAACATAATAACCTTCTTTAATACTATTTTAAAACCAGATGCGCTTCATCTACAACATCTTCAAGTTTTATATGGATATCTTTTACTTTATTCTCAACCATCAATAAAAACTCAATATTGCCGTTTGGTCCCTTAATCGGCGAATATGTCAATCCTGTTACACTCAACGGTAGTTCTGTCAAAAAGAAAAAAACATCATTCAGGACTTGAATATGCTTTTGCGGATCACTAACTACCCCCCGCTTTCCCACCTGTCCTTTTCCAATCTCAAATTGAGGCTTTATGAGTATCACACCTTTAAATATATCATTACAGAATTTCAAAATAACGGGAATTATCAGCTTCACGGAGATAAACGATACATCTATAGCAAAAAAGTCAATCCTTTCCGGAATATGTTCAGATGTAAGATATCTGGCATTTGTCCGTTCAATAACCTTCACTCTGGGATTGTTTCTCAACTCCCAGGCAATTTGTCCATAACCCACATCAATGGAATACACTTTTGAAGCTCCGTACTGTAACATGCAGTCGGTAAACCCACCGGTTGAAGCACCGATATCCGCTGCAACAGCTCCACTGATATCTATTCCAAAGCACTTTATTGCTTTATCGAGCTTGTAGCCACCACGACTACAAAACTTTTCAGATGATTTAATATCAATTACTGCACTTTCAGAAACAAATAGTCCCGGTTTTGTTTCTGAAAGTCCGTCTACAAATACATTCCCCGACATAATAATCGCTCTGGCTTTTTCCCTGCTGCTAACCAGTTCTTTCTCAACCAGAACGACGTCAAGCCGCTTTTTCAATTTAACAAAACCTCTTTCTGGCAAAAGACGCTAACGACTCTCCATCAAGCTCACAGTTTTTTATAAGCTCTTTAACGGTTGCATGCTTTACACTTTTCTCTATACCTTTTATATAAAAATCTCCCTTATATCCATTCAGCATCAAATCTCTCAACAGGTTACTTCCGACTCCACCCCTTATTATGCCTTCCTCAACAAATAATATTTTCTTGTAACTTTCTAATTTTTCACATAAGCCCGCCGGCAGAGGTAGAATAACATTAAGCTTTATTATGTCGGCATCTATTCCTTCAGATTTAAGCATCTTGGCTGCATCAAATACTTCTGCAATTATTCTTCCATAACTTACTATAACAAAGTCATTATTTTTTTTGCTTTCAATTAAATCAAATTCTTTTCCTGTCGCTTTGTATTTGGACAGCCGTTTATCCTGCGGTCCTCTTGGATATCTAACAGCTTTTGGTCCTTTAAAATCAATCAGCCTCTCAAGCCAGT
>JGI24709J26583_10003795_pt1 | contig 11722 bp, 9 predicted proteins | sample BioPla2DNA1_FD_26583 | JGI IMG/M metagenome (IMG submission 26583) | reverse complement strand
AAAAAATATTGCTGGAATTCAGTAAGTTTTATAATCTTGAATCCTATAACCTAAAAGACATAGACAAATACCTATGGCAGCTTGGAAAAGAAAAGTTCCCGAAGAAGTATTAAGAAATTGCTAAAATGAAAGGGATGATAAATATTGGCTCAAATACAATCGCTGATGCGGGCAGTAATAAACTTTTATAATTTTAACAACGGAAATGCTCCTGTAGTAATAACAAGAGTTAAAGAGCACGACAGTGAAAAAATGTTCATGGACAGACTTGAAAGAGCGATTTTCGACTCATGTGATGAAGATTGCAAGGCAACTCCATCAAGATATGCGATATGGGGAGAAGATATCCGTAGTCTTAGTATTTCTGCGAAAGAAGTAATGAAAAATGGAAATATCGAAAAAGCAGAAAAATTAATGAATCAAGTTATTAATAGCATGGGCGCGTTTATAGATGCTCAATTGATACTCAGCAACTTGTCAGGAAACATTAGCTTTGTAAAGTCCAAAGATATTATTAAGTCTTATTTAACCAGCTTACTAGAAAACAACGGGGTATCAGATCCTGAAAAGGACTATTTAATTGACAGCATGAGAGAGATATTGAGTAGTATCGAGTAAAGCGATTGATTAATAAAGGAGTCATTCATCAAGCAACCAGTAACAGCGAATGCATTTGAAATTAAATATATATCCAGGGAATTGAAGAGCGCTGAAGAGTTTGGTGTTTGTACAACCTTTGTTTCTGCAAAAGGCATTATACGCACGACTTTTGAACGGAATAGTTTAGCAATATTCTTAGTATAGGTGATAATCATTTTATGCCCGTAAAAGTAACCTATAAAAGGGCACTGGATGTCAAGCGGAGAACATAAGCCTCATGTTATCCTAATGATAAGGAGGTGCTTATGATGCACGCATGGAAACAAATACAAAAAACTGTGGATTTTATTGAAGAAAATTTGTCTGAAGAAATTAAGATTGAAATGCTTGCAAACATAGCAGGGCTTTCACAATTTTATTTTCAGCGTTTATTTAAGCGATTGGTAAAAAGGCCGGTGAACGAATATATAAAGCTTCGCCGCTTAGCCAGGGCTTCGGAAGCATTACTGGATAAAAATATGCGAATTATCGATGTTGCTTTGGATTTCGGGTTTTCTTCACACGAGACTTTTTCCCGAGCATTTAAGGATGCGTATGGTATAACGCCAGCCGAATTCCGGATTAAACCTATCCGTCTCAATCAGATTATGAAACCGGAGTTATTGCTTAATTACACTATGATTGATGAAGATGTACCGCTGATTACCGACAGCATAGTTCTAGAAGTTACGCGCCGGAAACTACATGCAAATGAAATTTATGTCGGTCTTTCTGCTCAAGTTCAGATATCTCAAACGCCCGTCGGTGAGGTGACTGGTATAGATGTGCCCGGTCAGTTATGGGATTTATTTCATAGTCGCAAAGCGAGTATTCCCAATTTACTGCCGGGTGGTATAGAAATAGGGGTGTCTATGATAGGCGAGACAGATAACGGAACTTTTACTTATTTTGTTGGAGGTGCTGCTGAGCCGAATATATCAGTCAATGAGGATTTTATTACATGGGAATTGCCTGCAGATGAGTACGTGGTATGCAGTTTTGAAGCGGAGAATTTTAGTGAACTTACCACTTCTGCACTGGACAAAGCCATGAAATACCTTTTTGGAACGTGGCTGCCAAACCGAGGGTTAACAACACAGCCATTTTCTGTGGAGAAGTATTATAAGACCACGACGGACTTAGCTTATATGGAGATATGGGTTGTTCCTGTTTCGATGAGAGACACAGGTAGGTTATGACGAGATGAGCTCCACATTTAAATACTGAAGAAGGAACTTACCATGAGGGGTATAGATGCGTTTCTATATCTCTTTGCTTCTTGAAATAGCGGAAATGAGTTTAAAGAGTCTATTGGAATTTCAATGTTTAAAAGAATGGGTGGTGTTTATGAAGTGGAATGAAATATTCGATGCCGACCATATTCCTTATGTCGAAGATATCCGAGAATATCTAGGTGATGCAAAATCAATATGGAATGAACTAACTGACTATATTGAAGAAGTATACCAAGTTAAACCTCAAATCGCCTACAGTAAATGCTCGGCACAACCGGGATGGAATGTGAAGTACAAGAAAAGCAACAAGTCTTTGTGTACCCTTTATCCGATGGCGGGCTATTTTATAGCTTTGGTGGTTATCGGGCCTAAAGAGGAAGAAAATGTAAAAATGAGAATGGATGCAGGATTATTCACCACATATGTAAAAGAAGTCTATGATAGGACAGCTTATTCAGCTATAGGTAGATGGTTGATGATAGAGGTCAAAGAGAAAGCTGTCTTAAATGATTTAAAGCATTTACTAAGTATCAGGATCAGTCCGAAAGATAAAAACAAATAAAATTACTATGTTTATTATTGGCTGATATGTTTCTTTATACCTCGGTCTAAAAAACAGTGAAAAATCTGATTGATATGTTCCCGCCTACCGATAGTACAAAAAGTGCCGATGACGTGTTTCCGACTACCGACAATGTAAAAGACATCAATCCACCTCGCTCGTTGCACGTTGAGTGCATAGTTCAGATAAAACGTGCCGGAAGCCGCATGGAATAAGGCTTTCCGGGTTTTTAAAGAGTGGGTTTTAAAGGGTAAAAAACGATGATAAAAACTCGGTTATTTTTAAAATGACCGGGTTTTTACTTTTATAAATATAAGCAATCCGAAAAGCATTAATTGTCTGGCTGGATTTTCTTTGATAAATATGGGGGTATAGTTCGTCAGAGAAGATAAAGTATAATATTTTTCGCAAATTCATAAAGGCCCAATAAAAATGACATGGCCATAACCGTTTGGTAAGATTAAGTTGCTACACAAAAATCGCCAAAGGAGGTTACGAACCATGTCAGATAAGATTATACAGCTAAATGAAGGCATAATAAAGCAGGAATTAAAAGAGCTTGTGCGGCACAGTGTGGAGGAAACCCTTAATAATTTGCTTGATCAGGAAGCAGCAGAGCTAACAAAAGCAGAGCGCTATGAGCGCACAGAGGAAAGACAAGGCTATAGATCCGGACATTACGAACGGAATTTAACCACAACATCAGGAAATGTAAAACTGAAGATGCCTAAGCTTAAGGGAATAGCCTTTGAAACGGCCATAATTGAGCGATATAGACGCCGCGAGAGCTCAGTAGAAGAAGCTTTAATTGAGATGTACTTAGCCGGAGTATCAGTACGCCGTGTAGAGGACATTACTGAGGCTCTGTGGGGAACCAAGGTCTCTCCTGGCACCATCAGCGAGCTTAATAAAAAAGTGTATGTCCATATTGATACATGGCGCAATCGGCCACTGAAGAATAGATACCCCTATGTCTACTTAGATGGAATCTACCTAAAGCGAAACTGGGGTGGCGAATATGAGAACGTATCTGTTCTCATAGCGATGGCAGTTAATGAAGATGGCTATAGAGAAGTTATAGGAGCATCTGAGGGAATGAAGGAAGACAAGGAAAGCTGGCTGGCTTTTCTACAGAGCTTAAGAGAGCGTGGTTTGTCAGGCGTTCAACTATTCATTGGAGATAAGTGTCTAGGGCTCCTAGAAGCTGTTAATGTGGTCTACCCAGATGCTAAATACCAACGCTGTACCGTCCACTTCTACCGGAATGTATTTTCGGTAACACCACGCTCTAAGATGAAAGAAGTAGCTGCTATGCTTAAGGCCATACATGCCCAAGAGAACAAAGCAGCGGCCAGACAAAAGGCTCAGATGGTTATCCAGAAGCTTCGAGAAATGAAACTTAGGGAAGCAGCAGAAAAAATAGAAAAGGGCATTGAAGAAACGCTGACTTACATGGATTTCCCCTATGCCCATTGGCTCAAGTTAAGAAGCAATAATGTAATTGAACGGCTTAACAGGGAAATCCGGCGTCGAACAAGGGTTGTGGGGACATTCCCTGATGGAAACTCAGCATTAATGCTAGTTTGCGCAAGGCTCCGATATGTTGCATCAAAAGCCTGGGGAACTAAGCGCTACATGAGTATGAAGCACCTTGATGAGATAGCTCCAGATCATTCACAGGTAACTGCTGGTTAACTGCCGGTTACCAAGCGGAAAATGAATTTGCGAAAAAATCTTGACGGTACCGAAAAAGAAGAACGGCAGCCTATGCAAGGGTTTCCACAGATAGTGAGGAACAACTGACCTCCTATGAAGCTCAGGTGGACTACTATACCAAATACATCAAAGAGCGCTCAGATTGGGAGTTTGTTGGAGTCTATACCGATGAAGGAATCAGTGCGGTAAATACCAAGAAACGTGATGGATTCAACAAGATGGTGGCAGACGCGCTTGCAGGAAAAATTGACCTGATTGTGACTAAATCGGTTAGCCGCTTTGCTCGAAACACTGTTGATAGCCTTTCAACTGTGCGGCGACTCAAAGAAAAGGGCGTTGAGGTGTTTTTTGAGAAAGAGAACATTTATACATTTGACGGTAAAGGTGAACTTCTTATTACGATCATGAGTTCCCTTGCTCAGGAAGAGAGCCGATCGATTTCAGAGAACGTGACTTGGGGTCATCGTAAACGTTTCGCTGACGGAAAGGTCAGCATGCCATACAAAAGGTTTCTTGGATACGAGAAAGGAGAAGATGGGCTTCCTAAGATTGTTGAAACTGAAGCTGAAGTCGTACGAATGATTTACCGGTTGTTCATCGAAGGGAAAACACCCTCATCCATAGCTAGATACCTCGCTGACATTGGAATCCCTTCTCCGGGAGGCAAGAAGAAATGGCAAGTCGCTACGGTAGAATCAATTCTGACCAATGAAAAGTACAAGGGCGACGCTCTCTTACAGAAGAGCTTCACAGTAGATTTTCTGAGTAAGAAAAACAAGGACAATGAGGGCGAAGTCCCTCAATATTATGTACAGAACAGTCACCCTGCTATTATTGATCCTGATGAGTTCGATGCGGTTCTGATTGAGATTGAACGCAGAAAGAAGCTCGGTAGGCCAAGTGCTTGTCAAAGCCCACTTTCAACAAAGCTTGTTTGCGGTGAATGCGGTGGTTACTATGGTTCCAAAGTCTGGGGCTCCAATACAAAATACCGCAAAGTGATCTGGCGTTGCAATGAAAAGTACAAAGGCGAAAATAAGTGTTCCACACCTCATGTCACCGAAGAGGACGTCAAGCAGAAATTCATTGCAGCATTCAATTCACTCTTGATGTACCGAGAAGAGCTGATTGCTAATTGCCGTCTTGCAAAGAATATGCTATGCGATTGTTCAGCAATTGATACCGAACTGAACGAATTGCACAGAGAGATCGAAGTAGTCGCAGAGCTATCCAGAAAGGCTATCTACGAAAACGCACACACTGCAATTCGTCAGGATGAATGGATTGAACGCAATAATGGGTATATTGAGAGACACCGCAAGGCAACCGAGCGTGTTAATGATCTGGAGGCACTGAAAAAAGAGCGTCAAAATAAGAACCAAACACTGGAAGGCTTCATTCATAAGCTGGAATCTAGTAAATGTACCATTGATGAATTTGACGAACGTCTCTGGATGGTAGCCGTTGATAAAGTCACGATCATGCCGGATGGTAAGCTGGTGTTCTGCTTTAAGGACGGTACCGTGATCTAACCAATCTCATTTTAAATAAAATTTACTATTTGATTAATAACCCGCAAGGAGGTAGACATGCCTGTCTTGCGGGTTGTTTTCTTTTTTATCGAACTGATAAGTAGTCGATTAAAATCATGTTTTGCTATATAATGGATAAAAAGCAAATGTGGATGAGGTGAAGACAGATGCCAAAATACTCAGATGAAGAGATAAGGGATTTTAAGAAAATTACTTGTAAGATTGCGGCTGATTATCTTGGAATATCACCAATGGCAGTTAGTATTGGTATGAGAAATGATCTCCTTCCAATAGGCTTTGTTATTCACAATGAAGAACGGTATTCAGAAAGTTGGAGTTATCAAATCATTGCCGAACGTCTTATTGCTTATAAACATGGGAAAATAACTCAAATTCAGGTGGAGAACATTGAGAAGAACCTCAATACGATTATTAATCAGTTTGAAGAAATGAAAAAAGATCTGCTTTTTATATTAAGCGAAAACGCGGAGTAGGTGACATCAAGCTGTTTGAATACGCGTTTTCGCTGTCTTCGGATGAAAAGGTGCCGTTTTCTATTATTAAGAAGCCGGACAATACTACTGATTAAATAAGGGTCTGAGGAGGGGTTAGGAGTTGGAGGAGCAAACCGTAAAATTAACTCGATCACAGTTATACAATGAGATCTGGGAGTTTTCCGTTGCGGGTGTTGCCAAGAAATATAACGTCCGTTATGCTGATTTACTCGTAAATTGTAAAGAGTGGGACATCCCAGTGCCGCCCTCAGGGTATTGGACAAAGCTGAGCTATGGCAAACCTGTTTCACAAATACCTTTGCCAGAATCTAGTATCACTGAAATCGTGCTTTCTTCCGCAACAACACCTAAACGCTCCAAACTGCCAAAAAAGGTTATTAATCAAATGAAACAAGTAGAAAGCAAATCAGAGGAATTAGTTAAATTAGAACAATCTGAGAAGCAGCCGCTAGAAGATATTACACCTACAATAGAAGATGAGCAGCCGACTTATGAAATAATATATGGTCAATATAATACTTATGATAGGCAGAAACTTTATGAAGAAGTATGGTCAAAACCTGTAGTGCAAGTTGCCATACAGTATGGTGTTTCTGATGTGGCCATCCATAAAATATGTAAATCCCTTCAAGTTCCTGTTCCACCTCGAGGTTACTGGGCTAAGTTTAAGGCAGGGATAAAAATGCCGAAGCCACCCCTTCCTTCGGCAAAAGGTATAACTCGGAAAACTGGGTCAAGAACGTTTACTGGTATTAAAAAGGCTGAAGAGCCACCCGAAGTTCTCGCCTTTCTCGATGAAACAGATAGAGATAGAGTGCTTATGGCAGCACAGGAAATCCAGATGCCTGCTGAAAATGCTACACCCCATAAAAAAATAGCAGCCTATAAGTCAGTAATAAAAGAGTGGAATAAAAAAGACAAAAAACCACAAGGTGCGCAGAGGGATATTAAGAACTTTTATGATCGCCCACCATTTTTAGCCGGTGTGGTTTCGAATGAATCCCTTCCACGTGTGTTTCGCATCCTGGACGCCCTTTATCGTCAGGTTGAACGCCTGGGAGGGACTGTGAACGATAACCTATCTCTTGAGATTAGAGGGGAAACCGTTCACATGGAGATATCGGAAGCTCAAGATGTCGTAGATCATGTTTTAACTAAAGAAGAAGCACAGGCATTACTTGTGTATAAGGATGCTAAACGGAGAAATTCATGGGCATCTGAACCTCAAATTAGAAAACATGATTACATCTTTAATGGCAGGATTAGAATCTGCATTCGTGAGCACAGATACTTCAGGGATTCGGGAAAAAGTAATATTGAGTCCCGGATTGGTGAGTTGTTAATTGAGCTTTATGAGCAGTCTGAAGTAATAAAGCAAAAACGCTTGGCAGCTCAAGAAGCCGAGCGCAAGCGTAAAGAGGAAGAGAGACGCCGAGAAGAACGCCGTATTCGTTATAATGACGAAGTGGAGAAGACCATTGCGCTTATGAATATAGCTCAGGATTATGATATGGCATACAAAATAAGAGCCTATATCGCTGCTCTGGAGTCTAGTGAGGACGTAAATGAGAAAACTGCAGCATTTATTGATTGGGCAAAGAAAAAAGCTGATTGGTTTGACCCGTCTGTCGCAAGAACTGATGAAATTCTCGGTGATAGGGATCACGAGGAAAGCGAGGAACGTAAAAGTCTAAAAAGACGATATTATTAATTGGGACCAAAGCATGCCCAAATGGTAAAAAGTTTGGTACAATATGTTAAAGGGATTGATACTAGAAACATTGCAAAGGGGACAGCGTCATGTTCAATAATAACAGGCACCTGAATATATTTGAGCACTATACTCAAAAAGGCTCGTTGCCGATAGAAAATAATGTTTCCAGGGGATTAGCTATCCTTCTTAATCAGAATAGTTTGGTTCTGGATCGGTTCATTGATTTTATTAATTCGAAATGCTTCGAGAAAAAATCGTCATGCATGGTCCCAAAACCACAAAGACTAAACGACAAAGAAATTGGTATTCAGCAGCAAATTGCTAAGATCGTTCAGAGCTATCCTAACCCTCAGAATATAATTGGTATTACACTTACGACCGCATCACCCATCAATATGATTGAGAATAAGAATGATGACAACAATGGTCTTATAACAGATATTATTATTAGCTGTAAAGATACCCTGGTTGTCATTGAAGTAAAAAGAAATGCTGTTGATGCCAGGCTTCAATTGAAACAGCAGGTAAAAAGCATAGCTGCAGAGGTGGTCCGGCAAGGAGGGAATCTTCCAGATACTGAGCTTTTGGACGGTACGTGGGAAGAGATTATTTCGATTTTACAAGATGTCTATAATATTTCCGGAAGCGATGAAAATAGTGTTTTAGGCCATTACATCAACCATTTGGAAAATCATTATCAACAATGGTTCCCGGTATCATTGCTGACTGACATAACAATTGATCGCGAAAATGAGTCAGCAGTTGATAAACGGATATTAAATCTAATTAAAAACTGCTGTGAAAATGAAAGCGATGCTGAGAAATATTCGGGTAGGTATATAATTCCGTTAGAGTATGATTTTTGTACTGAGGCTCAGCTCAGCTTGGATTATGAATCAAAAAGATTGATGATCACAATTTGGAGTGGGGATACAAAATGGCAAAGCTATTGTCTATTCAATAAAACAACCAATGACTTGTCTTGGGTTTACGAAAATTCTTTAACTGTAGATGGATTAAAACTTGATCTGCTGACAGAGCCTTACCTGAGGCTTGCTCATTTTCAATCCACAATAATCGCTGAATATTTTGACAAGGCATATTACCAAAGGAATTTTGGAGTAAGCAAGGACAAGTGTATGGCCCTATATAACGATATAACGAGGGAATGGAAAAGGCCTGAATGGTCTCAATTTAGAGCTCTATTGAAAGGTAAATATAGTGGACTAATTAACATGAGTAGCTTTGATTCTGATTTTCAAAGCAGCTTTGAAAACTCAAACAGGAGTTATGCTCACGTTTCGTTCGGTTATGAAACGACTGCCTATTTGCCAATGGAAGTGATAAGCAAATACGAGAGAAATAACTCAACCTTAAGAGGCAATGATAAGCTGGCCAGCTTCATATCAAAGGTTATTAATCAATTAATGAAGAAAATCTATTAATAGAACGAATGAATTTTTTCTCATATGATAGGATAGAAACCAGTTATATATACAACAATGCAAATTGGTTGATAGAACGATATATTTGGGATAAAATAACAATAAAAGTTATACTCTAGCATGATCAAGCATGGCTATATTGATTTGAGGAGAGTTTTATGGGACGTGTAAAAGATCAACTTATTGAGGATTGGGAAAATGGAGATATAGATGATAATCTTTATTTACTTGATTATGACTACAATAAGGATGTAAAACTTACCAATTATAATAATTATCAATATCCGATGAATGGACATGCTTTAGTAAACTCCTATCAGAAAGACTCGTTAATAGCACAGAGCTTTAATCCCAAAAGTGTTTACCATATAGCAACTAAAATTGTAGGTGTTACATTTCAAAATGAAGATGGCTCGAGTAGACAAAATCTAGTAACGAATCTAATCTCTAATGAAGTGTTACAATTAGTTCGGTCAACTTTCAATGGTGAACCTGCAATAGCGGTGTGCAATAAGTCAGGTAAAAAGCTGGGGCATCTAAAAAAAGAGTTAGTTAATGAACTTATTTCTAAATATGGCGAAAGAAAAATGACTGCGTTTGTAAGTGAGGTAACTGGAAGACAATATGGAAAAACCTTGGGATGTAATATAGACATTTATATTGATACTGAAAGTTTAAAAAATGAAAATTCTTTAAAAAAAGATACGCAGCAACAAGTTCCCATTCAAAAAAGTGCTAATGATTCAGTTTTCACTAGCTATAGCCCATCGCATCGAAGTAATACTTATGGCTCAAATCCTACGGCTCCGAGTTATCAAAGCAATTTAAGTGGTCGAAAGCTAGTTTTTGGATTATTAATAACAATTTTATTTCTTTGGATTATAGTTAAACTGAGCTTAAGTGATATTGGTGAAGTTCCCGGAAAAACAGTTAATATTAAAGAAGAGCCGACCTATATTGTCAAGGAAACCACTTTGCCTGAGCAAAATGACACAAGTACTATTAATGTTTACGGTAAAGAGATTATCCTAAAAAACAGTAGTATTAGCGAATACCCCGTAGTCTTAGAAGACGGTTATTTAGATTTAGTTGAAATAACACCCAACAATATGATTCCGATAGGTATGGTTAATAGCCAAGGGTTAAATTTCAGGGAAGATCATAATACAAGGTCACATATTATAAAAGTTCTTTTCCAAGATGAAAAGCTACAAATATATGGAGAATATAAAGGGTGGTATTTTTGTTCTGCCGTTGTTAATAAGGAACCGATATATGGCTGGTGCTCTAAAAATTACATTGTACTTGAAAACATTGATATTATTAATAATGCAATCTCTAAAAATACTCCAACTGCAGAAAACAGTCAGATATCAAGTGCTGAAGGACATACAGTGCAAGATGATCGTTTTTTCTCATTAGGCTCTAAAGATACTGAGGTAAAGAGTATCATGGGAACGCCAACGAAAATTGATAACTATACCTACTGGGAAGATTGGTACTACAAAGATTCCATGATAAAAATCGCTAACCAAAAGGTTGTTGGATGGGATAATAAAGGTAATTTGAAGGTGTTTATTGGAAGCAAAGAGGCAAATGCTCCTGCTATAACCCTTGATTCAACCGCTGAAGACGTTATTAAAGCAGCGGGTACGCCAAAAAAAATTGATAACTATACCTACTGGGAAGACTGGTATTACAAAGATTCCACGATAAAAATCGTTAACAATAAGGTTGTAGGTTGGGATAATAGAGGTAATTTGGACATATTTATTGGCAGCAAAGAGCCTAACGCTCCTGCAATAACCCTTAATTCTACAATTAAAGACGTTATTAAAGCAAAGGGAACGCCAACCAAAATTGATTACTATACCTACTGGGAAGATTGGTATTACAATAATGTAAGCTATAAAATTGAAAATGGGAAAGTTACAGAAATAAATTAATATACGGTTGATAGGATTTGAATAACGGAGAAATTTTATTGAGGGCATAATGCACACCCTCAAGAAGAAAGCACACCCCTCATCCTAAAATAGTTTAACATTTAGTTAAGGGGTGTGCATTGTATCATTTTGTATTACTTTTGCCACCGGAGATGACAGGAATTAAACCCCATGTATCGACTTGTTCCCTCGAACGGACAAAAACTGTAGAACTGTTCCCGCGAACAGAGGGTACCCATAAAAACCATGCTCGACCTATTCCCGCGAACGGACAAAACGAAAAATACAGACCAGACATCGAGGTGAGCCTATCGTTCCACGTTGAGACGGTATGTTTAATGTCTAGAAAGTGATGTCCGGAAAGCCTTGAGAATACTGAGTTTTATAAAATGAAAGTAAATCTGTCAACTCGACTTTA
>JGI24709J26583_10003789_pt1 | contig 11733 bp, 10 predicted proteins | sample BioPla2DNA1_FD_26583 | JGI IMG/M metagenome (IMG submission 26583) | reverse complement strand
TGTGAAGATAGCGGCACTATGTATATAACAAAAATAAACTATCCTGATGTATTAAACTATACTGTAAAAGAGCTGCACACAGTACCCCCGCTCAATTTTTCCTCTGAGCTTGTGGATAGTATTCAAATATACGAAAATACCGGCAGAAATATAGAAATTATTAGACAGGAGGATATGTGGAGCTTTGTTTCCCCAATTAAATATCCCATAAACGCGGATAGCGCAAAAAAGCTATGCGATAATATAGAAGACATGCGCCTTGCCGTTTTTGAAGATAAGGCAACAGACACTACGCTTAGCAAATACGGGCTTAAAAAGCCAAGGACAAGGGTTATATTTTATATTGCCAAAAGCAATGTAAGCGTTACAAGTATTATAGATAACACTAAAGATATCTATAAAGTAGATGAACACAGCATTGAACTTCTTATAGGTGATGATTTTGATGATATAGGCTTTTATTGCCTGTATGATGGCAATATATATAAGGCAAGCCGTCTATCCATGGGTTTTTTGCTTCAAATGAATATAGATGAAATGTATATTAAAAACCCTGTAAATATTTCAATAAATGCTCTAAAAGAAGTTAGCGTTATTAGAGCAGATAAGAAAAATATTTATACGCTTGACTTTATTGAAACTGTACTTCCAAATAACAAAATATCCAAAGACAAATACGGCAATACACTATACGACATGCATGTATATAAAAACGGGCAGGAAATAAATTCAAAGGAATGGACAAGCAAATATATGCTACTAACGCAGCTTAATATAGACGGCAGATTGCCTAATGATTCTATACCTGAAACTAGTCCCCTGTTTGAAATAAAGCTTATATACGAAGGCGGGAATAGAAATATAACATTTTACCCATATGATGCGCTACATGCGGCTATGAGCATAGACGGCATTTTTATTCATTATGTATCGCTTGATAAACTAAGCGAAATAGAACTTTAATCATTTGAAAGCCTCAACCAGTATACCGCCGCCAAGGCATACATTGCCCTTATAGAATACCACGCTCTGCCCCGGGGTAAGCGCCCTTTGGGGCTTTTTGCATTCCACTATTCCGCTTGTGCCACTGTAAGTTAGTATTATATCTTGGTCTTTCTGACGGTAGCGGAATTTAGCACAGAGTTCAATTGCCTCATTTTCCATAGGCTGTATATCGTCTATCCAAGTTATATCTTCAATTTTAGCGCTGTTTGAAAACAGAAGCGGATGGTCTTCACCCTGCGCTACTATAAGCGTATTGTTTTTTATATCCTTACCCACTACAAAAAAGCTGCGCCCATCTCCTCTGCCGCCTATGCCTAGCCCCCTGCGTTGACCTATGGTATAGAACATAAGCCCGTCATGTTCGCCCACGGTTTCGCCTGTGTCGGTTATCATTGCGCCCTTTTGCACGGGGAAATAATCCATAAGAAACTTCTTAAAATTGCGCTCGCCTATAAAGCATATACCGGTTGAGTCCTTTTTATCGTACACGGGTATACCTGCGTCCGCAGCGATTTTCCTAACCTCCGCCTTAGTTAAACCACCCACAGGAAATAGGGATTTTTTAAGCTGCGCTTTTTTAAGCATATATAAAAAATAGCTCTGGTCCTTGCTGGAATCTACGCCCTTTATAAGTTCGCCATTATCATTTGTTCTAACGAAATGACCCGTGGCTATTTTTTCAGCGCCGGATTTTAGAGCAAAGTCTAAAAAGGCGTTAAACTTTATCTCCTTATTGCATAGCACATCTGGGTTAGGGGTAAAGCCTTTGCTGTATGCCTCAAGGAATATTTTGAACACACGCTCATAGTATTCCTCAGTAAAATTAACGCTGTAATATGGGATATCTATTTTATCGCAAACGCGGCGTACGTCCTCCCAATCTTGCTCAGAGCTGCATACGCCCTCGTCATTTTTTTCTTCCCAATTTTTCATAAATACGCCGGTAACATCGTAGCCCTGCCTTTTAAGAAGCAGAGCCGCAACGGAGGAATCCACTCCCCCCGACATGCCTACTATTACCCGCATAGTACTTTCTCTTTATCTATTAAGCGCTCTATTACGCATGCGAATATATCTTTTGAAATTATTTCGGCATCGCCCGCGGCATCTACGCTTATAAAGCGCTCAGGGTTATCCTTTACCAACTTATGAAAAGCCTCTTGCGCTCTCTCGTGGAAGGAATAGTCGTATAATTCTATGCGGTCTGCCTTGGAATTTTCCTGCCTGCGGCGCATTGCATTTTCAAAGGGCAAATCTAGGTATACGGTGGTATCCGGCATAGCCCCATTTACCGCGGGGGCGTTTAGCTTAGCTACAATATCCATTCCAAGCTCATGCCCTGCACCTTGATAGGCAACGCTGGAATCCACAAAGCGGTCAGATAAAACCAACCCTCCCCTATTAATAGCGGGCATAATAACCTCTTCAACATGCTGGGCTCTTGCGGATGCAAAAAGATAGGCTTCAGTAAGCGATGTCATGGAGTTGTTCTCCCTATCAAGCAGCAACTCTCTTATCTTTTCTGAAAGTGGCGTACCGCCAGGCTCACGCGTAGCGTATACATTAAAGCCGAAGTTTACAAGCTTATCTCTAAGCAAATCGCGCTGAGTGCTCTTGCCGCTGCCATCATTTCCCTCTATAGAAATAAAATAGCCTTTGTATTTAGCCTTAGGACATTTGAGGACATCATACAGCTCTTCTACATTATCTACAATAAAATCCGCACCGAATTTATTGTATTCCTCAATGCTGCCGTAGCCATATAGCGTATATACAACAGGTATGCCGTATTCGCGTGCGCCTAATATGTCGCTCGCCCTATCTCCTACCATTATCGCGTTTTTATTACCATCAAGCGCAGCATTTAGGGAGGCACATTTGCCATCATAATACTGATTTTCATCGGGGCCTATTACCCTATCAAAAAAATGATCCAACTTAAAATACGTGATTACCTTATTAGCAATAGCCATAGGCTTACCTGTAACAACATACAGTCTATGACCATTTCTTTTAAGGGATATAAGCAGTTGCCTTATACCGGGATATACTTTGTTGTCTTTCCAGTATTCGGTATTATATACCTCTCTATAGTATTCAGTGGCTTTAACGGCTTCCTCATGGTTAAAACCCATGTATTCTCTAAATGAAAGCGCAAGCGGAGGACCAAGGAACTTTAAAATAAGCTCATCACTTGGCATTTCAACCTGCATTTTATCTATTGCATAGCGAACCGCGCGTATTATGCCGGAAGCCGAATCCGTAAGTGTACCGTCAAGGTCAAAAACTATTGCTTTCATTTGTTTATCTCCGAAACAGGCTCTAATGTTTCCTCTATTATTGCTGATAGGAAAGGGATTACATTTTCATCGTTATTATTTGAAATCATAACGGACATATACATATCCTCGTTAAATATGCCAAGCTCCTTATAAAAGCGGTTGAGCTCTTTCATAGGTATACCATACAGATGCATATGCGACTCAGTTACAGTTTCGCCATCAATAATATCTTCTGAAATATAGTTAACATATCCGCTTCTTAAATCTATACTCCTAGTATCTATAATGCCATCTTCAACATAGCTTTCAAGCGGAATAAAAGCACCCTGCGAAGCGTAGCGCTTAAAAGAATTTGAATCCAGCATATATATATCTCCCTGCCTTGCGGCGATATAGGTTACAATCTGCATAAAGGACACATAATCTTCCGTACCGCCCGGCATAAGTACAACAGTTTCCACCGTTTCCATTTCGGGGGCGTGTTTCTCCCATATAGGTTTAAAAAAGGCGTTTATATTATCTTGGCTTGAAAGCGCGCCCTGTATGTATATATCTATACGCTTATCTTCCGGAGGCCTATATTCTGTTTGCACATAGTACATATTTACAGTAAAAATGCACACAGCAACGCTAACTAGGTATTTCCACCAGTTATAGCTGAAATGGTCTGATAGGCTCTTGCGGTTTATGGGAGTTGAGATTTTCATTGTATTAATCCAGAGGCTTCATCGTCGGGAATAGCAATACATCCCTTATAGATTCGCTGTTTGTTAGCAGCATTATCATTCTATCTATGCCTATTCCAAGCCCGCCTGTTGGCGGCATGCCGTACTCAAGGGCGTTAAGGAAATCTTCATCTACCTTGGAATTTTTGTCGCCTAAGAGATGCCTTACTCTTACCTGCTCTTCAAAGCGCTTGCGCTGGTCAATAGGGTCATTAAGCTCTGAGAAAGCGTTACCGCCCTCGTTTTTGCATATGAAAAACTCAAAGCGCTCTGTTAACTCGGGATTATCCGCCTTGCGCTTTGCAAGCGGAGATATTTCGACAGGGTAATCCATAATAAAGATAGGCTGAATTAAACTATCCTCAACGTATTCGTCAAACAGCTTTTCAAGGCAATGCCCTTTTGTGTCTGTTTTTTCGGTTTTGATGTTGAGCTTGCGCAGCGTTTCTCTAGCTTCTTCATCACTTTTCCAGTCAAAGTAATCCACGCCGGATTTTTCTTTTACTATTCCCGCCATGGTAACACGAGGCCAAGGGGCTTTTAGGTGTATTGTTTCTCCCATATATTCAATATCTGTAGTGCCCAGCACTTCCAAAGCCACATACTGGTATAATTCTTCTGTTATACGCATCATTTCGTTATAATCTACATAGGCTTGGTACAGCTCAATAGAGGTAAACTCAGGGTTATGGTACCTGCTCATGCCCTCGTTTCTAAAAATCCTGCCTATTTCATAAACCTTTTCAATGCCGCCAACTATTAGCCGCTTTAGATAAAGCTCTGTTTCTATGCGTAGATACATAGGTATATCAAGCGTATTATGGTGCGTTTCAAAGGGGCGCGCAGCAGCTCCGGTTTCGAGTGTATGCAGTATAGGAGTATCCACCTCAAGGAAGCCACGATTGTCAAGAAAATCGCGTATTGCGCTTAATATCTTCCCGCGCTTGATAAATGTATCCTTTACCTCAGGGTTTACTATCATATCAAGGTATCTCTGGCGGTAGCGCAAATCGGTATTCTGAAGCCCGTGATATTTTTCAGGCAGAGGCTTTAGGCATTTTGAAAGTAACACTATCGACTGCACATGTATAGACACTTCCTGCGTTTTGGTTTTAAAAACCGTGCCTTCAATGCCCAATATATCGCCCAAATCGTAGTTTTTAAATATTTGGTAGTTTTCAGTACCTATTTCATCGCGCTTTACATAAAGCTGTATAAGACCGCTGCCATCCTGAACATGCGCAAACGACGCCTTACCCATAATGCGCCTTGACATCATTCTGCCGGCAACCAGTACTTTTTGCCCTTCATATTTATCATAATTATCTATTATATCAGCGCTGTCAGCGTTTTTATTGAACTTAGTTATAGTATAGGGACTGTTGCCGGAATCTATTATTTCCGCCAGCTTTTCTCGCCTTATCTGCTCCTGCTCTGAGAAGCTTATAGTTGTATCTTTTTCTTGCATTATATTCTCCTACCTTGAAATACGGATTATCTTATACCTGTTAGTGCCTCCGGGGGCTTCCACAGTTACCACTGTGTTCTTTTTGTTGCCAAGGAGTGCCTTGCCTATGGGAGATTCGTTTGAAACGCGCCCCTTCATAGGGTCGCTCTCCCTAGCACCTACTATGGTTAGTTTCATTTCCTCAGAGGTATCTTCATTTTTTATGGTTACGGTCGTGCCTATATTTACCTTATCAGTTTTTATGTCCTTATCCTCTATTACAACCGCAGTACGTATGGTGTTTTCAAGGTCCTGTATCTGCGCTTCAAGCTTTGATTGGTCGTTCTTAGCTTCATCATATTCCGCATTTTCAGATAAATCTCCAAAGCCCCTAGCAGTCTGTATCTGCTCTGCAACCTCAGATCTACGAACGTTTTTTAGATAATCAAGCTGCTCTTCAAGCTTTTTTAAACCTTCTGCTGATATTACATTCTGCGTATTTGTTTTTTCTTTCTTTTTCGCCACTAGACTCACCTCATATGATTAAAAAATCACGCCCATGCAGCCATGGAACGTATTACAACACGAAAGTATCGCAGGCAGATTATACGCTAAACACACCTCTATTGCAAGAAATTAGCGTTTGCCTTTCATTCTACCCCTAGATACAACACATTTCATAGTTCATCACTGCCCTTAAGTAGTTCCTTTAGCCTTAAAGAGGCTTTATATAACGAGTTTTTGTTGTGCCCCTTTTTAATAAGGTTATCCATAGCCGCCCTTATATTTATATCGTTTGAAAGCATTTCATCAAGCAGCATGGCTTCCTCCGTTTTATATAAAGGGGGTTTTTCCGCTGTATCTTCTGCACTTTCTACGTTTATGAGCACTGTATATTCTCCCTTTTCCGCATACTCATTAGCCGATAAAAGCTTAATAATATCCCCGGGCTTTCCTCTGAAATGCTTTTCATGCAGCTTTGTTATATCAGAAAAAACAGCACAATCATATTCCGGAAACGCTTCGTCTATTGCAGAAAATAGGTTAAATATCCTATGGGGCGATTCGTATATTACGGCTATATGAGTATTTTTAGAAAGCGATTTTAATTTTTCAATGCAAGCTGACTTTTTGCGGGGCATAAAGCCGTAAAAAGCATATTCTGTATTTATAAAGCCTGATATGCTAAGTGCAGAAGAAACCGCACTTGCGCCGGGTATAGCCCTAACTAGTATGCCATTTTCTATTGCAAGCCTTACAATTATTGCCCCGGGGTCTGAAATACATGGCGTACCAGCATCGCTTACAAGGGCTATATCTATTTCCTCACTTAACATGCGTTCTATAAGCTTTTCCCCCTTGCTACGCTCATTGAACTTATGGTAGCTTGTAAGCGGGGTTTTTATATCATAGTGGTTTAAAAGCTTTTGTGTATGCCTTGTATCTTCAGCCGCAATAAGCGATACGCTTTTAAGCATTTCTATAGCTCTAAAACTAATATCCGAAAGGTTGCCTATGGGCGTTGCAACCACATACAGCGTACTCATATGCGCTCAACTGCCCTGAGTTTTGCACTTGAAGAACGGGGGTTTTGCGCAAGCTCCCCTTGAGAAGGCGTTTTTACTCCCGAAAATACGGTTTTAATTTTAGGCTTTTTGCCGCATGTACATATAGGGGCATTAGACGGACAGCTGCAAGGATTTCTAAGATAGTTTATAGTGCGCTTAACAAGCCTATCCTCTATTGAGTGAAAGGTAATTATACACAGCCTACCGCCTATTTGGAGGCGGTCTACTATATTTTCTATAGCCTTTGGAAGCATATCAAGTTCCTCATTTATTTTTATACGCACAGCCTGAAAAGTACGCTTTGCGGGGTGCCCTTGAATATTACGCCTTACCGCCTTTGGTATAGCCATATCTACTGCGCGCACCAAGTCCGTAGTTGTTTTAAGAGGGGATTCTTGCCTAATTTCAACTATTTTTTCAGCTATACGCTTTGCCCATCTCTCATCGCTGTATTTATATATGGTATTGGCTATCTCATCTTTGCTTGCGGTATTAAGCCACTCTTCGGCAGTAATTCCCCCGCTCCTGTCCATGCGCATATCAAGAGGGGCTTTCTCATGATAGCTGAAACCGCGCTCAGGTGTATCAAGCTGGTGAGAAGATACTCCAAGGTCTATTACAGCGCCTGATAGCATAACATCGTTTGGAAGCAAGATATCGATATCCCTAAAGTTGCCATGTATGGGTATAAAATTATTGTATGCTTTAAGGCGCGCATAGGCATAACTCAAGGCATCTTTATCCCTATCTATGCCGTATAGCCTGCCAGTACCGTCAAGACGGCGCAGTATTTCCTCGCTATGCCCTCCGCCGCCAAGAGTGCCGTCAAGGTATATACCTCCCTTTTTTATGTTGAGGTATTCTACCGCTTCATGCAGCATCACAGGCACATGGTAATCGCTCATTCTTTTAGCGAGGCAATACGCTTTTCAAGCGTTTCAAGCATTGCTAAATTATCCTTAAGCTTTGTTCTTTCGCTTTCAACAAGCTGCTCGGGCGCCTTACTTACAAAGCCTTGGTTGTTAAGCTTAGATTCTCCACGCTTTATTTCACTATGCATTTTTTCTATTTCTTTATTAAGGCGGGATATTTCTTCATTTATATCCACCAAATCGCCAAGCGGCATAAATATTTCCGCATGTGGAGATACTGCGCCTACAGTCTTTTCTTTTATCGAAAAAGCGCTATCTAATACTAAAAGCTCAGACACATTTGCAAGCCTTTCAAAATAATGAGAAGCTCCTTTTAGCGTTTCGCCGTCTATTTGCTGAGGCAAAAGCATTAGCCTTGCTTTTCTGCCTGCCTGTACATTCATCTCAGCTCTTAAGTTACGCACTATGCGGATAATATCCATAATGCCCTGCATTTTGTTTTCATCTTCTTCCAAAAGAAGTGCGCTATTATATTCAGGCCAGCTAGAAAGCATACAGGATTTATCCTCATTACCGGGCAGAAGACTGTAGAGTTTCTCCGTAATAAAGGGCATGAAAGGGTGTAATAGCTTTATAAGTGTTTCAAGCACATATTGCAGTACCGCCCTCACCGTCTTTTTGCGCTCTTCATCTTCGCCGAATAAATCCGCCTTGGAAAGCTCTATATACCAGTCGCAAAAGTCCGTCCAAGCAAAGTCATATATACGTTCTGCCGCAAGACCGTGCTCAAAATTATCTATATGCTTGGTTACATCGTCTACCGCCTTCATGCAGCGGGACAGTATCCACCTGTCGGCAAGATCAAACTGTTTGCCCTCTATGCTTTCTTTTCCTTCAAGGTTCATTAAGACAAAGCGGGAAGCATTCCATATTTTATTAGCAAAATTCCTTGATGCTTCCACTTTTTCATCGGTGTATCTAATATCATTGCCTATGCTGACACCCATGCAGAAGGTAAAGCGAAGGGCATCAGCTCCGTATTTATCTATAACATTAAGCAGGTCAACACCGTTGCCTAGAGATTTTGACATCTTCTGCCCCTTAGCGTCCCTTACGATGCCGTTTATAAACACGGTATCAAAGGGTATTTTACCTGTGTAGGCAATGCCTGAAAATATCATCCTAGCTACCCAGAAGAATATTATATCGTAGCCTGTTGCCATTACATTTGTGGGGTAAAAATACTTATAATCCTCAGTTTCCTCAGGCCAACCAAGGGTGCTGAACGGCCAAAGAGCGGAAGAAAACCATGTGTCAAGGACATCTTCATCTTGGTGGATTGAGGCAGAGCCGCATTTGGGGCAGATTGTAGGATCTATACGGCTTACTATTGTTTCGCCGCAATCATCACAATACCATACCGGTATCCTATGCCCCCACCAAAGTTGACGGCTTATGCACCAATCCCTTATGTTTTCCATCCAGTTGAAATATGTCCTGCTGAACCTTTCGGGAAGGAATTTTATTTCTCCGCTCCTCACCGCCTCTATTGCGGGCTGTGCAAGCTCGTGCATTCTAACAAACCATTGCTCACTTATAAGCGGCTCAACTGTAGTATGGCAGCGATAGCAAGTACCTACATTGTGGGTATAGGGTTCTATTTTAACTAGGTAATTACCCTGTTTTAAATCCTCAACTACTGCATTGCGGCAATCCATCATGCTAAGCCCTGCGTATTTTTTGCCGGCTTCGATTGCCATAGTGCCATCATCATTTATTACCCTTAAAATTTCAAGATCGTGGCGCATGGCGATTTCAAAGTCATTAGGGTCGTGGGCGGGCGTCATCTTAACTGCGCCGGTTCCAAATTCTATATCCACATAAGAATCCGCAACTACGGGTATCTCCCTATTTACAAGGGGTAGTATTACCTTTTTCCCCATAAGATGTTTATAACGTTCATCTTCAGGGTTTACGGCAACGCCTGTATCGCCAAGCATGGTTTCAGGTCTTGTTGTGGCAACGGTTACACCTTCCCCGCCATCTGCAGTAGGGTAATGTATATACCAAATATGGGTAGGCTGCTCCTCATACTCTATTTCAGCGTCGGACAGCGCCGTCATACAGTCAGGGCACCAGTTTATAATCCTATCGCCTCTATATATAAGCCCTTGTTCATACAGGCGCACAAACACCTCTCTAACCGCCTTTGAGCAGCCCTCGTCCATGGTAAAGCGTTCTCTTGTCCAATCACAGCTAGCACCAAGACGGCGCAGCTGGGTTGTAATTCTGCCGCCGTAGACTTCCTTCCATTTCCACGCCCTTTCAAGGAATGCTTCTCTTCCGACATCTTCTTTTGTAAGACCTTCTTTTGCCATTTGTTCAACTATTTTAACCTCGGTTGCTATAGAAGCATGGTCTGTACCCGGCACCCAGAGTGTAGGGTCACCCTTCATGCGGTGGTAACGTATAAGCACATCAGGCAGCGTATATGTAAGCGCATGACCCATGTGAAGTTCGCCCGTAATATTAGGCGGCGGCATTGAAATAGTAAAAGGTTTTTTAGTCTTATCTATCTTAGGTATGAAAGCGCCGCTTTCTTCCCATTTTTGGTATATTTCCTGCTCCATTCCCTGTGGGTCGTAAGTTTTTTGCATATTATCCTCCTAATTGTGCTTTTTAATTAAAACGCCCCATCCTGCAAAAGGACGGAGCGCTCCGTGGTACCACCTTATTTCATAGCGAAAAACCGCTACCTCACATGCTATATAGGGCATGAACCGTTATCCTCAAAAGCAACCTTCAACCGGTGTTCCAAGCCGCCTTTCAGCATATAGCGCGCTCTCTTTGTTGGACATTCCGGCATACTCCTCTTTATCTTAGGATATTTAATACTATGTTGCCTTTAATCCAGCGTTTTCTTGTGCATCTTTTCCACTTTGGCTTTGCCTTGTTAAGGCACCATAGGATCCGCTATTCCTCCTTCACAATGCTTCGCCAAACCGAAAAAACTGCTACAATTAAATCGCTGTTCTAAAAGCAATATAGTATTACTCTTCTTCGCCTACAGTAATTACTTGCCTTCCCTTGTACATGCCGCAATTTTTACACACACGGTGAAGAAGCTTCTTCTCGTGGCAATTAGGGCAGGGCGCAAGTGCGGGAAGAGCTACCTTCCAATGCGTGCGACGTTTTCTACCGCTTGCTCTGGACGCTTTTTTCTTTGGTACTGCCATGGTTACACCTCCTGATCCTCTGTCAGCAATTGTTTTAATGCCGCAAACGGATGCGCCTCATCAAGCGTTTCCCGGCAGGCATTGATAGTTGATTGGTTGATTCTGCTAAGCACTTTCTCATAGCCCTTACAATCCTCCTTACATAGATAGCGCATAGGTATCGCTAAAACCGTAAGAGTTAATGCAAGCGGATAAAGATCCACATGTTTGCCCTCAAAATAGAGGAAATCCTCCATAAGGTTCTCGGGCATCGCTTCATGAGAAACATGCTTGAAAGTTTCATCGAAAGATATTTCAATATCCCTTGAAATTTCCTTAAGACAGTTTACACAATGCGCATGAGCAGTTACATTGTACACGCCTTGGAGCCTTAGTACATCGCCATGTACTTCAAAGGTACCTGCGAGCTTGGCGGCGTCAAAGCTTACAGTGTCGCCCAATATCTGTTGCGGAGGTATCTCTTCATCGTGGATAAAGTTAAAGCTTACCCCCGGCAGCAAAAGCGCATCGGACACATCAAGTAGCATAGTTACCCCAATCGGAACGGTGAATATTATAAATTGGAGCTGCTGATTTGTCAACCATTGTTAATCCTTTT
>JGI24709J26583_10003788_pt1 | contig 11735 bp, 10 predicted proteins | sample BioPla2DNA1_FD_26583 | JGI IMG/M metagenome (IMG submission 26583) | reverse complement strand
TCCTAATAAAGTCTTTACCAGAGAGCAGCTTTTAGAGCATGTATGGGGATTTGATTTTTATGGGGATTCAAGAACGGTAGATGTTCATATAAAAAGACTTAGAGAAAAAATTGATCAAGAAGGTCAAAACTGGCAGCTAAAAACTGTATGGGGTGTGGGATATAAATTTGAGGTGAAATGATGTTAAAGACATTATTTAGCAAAATTGTAGTGATTTTTATAGTTATTTTGCTCATAAGCACATCCATAACAGGTGTAATGCTATACATTTTTTTAGGTAATTTTGTTTCCCAAGAAAAAGAATACGAATTAAATGAAAGTGCAAGTATTATAAATAATTATTTAATCTATGTAAAAGAGAATTCAGATACTGGCAATATAGCAATACATAGATTACATAGATACTATCTTGATGAACTTTTAAAAACTTTTAGCTATAATACAGATTCAATTATATGGATAGTGTCTCCTGATGGAAAAATCCTTGAAAGTGAAGGAACGGATAGGCTAGGAGATAATATAATTAGTAAACTATTTAATGGTGGAATATTTAGATTACCTGACGAGAGACAGTACCACAGAGTTATGCAGGGTGAGGAGGATTATATTAGAGAGAGAGGAGATTTTTTTGGTCTATTTAAAGAAACAGGGGTTTCTTGGCTAACAATTGCAAGACCATTAAAATTTGACGGAGAGGTTGTATTGGCTATTTATCTCCACACTCCTATTCCAGAAGTTGAACGGGCAAGAACGGTTGTTTTTAATTTTTTTATTTTTTCGGTAGTTGTTTCAGTTATCATATCTGTAATTCTTATATATATATTTTCATTAAGGTTGTCAAGTCCACTTAAAAAGATTAATGAGGCAGCAAAACTTATTGCAAGCGGAGAATTTGGAAAAAGACTTGATATATCATCAAGTGATGAGATTGGTGAATTGGCGGATAGTTTTAACAATATGGCCAGTGCTCTAGAAAAAATTGAAGAAATGAGAAGAGGATTTATAGCCAATGTATCTCATGAACTTAGGACGCCAATGACCTCTATACGTGGATTTATAGAGGGGATATTAGATGGTACAATTCCAAAAGAAAAACACAATGATTATCTTAATATTGTAAAAGAAGAGACAATGAGGCTTAATAGACTTACAACAGACCTCCTTGACTTGGCAAGAATGGAGTCAGGAGAGATGGAACTACATCTAATAAGTTTTAATATTAATGAACTCATTAGAAGAAGTATTATAAAAATGCAAAGTCATATAATCAAAAAGAACATTTTTGTAAAGGCTAATTTTGAAAAGGAAGATATGTTTGTAGAAGGAGATGTAGATTCTATCGAAAGAGTTATATTGAATCTTATTTACAATGCAGTAAAATTTGTAGGGGAAGAGGGAAAAATAATTCTAACCACAAAGTATCAAAGAGACAAAGTTTTAGTATCCATTGAAGACGATGGGATTGGAATAGGTGAGAATGAAATTAATTTAATATGGGAAAGATTTTATAAGTCAGATAAATCAAGAGGTATAGAAAAAAAGGGGACTGGATTAGGTCTTGCCATTGTAAAAAATATAATACAAGAACATAAACAAGAAATTTGGGTTGAAAGCAAATTAGGAAAAGGTACAAAATTTAGTTTTACCCTTAATAAAGGTACCAATGTGAAATAATAAGTTTTCAAATTGTTGATCATTATTAACAGTTTATTCATAGCTTTTTCAAATTCCTTTTATAGAATATAATTAGCAAAGTTTAATGGACTTATAATTATGAAAGGAGTGTTTATTATGGATGATTATAACAAGTACAATGACGAAATGGAAAATATGGAACAGAACAATGAGAATTATTATGCAAAGGAAAATTATCTAAATGAAAACAGTGAAGAGAATGATACAAACGAAAACTATGACCATTATAATACTGAAAAGCATTTAAAAGAATCTTCTTTCTATACTGAAAGTTATTCTAAACCTAAAAAAAAGAAAAATCCTGTTTTAATGCAAATGGTTATTGTTGCAATAATTAGTTCTCTTCTTGGTGGAGCGGTGTCAGGAGTGGTATTTACACAACTTTCAGGTCAGCAATTACAGCCAACTATAGATTCTATTTTTGACAAAGATGATACCACAGCTCAAAAGGCAGCTAATTTAGACTTAAATGGATTAGAATCTGATTATTATAGAAAGGTTGTTGTTGAAAGTGCTGATTCACCTGTTGTTGCCATAGCAGAAAAAGTAGGACCTTCAGTTGTGGGTATTAGCGTAACTGCACAAAAGTTGCAAGGAGATTTTTGGTTCTTTGGCACAAAAGAAACTTCAGAGCAGGGTTCAGGTATTATAATTAGAAGTGATGGTTATGTAATGACAAACAACCATGTTATAGAAAGTGCTTTAGATGGTACATCAAATGAGATTGCCCAGGGTGCTAAGATAGAAGTTATTCTTCCAAGCGATAGAGAAAAAGCTTATCCAGCAAGAGTTGTGGGAAGAGATAGCAAAACAGATTTAGCTGTTTTAAAAATCGAAAAGGATAATTTACCTGTAGTTGAATTTGGTAATTCAGATCAAGTAAAAGTAGGTGAACTTGCAGTTGCAATAGGTAATCCTGGGGGATTAGAGTACATGGGTTCTGTTACAGTAGGAGTAATAAGTGGGCTTAACAGGACAATACCTATTACAGATGATAGATATATGAAACTTATTCAGACAGATGCTTCTATTAATCCAGGGAATAGTGGAGGAGCACTTGTAAACTCAAAGGGGCAGCTTATTGGAGTAAATACGGCCAAAATAGGTGGATTTGATTATGAAGGCCTAGGATTTGCAATACCAATAAACAGAGCTAAAGAAATTACAGACAATCTTATTGAATTTAATTATGTAAAGGGAAGACCATTAATAGGAATTACAGTTGAAACTAGATTTACAGAAGAAATTGCAAGGCAAAATAACTTACCAATGGGAGTTTTAGTAGATGAAGTTACATTATACAGTGCAGCTTATAAGGCTGGAATTAAAAGAATGGATATAATCACCAAATTTAACGGGATACCAGTTAAGAGTGTAGAAGAGTTGAATAATGAGAGAGATAAGCATAAACCAGGTGAAATTGTTAAAGTTGAAGTGTATAGGGATGGTAAAACAATAGAACTTGAGCTTGAGATAGGTGAAGAAAAATAAGTTTAAATTAAATATTAAACCTTTTAGCACATAGCCTGCTTTATTTTAAATGACCCCTTCTATTTTATAAGATAGAGGGGGTTTTTCTTAAAACCAATTACTATAAATGAAGGATTTTAAGAAAATATATAGAATATATATATTATACTGATATTATACTGTTTTCGATATTACTTACAATTCATATCTGGTACTATTATCTTTATGGGAGGCAATTCATGAAACACAGGTCTATAGAATATGTAAAGTACGCCCTAATAGGTTTAGCTTTAGTTTTTGCATTAATAAGATTTATAAAAACTTCAGATTTTGCATACATTGTCATAATGTTTGCTATTTTAATAAGTGGACTTTTCATTAAGGAATTAGACAAGACCAAAAAAGAACTTAATACAAAAAATATTGAACTAAAAAAACTTTTTGATGAAATGCAGTATGGGTATCTTCAAACGGTAATGTCATTGGCAAATTCCATTGAGGCAATGGATGCATATACAAGAGGCCATTGTCAGAGGGTTATGGAAATATCCTGCGAAGTTGCCAGAGTATTAGGATTAACCAAGGAAGAGATTGAAGATTTAAGATATGCAGCTATACTTCATGATATAGGCAAAATAGGAGTGTCCACTAATATATTAAATAAAAATGGAAGTTTAAATGAGGAAGAATTTAAAGAAATAAAGAAACACCCAGAAATTGCATATAATATTTTAAAGGATATTAAGTTTTTAAATAAAGCGTTAGATGGAATATTACAGCATCATGAGAGATACGATGGAAGAGGATATCCAAATGGATTAAGGGGCAATGAAATATGTATTTTTGGAAGAATAATGTGTGTGGCAGATGCTTTTGATGCAATGACAAGTGACAGACCTTACAGAAAAGGTATGAAAGTAGAAGATGCCATGAGAGAACTAGAAAGATGCAAAGGGACTCAATTTGACCCTGATATAGTAGATATGTTTTTATTTTTAATGGATAGTGAAAAAAAATCCAATGTAACAATATTATGAAAAGCTATTGAAAGTGTATCTAAATTGTGTTAATTTATTTAAATGGTACTATATGTATTTATAAAACAAAAATATCGTTTTCTAATAGCAAAAAGAATATTATAAAGGATTATTTTAAAATATATAGAATTGCAATTATAGAAGGCATGGTGGAGGTAAATAATGAATCAGAGAAAAAAGAAAAAAGTCTTATTTGTTTCAGCTGAAGTTTTTCCATTTGCAAAAGTAGGGGGATTAGCAGATGTGGCAGGTTCTTTACCTAAATCGCTGCTTCAAATGGGATGTGATATAAGGGTGGCTATGCCTCGTTATAAAAACATTGAATCAGAGATGAAATATATTAAAGATTTTCCTGTTGAAATTGGGCCAAGGCTAGAAACTTGTATTATAAGAGAGGGAGAAATTAGTTTTAAAAATAGAAATCAAGATAAAGTTATTCCAGTTTATTTTATAGACAATTATCACTATTTTAATAGACAAAATGTATATAGTTATTATGATGATGAAGAACGTTTTGCTTTTTTTTGCAAAGCTATTTTGGAAATGTTGCCTGAAATAGATTTTAAACCTGATATAATACATTGTAATGATTGGCATACAGGTCCTATATGTATGCTTTTAGATGAAAAATATAAAGAAAATGAATTTTATAAAGATATAAAGACGCTGTTTACAATTCACAATCTTGAATACAAAGGTGAGTTTTCAAAAAAAACTTTAAGCCTGTTTGGAATGACAGAAGAGCTGTTTGTACCAGAAAAAACTGAGTTTTATGGTATGTTTTGTTTTATGAAAACAGGACTAGTGTATGCAGATATTATAAACACTGTAAGTGAAACATATTCCAAAGAAATCCAGACTCCCCAATATGGTGAAAAACTTGAGGGATTATTAAAGAGCAGAGAAAGGGATGTTTTTGGCATTTTAAATGGAATAGATTATGAAGTTTTTAATCCTGAAACAGATAAATATATTTATAAAAATTATAATGAAAATACTATAAATTGCAAAAAGGATAATAAATATGCATTGCAAAAAGAGATAGGATTGCCAAAAAGAGATGTTCCTGTAATTAGTTTAATTTCAAGAATGGCACATCAAAAGGGATTGGATTTGGTAATGGATAAAATTGATGAAATGATGGAAAATGACCTGCAATTTATACTTCTAGGCTCAGGAGAGAAACGTTATGAAAAGGGTTTTGTGGAACTACAAAAAAAATACCCAGAAAAAATAGCAGTACATATAGGTTTTAATATTTCTTTAGCACATAAAATTTATGCTGCCAGCGACTTTTTCTTAATGCCATCACGCTTTGAACCTTGTGGTTTAGGTCAGATGATAAGCCTTAGATATGGAACAATTCCAATAGTAAGAGAAACAGGGGGCTTAGCTGAGACAGTAATTGATATTGAAAAAGATAAAGAAAAAGGTAACGGTTTTTCATACAAGGAGTTTTGTCCAGAGGATTTGATAAAAACAATTAAAAGAGGTATAAAATTTTATAACCAAGATAAAGAAGCATGGAANAGACTGGTAAAAAATGCCATGAAAGTGGATTTTTCATGGGATAGATCTGCTAAGAAATATTTGGAACTATATGAAAAGGTGATGAAAAAAAGCCCATGAATTTAATGGCAATAACATGATGTTTTTTAAGTGTTTTACACATTATATAAGGAGAAATTATGGTGGACAAGAAAGAAAGGGTAAAAAAAATATTGCAAATATTCGATAATGATTATGAAGATGCAGAATGTACATTAATATATAAAAATACGTTAGAACTTTTGATATCTACTCAATTAGCAGCTCAGTGTACCGATGAAAGAGTAAATATTGTGACTGAAAAATTATATAAAAAATACAAAAATCCACATGATTTTGCTAATGCAGATTTGAAAGAGTTAGAAAATGATATAAGATCCACAGGTTTTTTTAGAAATAAGGCAAAAAACATTAAAGAAACCTGTAGAATTTTAATAGAAAAGCATAATGGTCAAGTACCAGATAATTTAGAAGATTTATTAAAACTTCCAGGAGTAGGACGAAAAACTGCAAATGTTGTTTTAGGAAATGTATTTAAAATTCCGGCTATTGTTATTGATACCCATGCAAAAAGATTAAGTAATAGAATAGGACTTAGTGACAGTGACAATCCGGAAAAAATTGAATTTGACTTAATGAAAGTTGTTCCTAAAGAAAATTGGACAAAATTTTCTCAACAATTGGTGTATCATGGTCGTAGTGTGTGCAAGGCAAGGAAGCCTGATTGTAAAAACTGTAATATTCTAAAGTATTGTAATTATGGTCAAAGTCAAAAATAAAAAATCCTATTAAATATTTATAGATAAAATATTTAATTTAGGTATTTCAAGTCAATTTACAAGGATGTGNATTCATGAAAAAAATTGACAAATACGAACAAGTGTATATTAACTTAACATGGGTCTTTATTTTACTTGCATTTCTTCAAATGGTAATTAGAGATTACTTTATGCAAAATGCAATTTTAATTAGTTTTGATAGTTTATCCACTGCTATTTTCTTGATCTCTATATTAATATTTAATCTATGTAAAATATATCTCTTAAAAAAGGATATGTTTCACAATAGGCCTATGTATAATTTATTGAGGTTGTTAGAAATTGCATATATTTTATTTTCAGTGATTATTATGGGCTTTCCACAGTGGGTGTATGTATTAGTTGTATTTCCTATTCTTATAATAACTTTAGAAAGAGGAAAAGAGAAAGTTAGACGTTTTTTAATTTATTCTTTAGTATTAGCAATTATATTTCAAGGAATAAAAATATATTCTAATCATGAAATTAGAATAGGCAGTATTTATTTCTATTTTTCAACAATATTTTTTCTACATGCTATGCTGCTTATATTTTCAGAATTATGTGGAAAAATCCATGAAGATAATTATGAAAGTCAGCAGCAAAACAAGATGTTATTTGTTGAACTTACTGACAGATATAAGCAACTAGAAGAGGCACAAAAAGAGATAAAAATTCAAAATGACAAACTAAGAGATACAAATTTAAAGATAGAAGATACAAATAGAAAACTAACAGAGAGTTTAGCAGAATTATATACTGTTCAACAGATTTCAGAGGTTATAAATTCTATTTTTGATATTCAAAAACTTTTACAAAATGTTAATGACATAATTATAGGAGTTATGGGAGTAAAGTATTCTACCATTTTGATGTATAATGAAAAGAAAAATATATTTAAAATTCATACTACAAATATAAGAGACCAACAAGAGCTTATAATTATAAACGATAATATTAATTGTGAGGTTTTATTAGATTCACTTAATAGTGGGGAGCCTGTAATTGAGAACTTTGTTGACCCAGAGGAATTCCCCTTTGTTGAAAATAGAGGTATTAATTCACTAATTTGTATTCCGCTTCTTGCAAGACCAAAGAAATTTGAAAGAGCACAACAAATTACAGAAACCAAAAAGATGGGTCTTGTTTTGATTGAACATAAATTAGCAAATGCTTTTGATAATAATAATTTAAGGCTTATGAATCTTATTGGAAGACAGGTAGGAATTGCAATGGAAAATGCAGCATTATATGAACGAATGAACGAGATAGCAACTTTTGATAATTTAACAAAAATATACAATAGACTTTCCTTTCAGAAAAAACTTGAAGAAGAGTTTGAAAGTGCTAAGAAAAACAATTACCCACTTTCACTTGCAATTTTTGATATAGATCATTTTAAAAGATTCAACGATACTTATGGACACCTATTTGGAGATAAAGTTTTAAAGCATATTGCAGCTGTTATAAAAAATTCTTTAAGAAGTGGGGATATTTTTGCAAGATTTGGAGGGGAAGAATTTATAATATTATTTCCAAAAACAGATATAAAAAGAGCTGCAGAAAAAGTTGAAAGTCTTAGAAAAAAACTTGAAAAGACCACCATTAAAGATGAATTGGTATCTGCTTCTGTCACTGTAAGCTTTGGTATTTCTTGCTATCCATGTTTTGCCTCTACTGAATCAGAATTAATAAAAACAGCAGATGATGCATTATACTGTGCAAAAGAAGCAGGTAGAAATTGTGTTAAACTAGCTGTCAAAGAGGAGTGTGAATTTATTCAAGCACCTTAAAAGAATTTACCATGTGCCAGAAAATTTCCGATTCTTTTTTATCCCACAAATCTAAAGGTGCAAAATAGCTAAGTCTATACATTTTATTATTTTTCTTTAAAAAGACTTCAGAAGCTTTGAACTTTTGTCCTTCTGATGTGTCAACTGTATAACTTAAATAAAATCCAGGTAAATTATTAACGGTAATTGGATTTTGCAAAACATCTGTATCATTTCCTTGTGATAGAGAAATGGAGTTTTTTAAAAAACTTTCTAATTCATAAGGCAAATTCCAAGTCTGAATAAATCCGTGTATGTTTTTAGTTTTGTTAATAAAAGAAATATGGTACAGCACCTCTGAATCTTGAAAGTCCATTTCCTTTAATTCAAAAACAGAGGGGTACTTAAAAGAAAGTCCCCCTTTTAATGTTTGGTAGGTAGAAAAATTTTCAGCTATAGGCTTACTTAGGTTGTTGCTTGCTTCAATAGATATATCTTTTATATTTTTATTAATGTATATATTTTCAATTTCATATTCTAAAGGACAGGAAAAATTTAAATAATTATCAACTGTCACATTGACGAAAAAATTATTTTTTAAAAGCAAACTTATAACTAAAAAAATAATTAACCAGAGGGAAGTAATTATAGAAGCAATTGCAATTCGCCTTTTATAGTTTTTTATATAAATAATGTACAAAATAAAGCCCCTCCCTAAAAATCTAATATTTATTTCTATACAATTATATTATAAAAAACATTTTTTAGAATAAAAATTGTGAATTTGAGTGTATACAGGAGAATCACAAAAAAATGCTTTTTTGTATATTATGTAGTGATAAGTTAAAATTCCTGTACTAGGAGGAGTGGTGTATGAAGATATTAGTGGTGAAAATGCCTAAATTTCTTGGTAACATTATAAGGAAAGTCTTTAAAATGGACTGATTTAAGGGACTAATTTACTTATTGGCAAATTACAACTTAAAAAAGTGTATCACTTAAAAAAAGGATACACTTTTTTAAATTAAAGATTATATATTTGTTGATTTTAATTTTTAATACCAGTACTATACCGCTCTTGTAACCTTGTTTGAACGCAAACATTTAGCACAAATATTTATTGTCTTTGAAGTACCGCTATCAACAATTCTTATCTTTCTTATGTTTGGTTTCCAAGCTCTGTTAGACTTCCTATTTGAGTGACTGACATTTGAACCAAAAAGTTTTCCTTTACTGCAGATTTCACATCTAGCCATTTATATTTACACCTCCTTTTAATCTGGAGAAATATTATAAACTATTATATTTAATTAAACCAACACCTATTTTAACACATCTTTTAGTTTTATCGCAAGCTTTTTTAGAAAAAAAGCTTTTTTTTATTGAAAAATATGAAGATATAGTTTAACATTAATAGCATAAATATATTTTTTAGAGCATAGTATAAATTAATTTTTTAGAACAAGGGGGAGTTTTTATGGAACCAATTACAGGACTATTTATTGGTTTTTTAGTGTACATCTATACAATTTTTTGTACACTTGTGATTGCGTATAAGCTAGATATCATGTCTGAATCAGGATGGCTCACCTGGGCCATATTTGTTCCGGGGTTAAACGTATTAGTATTACTTCATTTAGCAGACTTGTCGCTTTTCCTTTTCTTGTTAGTATTTTTACCGGCAATGCATAAAAGTCTTGTTGTAGTAGTATATTTACTTGTTGCATTTTGCTATATGAGGATATTTGCTTTCAGAGGAAAACACCCTTTGTTTGGGTTGCTGATGTTTGTGCCTTTTGTTAACTTGTTTGTGTTGGGATATGTAGCATTTATTGATAAAGAAGAGCCTATAGATCCTTTAAATTTAAATTGAATCCTTTGCAGCTATACACTTAATATATTATAATTATAGTTAAAAATTAAGGTATGTGAGAAGCTATGAATGATATATTAAATAAATCTATAACTGCTGTTAAAGGAATAGGAGCTGTGCGTGCAGGGCTTTTTAATAAGCTGGATATTTTTAATGTTGGGGATTTAATATTTTATTATCCTCGGGATTATGAAGACAGAAGCCGTATTAAAAAAATTGCCCAATTGGAAGATGGAGAAAAGTGTGCTTTTATAGGTGTTATAGATTCAAAGGTAAGAGAAAAGCACATTAGAAAAGGCCTTAGTATATATGAGGTTAGTATAAAGGATGATACAGGTAAAATTACAGCAATTTGGTACAACCAGCATTTTATAAAGAATCTCTTTAAATTTAGAGATAAATATATTTTCTATGGTATGATTTCCCGAAAATTCAATAGTCTTGAAATTCAAAATGCTATTTATGAAAGAGAAGATAAAAAAGACAAGTTAATGGGAATTGTGCCTGTTTATCCATCCACAAAGGGGTTAACCCAAAATATTATACGTTCTTCAATTAAAGCTGCTTTAGAATTAACTGACGGAAAATTTGAAGAAGTACTTCCAGAGTGGATTAAAAAAGAATATAGTCTTTTAGGTTTAGATTATTCTATTTCTAACATTCATTTTCCAAAAAGTAATGATGATTTTATAAAAGCCCGATACCGTCTGGTGTTTGAAGAGCTTTTTTTGCTGCAGCTTGCGCTTTTGTCTGTAAAAAACACATTGAGGAAAAATAAAAAAGCAATTAAATTCCAAAAGAACAGGGAAAAAATTGAAGAATTTATTAAAAATATAGGCTTTAATCTTACAAATGCTCAAAGAAAAGTTTTTGATGAAATAGAAAAGGATATGGAAAGTGACAAAGTGATGAATAGACTTGTCCAGGGAGATGTAGGTTCAGGCAAAACCATTGTTGCCATTATTGCTCTATATAAAGCAGTAATAAATGGGTACCAGGGAGCTTTGATGGTGCCTACAGAAATATTGGCAAGGCAGCATTTTGAAACTATACATAGTTTGTTTTTAAAAGAAGGAATAAAGGTTGATTTACTGGTGGGAAGCCAAACCGCAAAAGAGAAAAAAAACATTTTAAAAGATATTGAAGAGGGAAAGACAGATGTGGTTATAGGAACTCATGCTATTATACAGGACAGTGTAAAATTTTTAAGATTAGGACTTGTTATAACAGATGAACAGCACCGTTTTGGTGTAAGGCAAAGGGCTGTGCTTTCAAATAAAGGAAACAATCCGGATATGATTGTAATGACAGCCACACCCATACCTAGAACTTTAGCACTTATTTTATACGGGGATTTGGATATATCTATTATAGATGAGCTGCCTCCCGGGAGAAAACCTGTTGAAACCTATGTTGTGGATAATAGTATGAGGGAGAGGATAAATAATTTTATAAGAAAAAAAGTTTTAGAAGGAAGACAAGTTTATATAGTTTGTCCTTTAATTGAAGAATCTGATTCAGTTGATTTAAAATCAGCAGAAAA
>JGI24709J26583_10003783_pt1 | contig 11745 bp, 7 predicted proteins | sample BioPla2DNA1_FD_26583 | JGI IMG/M metagenome (IMG submission 26583) | reverse complement strand
GGCGGCCGGGCATACAGGTGCGTCCGCTACTGCGGGCGCAGCCGTATGCCTGAAAAGGGGTCATGAGATATGATGAACCGGAAGGGATTCACAATTATAGAGTTGGTTGTAGTAATGGCGATCCTGGCCATTCTTTCAGCATTTGCATATCCCAGGATCGCAGGCTATATGGAAATGAACCGGGAAAAACACAGGGCCAATCACGAGTACATGGTAAACAAGGCTCTCATGCAGTACTATGCGCTGAGAGGCAGCTATTACAAGGCCCAGTACTTAACTAATGAAATTATGGCGGATGATGATGCCAGGGCGATGATAGATGAACTTAAAAGGATAACCGGGGCTCAGATCGAAGATCCGGTCGGTACATACAAATACAAAAAGGCAGAGGGGTATGATGATCCGGATGTTCTGTCCAATTGCACCATAAGAGCTGTAAAGGCAGAAGCTTCATAGCCGATGATCAAGTATTTAGTTAACCGGAAGGGAATATGCCTATGAAATTCAGTGTAGTAAGAATAAAAAGGCATACACGAAGTGAAAAAGGCTTCACTCTGATAGAGCTCATAATGGCGATGGCTATCATGAGCATTCTGCTGACCATGTATTATTCCCTTTTCTTTACCGGGGGAAAGCAATATGACTTTGTACATGACAGCTATAAAATGCAAAATGAGGCCAGGATCGCCATGACCTACATTACGACGAAGATCCGGCAAAATGATGAGTTGATCTCCGGGACTGACAAGCATGCTGTAAGCATTCAGACTGAAGGTGTCGCCCCAAATGAGAGGAAATATCTGCAAATAGAAACACTTGGTGCTGGCGGCGATTCGGACTATGAATACATTTACAAGTACTACTACGCAGGAAGCGGAGAAACAAAGCTCATGACTTCACAGACTGATGCTTTCCGGGCGGATGGACATGTTATAGCGGACAGTCTGAACGACATTGAGCTTGAAGAGATAGAGGAGAACGGCAATACATGCATAAAAATAGTGGTAAAATACGATACGTCCGGAAAGGGAAAGTTTGAGGAGACAGTCGTCCTCAGGGCAAAATGATCTGTCTCTGTTTGCTTATATAAGCTGGGCAAGCCAGTGACCAATAACAAATTACAGGGGGCGGGATATGGCTACCAAAAGAGTTATCGGAATCGATATTGGATCGAAATATATCAAGATAGCATTTGTGAAAAAGGGCCGTAAAAAGCATGAGGTCGTAAAGACCCTTTATGTATCCACACCCGCTGACAGCGTGGTGGACGGCGAGATACGCAATGTGGATACTGTGACGGCAAGGATCAGAGGTGCACTCTTTGAGCAGAAATTCAAGGCGACGGAGCTCTATTTTTCCATCAATGCCAACAGCGTGGTAACGAGGGAAATAAAGCTCCCGGCATTGAAGGAAAAGGAGATCGACCCGGCGATAGAGTTTGAGCTGACACAGTCTTTCCCGGGCATAATACAGTCCCATACCATCAGCACCAGGATATACAGCGAGCCGGGGATGCCTGTCGAAGGCACCGCCGTATTCTGCCCCAACAAGGTACTGAACAGCTTTGTTGAAGTGGCAAAGGGACTCCTGATACCGCTGAAGGGGATAGATATCAATGCAAATGCCCTGACAAAGGTGGTGTACAGCTATCTGCCACCGGAGCGGAGGAATGAAACCCTCCTTATCGTTGATGTGGGCAATACCATGTCGCAGGTCTCGCTGATTTCGGCCGGGAAGCTGCTCCTCAGCAGGCAGATAACCAGCGGCATAGCCCGTTTTGACAATCTGGTGGCAAACAGGGTCGGCATTGCACCGGATCAGGCTGTAAGGGCCAGGCAAAACAACAAATATGACATCTACAATCTCGAAAAGGAGGATGTGGATGGCTTCATAAATGTGGCGTTTTCCGGCATAGCCAGTCAGATCCGCAGTATAATCGACTATTACAGATATAACAGACCTGATGAGGAAAAAATATCCGGAATACTCCTGTTTACCGGCCGTGGTCTGGAAACAGGACTTACCGAGTACTTCAACCAGGCCACAGAGCTTCCCGTGGATGTGATACGTCTGAGGGTGAAGGGTTCGGAATACCCTGATTCAGACGCTATGGCTGTAGCAGCTATAGGAGCCACCATGAGCCCCTCCGTCGGCAGGAGAGACATAAATCTGATGCCGAGGCTGAAGGAGATAAGGGAGGCAACACTCAGACGGATTAAGCTGACAAGGGCAGTAGCCCTCGTTATTGCCATAGCCGTATTTTCACTGATGGCATATGGATACCTCGTTTATTTGAGGTACGCTGTCGCGGCTGAGACCATGAGCACACAGGAGGAAATTATCCGGTATTCCTCCATAAATGAAACCAAGAACAAGCTGGAACAAGCCAAAAATCTGCTGGCCAGCGCGGAAGGTGTACTCAGTAAATACAATGCCAGTGTCACCTCAGGTACCGATTTGTTCAATACCATAAACAAAGCAATGCCGGACTCCATATTTGCCGTTACATTTTCTCTGTCAGAGGACGGGGTCATAGCCATATCAGGTATTACAAGAGAGCGGCCGGACCTATCTGATTTCATATACAATCTTAAAGAGTCCGGAAAGATAGAAAGAGTGGCACTTTCAAGCATAATCACCAGATCCTCAGAAGATGGCGGTGCCATTGACTATAATTTCACTGTCGAAATAATACCGAAGAAGGCAGGTGCTGAAAATGAGAATTAACCTTTCCAGTATGCGCTTAAAACCGCAAAGAGGCCTTACAGCCCGGGAGTTCATATTGCTGGCGCTTTTGATAATCGCCATAGAGGGCTACTTTATCATATCTTACATTTTGGTACCTGCTTATGATAGCTATGTTTCAGCCACTGACGATCTTGCTATGAGAAAAGAGGTGCTTGCTGAGCTCAAGCNGGATTTTGTNCGCANAAGTGCGATGGAAGAGGAAATAAAGAAAGCGGAGGAGAAACTGGCNGTAATACAGGAACAACTCCCACCTTATGTATCCCAGGAGGAAGTGATATTTTTCCTGGAGGATGTTTCATACCTGAGCGGACTTACCATACAGTCCATTGCATTTCACGATACTGATGAGTTGCCGCTGACTGTTTTGCCCCCCGAGGGCACCGGAGAAAAGGTGTACACCGGTGCAGCGCCCACTCCTGTCATCGTGGAGCAGAAAATTGGCATCAACTTTATGGGAAATTACCAGCAGTTATATGATTTTCTGGACAATGTGGAATCGAGCTTCAGAAAAGTTTGCATGAAATCCATGACGATGCAGAAGAACAATGAAGGTCTGCTGAATGGGGTGCTGACATTGTCGTTTACAAGCTACTGGGATGATCATGAGGGACGCAAGCCCTATGTGATGGTCCCGACCCCCACACCTGGGAAGGCAAGCCTTTTTGACGAATATACCGGGTATTCCACCAGTGCCCAGGCACCTGTTGAAGTACAGANGCCTGCAGCCAAGCCGGACTTTTACATAACACTCAACAGCTNNCTCAACAACTCGGCTAAAATATTCATGATGAACTATTACAAATCCGGCTCCGAGGCCATCGAGGACAAGAACGAGATAGTCAACGCCCGGATGACTCTCAACGAGGTCAACGGCCAATATACGTTCAGCTACAGCCTTGGCGCGTATGATATCGTTGAGGACAGTCCCACTGAGATCAAAGACGGCAAGATAAGGATGGAGGTGCTTGTACAGCCGAGACAGTCCGACCAGGACAGGGTAGGTCTTGTGCTGGATATCACCAACAACACCAGTGTACCGTTTGAAATAACGGTAAAAGGCGATGATCCGTCCAACCCCAGGTTTATAACAGGACAGACATCCGGTAGTGTCGTCGTCAGGTAAGACAGGTGCTATATAAGCATTGAAGCAGGTGATTTAATGATGGCGAATTTTATTAAAAAGTTAAAAACCAGGACCACGCAAAATGATGGCTTCACGCTGATAGAAGTCATCCTCTCCATTGCTGTGCTCTCACTTGTTTCAATTGCATTGCTTGAGATGTTTACAGTGTCGACCAGGACAAATGTGCAGGCCAATGAAATGGACAAGGCAAAATCATTGTGTGTAGAGGCAAGTGAAGAGTACAAGGCTGACCCGGTGGATCCCAACCCTTATGACCTGACTGACCCCGTAGGAAGCAATTATTTGAAAGGCTTTCATATATCAACCAGCGCATCGGGTGTGACCACATATACGAAATATTTCGACNGGAACTGGGCAGAGACTGCTGCAGATGAAGCTGTATATGTACTGGAGATAGTATCGGAAAAAGATGCTGAAAAAACCTTGCCCACCAGCTATTACCCTGCGAATGCTGTCAAGAGCAGGATTCCCGGAGAGTATACGGCAATAGAGGTGAAAAGCAATAAGACAATCTGGCTGGAACCCGATGGTGCATCGGATTGTACATTATCTGTTGATTCGGATATTTACAATATAGATACAAGCAGGATAATCTATTCCGATTCGGCAGTGGCCAGGGGGAAAACAGCTTATATCCCCATACATCTGGATTGCAGCGAAATAACCGACAACGCTGTGATAACCATCAGAGTGGAAAACAAAATTGAGCAACTGGAGAAAGACGGTGAATACTACGAGGCAATTGCTGACATATACCTTTGCGATGTCGATGACAGGGAAATGCGGGATGCCAGGGTCGAGACAGTCACCGGCATCACTACTGAAAACAAGATCAGCACGACTATGCAGAGAATGGTCAAATACAATGCTGATATCAGTGTAAAGGTTAAAAGCGACGGACACACGTTAGCTGAAAGCAGGGTGGAAAAGTATTGGGTGGATAATTGATGACAGGGTGAATTTGATATGAGAAAAAAGTGTTTCCTTGATGTATTATCCGGAAAACTTCACAGTGAAAAAGGTACTGCAGCCATTATAACGCTCAGTGTTATCCTCGTACTCACGGCGCTCGGCACTGTGTCGCTGTTGGCAAGCGCCATGAATGTAAGGATGAGCGGCAGGATCATATCATGGTCTGAGGACTATTATACCCTTGATACCAAAGCTGAAGGATATGTCCATAAAATAGATGAAATGGTCCTGATCCCGGCTGAAGAGGATGCCAGACACTATGTGATGAACAGGCTGGACAGAGCAAAACCGGAAGATTTGGATGGACTGTTCCATGACGACAGTCTTACACCTCCTGGTGACCCATACCAAATGTATATTTCCTATGCACAGGATTATTTCAATAAGTACTATCTTGAGACATGGACATATGAGGCAGGCGGTGACAAGCACGAATACACAGTACATGATTATGAGCAGGCCATCGTTGATGGTACATTCAACGGCAAGACCATAGAAGAGATCTCCAGAAACTATGTGGACGACGGGTCTCCTGCCGAAGACAGGGCAGCCAGGGCGTATACAGGTGACCTTTTGCAATATACGGAAGAACTTTTCGACAGAGTTTATTTCCACATGGTAGCGAAAAGGCTGGAGTATTTGCATATGCATGATGACGATTTCTCCAATGCAAAAGCAAACATTGTAATAAAGAGCATCGCCTATGACGAAAATTACGGGAGAAGAGAAGACACTGAACAAAACAGGTGTACATACAGATTCAGCAATATATGGGATGAATCCCGGACCATCAGTGAAACCTGGGAACGCATAAAGCCGGAGAGCGGAGATATCACCATTTATATACGTGCCTGGGACCCTACGAATATTCGTGACAAGTTAGTGCATGTGGCGGTCGAGGTCATCCGGCCTGCCTATGAGACCATAGAAAAGACCATATACACACCGGTCTACGGCAACCCGATATGGGCAAATGCTCTGACCGTGAGAGGCGGCATCAAAATAGGCGAGGAGGCCCCGGCGAAAGCTGTGATAAAGGGTGATGTATATGCGTCAGGTGCATCGGGCGAACCTTATGAGTCCGGGCTAACTGTTTTCAACAACACTACTGTGGATATATACGGCAATGTGTACACAGCCGGCAATGTACAGGCGGTGAGCATAAGAGAAGGGAACGGCGGGACGCTGAGAGTGCATACATCAGAGACTGGTTCGTCAGGAGTCTCGTACAACTATAAGAAAGCCATATATGGAAATGAATACCTGCATGAAAACCATTATGCGTATGATATCGACATTGAATATACAGCAGACCAGGGTGCGGGGGCAGGCAGCATACCGTTTGTCTTCAAAGACTCAGTCGATCAGGGCAATGTGTACTGTGAGAGCCTTGAGGTCGCTGAAGGTGTAGAGTGGGCGACCCTGCAGGTGGACGGCAACCTCTGGACGATGGATGATATCCAGATGGACGGACAGAGATCACTTATACGGGTGGGAACAACGGAAACCAGTGGAGGAGAAGTCAGGGCAAGATATTCGTATATAGGGCTGAATCCTTTTTCAGATGAAAATGACCCGAATAAAAGCAGTTCAGTAATAAACAATTTCCCGTTTTTTGGTGACGGTACGCCCAACAGCAGCATCATACTGAACAGCAATTTCCTGGTGCCGGGAGTTGCTTTCTACCATTTCTATGACAGTGACGGAAATAATAAATTTTACAAATCCATTGAAAGTGCTACAGCAAGGACAATGAATCCAACTTCAATAATCAATGCGTATGTGGATACGGCGGGTGCTGGAGGCTACTTTAACCTGGAAGGCGACGAGTTCCGGCTTATACCGGAAGAAAACGATCCCCAGAGAAACGCATTGACGCAATTTGTTAATGACATCGATGGAGTTTACACCAATGTCAGATCAAACCTGACAAATCCGGCAGGTTATGTGGCAGGTGTCGCTCTCATTGAAAAAGCATCTGGTGCGAAAGCCACAGTATACACCCATAACCCGGGAATGGATACTCCCGGTGCTGTGTCGCTTGATGGTTCAAATAACAATCAGATCGCTTTTTCAAATGTGACTTTCGAACCCAAGATTTTCAGGCTCCACACAGCCAAGACCAAAATGCTGGGCAAATATGTCGGCACTTATGATCCCGATGCTGCTCCGATAGATTTCGGTGATCTGGTACACAGAGATATGCTGCTTTCAATGGGCTTGTCTGATATAGTCAGGATACCGAGCGACGGGACACTGAACATCAATCCAGGGTCAGGAGGAGTGACCAGCGGCATAGTGTATTGCGCCGGGGATATGACCATACGCGGTGACGGTACAGAGTTCAAAGGAGCCATAATATGCGAAGGCGATGTTACTATTGAAGGTGATGTCAGGATCACTTACGATGAGGATGTGATCCGCCGGAAGCTCAGATACAGTGAGAAGCTCAGGACATTCTTCAGTAAGGGAGAAATGGGAGATAAGCTGTTTGATATCCATGAATACTCGACCACCAGCGGCGAGAGGGTCAATGTGAAGAGATACAGGATACCTGCATGGAAAGAGATACCAGTAAACCTGATGCCATAGGAGGTCAGACGGCATCATGGCCGGAGTGGCATTTAGTGTGATCGTGCCTGATAATCAGCGTATGCAACAGATAATATGCATATCAGGCAAAATAATACAGGAAAGTGCAGGATAATACAGTGTTGTGGACTTTACAAGATGCTTTGAAAAGGCGATAATATAATATAGGGATAATTATGTAGAGTTGTTAGACATCAGAATTGGACATATATACTTTATTTGATAAACGGATCGGTCAAATGTTATTGGGAGGTATGCCTTATGAGAAAAAGATTCAACAAGGCGATTGCGACACTCACACTAATGATGATGATACTGACACTTGTGATGCCGGTGGGGGCATTTGCAGCGCCGCCTGCAGACAATCCGGATTACACTTTTACTGAATCAGAAGCAAATGACGGTTCTTTTACGGAGCAGTTCCAGGTACAGGTGCCTGATGACGACTCAGGCCAGGCTGAAATACTGGAGCGCGACAAAATACGTGTTCTTGAAATATACCCCAACTCCATTCACAACGAGTCTGAGAGAGTCAACGAAATGGATGTCATAAGCCGGCTGAGGAATGACTCCGACTTTGAAGTGACCACTATCTCTATCAACAGGCTGATCTCACTGAAGGATGATATAAACGGAAAATATGATGTAGTGTATTTCAATGGCGGTGAATACACCAGGAACTATGCATATGAGCATAGCTATGGCAGTGATATAACCTATCTGTGCGCTGAAAAGCTGATAGAGTACATAGAATCAGGGCAGCTGTGCATATTCCATACAGATGTATTCAGCANAAACGGGACGATATATGACACAATATTAAAAGAGAAATTCAGAAGCTATGCCGATAATGCTGATTACAAAAATGTCATAGTAGTGAANNACGNAGATAAAAACAATGTGATCAGAAATCTGAAATCTTTGTACCAGGATATTGCACAGGGGATGAATCCAAGACCTGTACTTGAGATTATAGATGCCCCTGCAACATATAGTGCTGATAATACGGATCCTGTTTCCAACAGGCTTACCTTCAGCTTTAAGGTGTACGATCCCAATACGCCTATGGATGACACCCTCAAGGTAGCGCTATATCTCGACAGAAATAATGACAGTCTGTACGATGAAAAGGAAATAGTTTTCTACCAGGGCGCTGAGGGCGACAGATATACCATGGAAGTAAAGAATGGCAGAAGCGGCACCATTACATATGATATGCCGCAGGGGCTCACAGGCGTATATTTCTGGAAGCTTGTCGTCAAAGATGCTCAGAATGCCAAAACAGAATACGAAAGTGTTTTCAGACTCAAAGGAAATGAGATTACTGTAAGATTGCTGCAGATAAAGCCTGATTACAACAGGTCGGTAAATAGCGAAAGCGACGGCAAAGGTAATCTGAGCCTTAAGAAAAAGTTCGATCAGTGGGTCGACGGGCAGCAATACAGAAGAAGAGTCGNCGAATATGAAATCATAGTAGATGAAATCACTGTCCAGGAATTCAACNGGCGTGCCGCAAGAGACGAAATCAGGCTCAACGGTGTATATGATATGGTGGTTATCGGCTTCAATGACAACTATACAGAAGCAAAGGATATGTACAGCGGGGCGCTCGGGCCAAAAGCAGTGGAATTGCTGGAGGGTTTTATCAACACGAAACAAAGCGTCATGTTTACCCATGACACGATTCACTTTACTTACAACAGGGACCTGACTGAAAAGTTTGGTGAAGCTGTCGGACAGGTATTCCAGACAGACATGGAAGGAAGATTCGCCGGCATCTGGACTGCTGGTCTTGCAGGTTCAGATTTGTCGGTATTCCAAAGTGACGTTAATCATGGAAACAGGGAGGAAGCAGAAAGAAATATAAANACATACGATCCGCATAAACATTATCAGACGATAAACACCTGGCCGGATCTGGCTCAAACGGTAAAACCAGTGAACTCCAGTGCGGTTACGCTGTATCCGTTTATACTGGAAGGCGGAGAGTATCAGAATCCGAATGCAATGAGGGTTGCTTCGACCCACTATCAGTGGTACAAACTCAATCTGGAGGATCCTGAAGTCATACCCCTCTTCAACCTGTACAAGGAAGGCAAGGACAAGTTCAACGATGACGCGATGAACAACTATTACACCTACACAAAGGGGACTATCACATACTCAGGGACCGGTCATAAAACTGATGACAATGAAAAGTATCCTGAATTTGAAACGAAGCTCTTTGTGAATACGGCCATAAAAGCATATTCCATAGCAAACCATGCGCCGGAGGTAACGATTTTGGAACCGCAGGACAATGAAAAAGTGAGCAGAGCTGAGGAAACACTCACATTGCGGTTCAGAGCCTACGACTTTGACTTCAGTAATGACTATCTGTTTTACGAAGTATTCATCGATGCTGAAAACGGCGGCGGAGAAGATGATTTTGAGTCATTGACAGATGGCAATAAAATCAGAATGAGAAATGGCGAGCAGATAGTAATGGATATTACTGAAGACAAGCTGCCGGATATTGGCAAGTTCAGACTGAAGGTTTATGCTGAAGACGAATTTGGTGCATTTTCCTATGAAATCATTACCCTTGAGAGGGTCGACACCCCGATGATCACTCCGGGCATCGAGATATGCGATCTTGATGGCAATCCGATCAGCGGAGCCCTGGTCAACCAGGAGGTAAAGGCGCTGTTGAGCTTTGCGGTAACAGGTAAAACCGAAATAGAAACGACATGCACGCCTGTATTCGATCTCAAGGGAGCATACTATACTGAAGCAGAAAAGGATTACCTGACCAACGAGAGCCTGGGAGAGGTTGTATTCAGCAATGGTGATCCGGATCCGAAGGAAATCGACAGAGACTATCAGTTCACTATAAATCCTGAGTCACCGGGCGATACTGAGCTTAGAATGACTGTCACTGTCAGGAAGGTAGACGAACTTTTCGATGAGAAATCGTCTGCGGACAGTATCGCTGTAAGAAGCGGACAGGTGGACTTCTACGTCAGGGACAAAGATGGCAACCCGATCAGGAATGCCCCGATAAGAGATGAAGACACNGATACGATACTTGGGATGACAGACGGTGCCGGATACCTGCACGTGGATGGCCTTGTGGGTGAGAAGAGCTTTACTCTTGGCGCTTTGGCCGGATATACGTACAATGGAGTCAAGAAGATATCCAGGATGGATGAAAGCGGGACCCTGCATGAAGAGACCGATGTCAACCTGACATATGAGAACAACAGATGGCGTGTTGAGTTTGAAGTAGACTACAGCCTGGGTCTGACCATAGACTACTACAAACTGAATTTGAGCCGGACAGCTCTTAGCAATGTCGGAAGTGCAGGAACCATCCATGAAGTGAAGAACCACAAGTTCACGCCCGCTACGATAGTGGCAGTAGTGAGGGTTGAGCCGTTGGCATCCGGTGAGCTGCGCAAGATAGACTTTAAGATAGAGACGAGTGATGGTGTAAATCTCATAGAGGACGCACGGTTCAAGGCTGTCATAAGCGATGGACCCGACAGTGATATAGCAACTCTGACCGGTTATTCGCAGCTTAAGGCGAGCAATTCGAGAGGAAGCGGATCATATGCGGATAATACCTATTTCCTGGTGATAGAGGTACCGCGGACTGACGAACAGATAGTAAAGATACCTGAGGTGAAACTGACTACAGAGACACATACTGGCTCGAAAATCGAAAGAACGCTGACATTCTCCGGAGGAGTAAAATTCGTAGAAACTACTCCGCCGATGCTGAGATAGGCGAAGTACCAGCTAAGAATCAGAAAATATCAGCAAGGTATTAGCAGGGAATTAGCAAGGTACCAGCGAAGTTCAGTAACGAAGGTCATCGACGAAGGTCAGTAAGTATCAACAACAAAAGGGGACAGGCCTGCAGCCGGTTATCCGGCTACGGGAGCTGCCCCCTTTTTGAATGTCATTATGCGTCTGATATCGGGACTTATATTCGTATTCTGCTTCTGTTGCTGTGTTTGCTTCTGATGTTAAGGTCTGAACAACTTTTGCTTCCGTTGTTGAGATCGGTATAGCTTTTGTTCCGTTGCCGAGGTCTGCACATCCCGAAACGTTTAGTGCTGCTTTATACACCGAAATCGTCTCAGATCTTGCTTCATGCCTTACCTTATTCGTCTGCACTCAAGGTAATAGCGCTTCTCTTCAGCCTCGCCCATCGAGAAGGTCTTGCGGGGAAGTACACCGTCATGCTTTATCGTCGGGAACAGGTCCCGCTTGTTCATCGCCGGCAGATAAAAACCCATGGAGCC
>JGI24709J26583_10003781_pt1 | contig 11748 bp, 16 predicted proteins | sample BioPla2DNA1_FD_26583 | JGI IMG/M metagenome (IMG submission 26583) | reverse complement strand
GTTGATGAAGCAGTAAGAGCAAATGCTGATTTTCAGTGGAAGGCAAGACTTGAACCAAAAATTGTTAGAATTGCTGAACCTACAGCTTGTAAATGGTGTAAAAGTATTGAAGGCACCTACAAGTATGAAGATGTTAAGGATACTGGTAACGATGTATTTAGAAGGCATACCGACTGCAAATGTACTGTTACATATGTCCCTATGAAGGGAAAAGCAAGAGATGTTTGGAGTAAAAGAGAAGTAAAGGCGTTTAGACTTAGAGATATTGAAATATATAGGTCGGTAGGTGCAAAATCACTCAATTATCCAGTGTTTGATTTTGAAACTGGTGACTACTATTATTTTGTTGAAGGCAAGAAAATAGTAAACATAGAAGTGTTTGCTGGTAAAGGAACAAAAACAAGGTACAGAATTGCTCCTTATTATGCTAATAAGTATGGTGGGAAAGTTGAAGATTGGCAACACGTTAAAGGGTTTGGATGGTTGAAAACCCAAGATGGTAACAGAATAGCCGAAGTTCATTGGTCTCAAAATAGTAAAGTAGGAAAGTTTGACTTTTTTGTTAAAAGGTGGTTAGATTAAATTGTGAAAGTAAAGTATTTAGGCGTAACTAATGTAGCATTAAATCATGGTCAAATATTTAATGTTAAAAGCATTGAAAAGGGATGGTATAGGATTAACACTAATATACCAAACGATTTTACTGGTGAACCGGAAGATTACCTTTTTCCAGCCAAATTATTTGAAATAATTGATGAAACTAAAACCACTGAATAAAGTGGTTTTTATTTGGAAAGGATGATATTATGGCAAAAGATGATTATCATGTAATCGTATATAAGATACTGGCATACTTGTATAGTTGCCTTAAAAAAGGTGAAAACCCAGAAAAAGAGTATCTATTATGTGATGGTGCTTTATTTAACATCCATCACGATTACTGGCTGTATATCATTGAGAATCTGGTCAGTGCAGAATACATAAAAGGAATCACAGACATTAAGGTCGGCAATGGCTATTACATCAAAAACCAGCTATCAACCTGCCAGATAACACCTAAGGGCATTCATTACCTAAAAGGTGATGAGTATATGGGGAAAGTGCTTGAATACATAAAAGGAAACATGGCAACTGATTTAATAGCAAATTTTATATAAAGGTGGTGCATTATGTCTAAAAAAGGAAGGCAAACACCCACCAGGAGTCTGATACTTCCCTACGATAGAACTGATGGCCAGGTAGCTATAGATTTATACCATAAGACAAACAAGACTGCTCAGGAGTGGCAGTCTTTAATTTTGTACGATTTGCTGGCGCTGAATGATGATGGTCTGTTTGTTCATACCAAGTTCGGCTATTCAGTACCACGTAGAAATGGGAAAAATGAAATTGTAGCCATCAGGGAAATGTATGGACTTGTCAATGGTGAGAATATACTTCATACAGCTCATCGAACTACAACCTCTCATATGGCATGGGAAAGGCTTTATGATTTGCTTGAACTGGCTGATATTAAAATCGTGTCATCATATCGTGCATATGGTAAGGAACACATCCAAATTGAAAGTGGTGGGAAGATAGAATTCAGGACCCGTACAAGCAAGAGCGGGCTTGGTGAAGGCTTTGATTTATTGGTAATAGATGAAGCTCAAGAGTATCAGGATGACCAGGAGAGCGCTTTAAAATACGTTGTATCAGATAGCCCAAATCCACAGACAATATTCTGCGGAACACCACCGACACCGGACAGCTCCGGAACAGTATTTACCAAATTAAGAGAAGCAGCTTTAAGTGGTGAATCTATCAATACAGGTTGGGCTGAGTGGAGTGTGGAAGAACAGAAATCACCTCGTGATAAAACCTGGTGGTATGAAACGAATCCATCGTTGGGAGTTATTTTATCCGAAAGAAAGATTTTAGACGAAATAGGCAATGATGATGTTGATTTCAATATTCAGAGACTGGGTTACTGGATCAGCTACTCACTTAAATCAGCTATCAGCGAAGCAACATGGAACAGTCTAAAAATTAATGAACTTCCTACGTTTAAAGGTAAGCTTTATGTAGGTATCAAGTATGGCGCTGATAACACCAATGTGGCTATGAGTATTGCGGTTAAGACAACCAATGACAAGATATTTGTTGAATCTATTGACTGTCAGTCAGTCAGAAATGGCACAGGCTGGATTATCAGATTCTTGCAAAACGCTGATTGGCAGAATGTAGTTGTTGATGGTGCTAATGGCCAAGATATTTTAGCCGCAGCAATGGAAGATGCCGGATTAAGAAAACCGGTATTCCCAACCGTAAAGGAAGTCATAGCGGCCAATGCCACATTCACAAATGGCATTGATACTGATAAATTGAGGCATAACGGACAACCATCACTTACTCAGGCAGTCAGCAACTGTGACAAGAGAGCTATTGGTTCAAGCGGTGGGTTTGGCTATAAATCGTTAAATTCAAACATAGAAATAGCGCTGATGGAAAGTGCTATTTTTGCCTATTGGAGTGCTGAAAAGACAAAAGAGAGAAGAAAGCAGGTTATAAGTTACTAACCTGTTTTATATTACGCAACTATGCGGATTGAAAATAGGGAAAGGAGGCATTAGAAATGTCAGAAGAATTTAAAGTTATTGAAACACAGGAGCAGTTAGACGCCATCCTTAAAGAGCGTTTAGCTCGCCAGAAGGAAAGCATTGAAAAGAATTTCGCCGATTATGAACAGTTGAAGAAAAAAGTAAGCGATCTTGAAAGTGCAAACCAGAAATTAGGCCAGTCTGCAACAGAAAGTGCAAGCAAGTTAATCGAATATGAAAAGCAGATTGCCGAAAAGGATTTGAAAATCAAGGGCTACGAGGCCAACTCGGTAAAAAATAGGATTGCTCTTGAAGTTGGATTACCATTTGAAATGGCATCAAGATTAAAAGGTGAAACGGAAGAAGAAATTAGAAAAGATGCTGAATTGCTATTTAAGGCAATTGGAGCAAGTAAACCGGTAGCACCTTTAGCAAACCCAGAAGTACCTACGGATGGGAAAAACCAAGCATACCAGAATATGCTTGCAAACTTAAAAAAGTAAAGGAGTATTTAAAATATGGCAGTATTAGAAAAAGGAACTTTGTTTGATCCAGTATTAGTTACTGATTTAGTAAACAAAGTCAGAGGAAAGAGCTCATTAGCTAAATTAGCAGCAAGTGAGCCAATTTTATTCAGCGGACAGAAAGAATTCACGTTTACAATGGATTCAGAAGTTGCTATTGTCGCAGAGGGTGGACAAAAAACACACGGTGGTGTAAGTATTGAACCAGTTACTACTCTTCCATTAAAAATTGAATATGGCGCAAGAGTATCTGATGAGTTTTTATATGCCGCTGATGAAAAGAAAATCGACATTCTGAAGGCGTTCAATGATGGTTTCGCAAGGAAAGCAGCACGTGGGTTAGACCTGATGGCCTTCCACGGTGTGAATCCAAGAACGATGACAGCTTCAACCGTAATCGGTGAAAACAACTTTAAAGATAAAGTTAAGAATCTGGTTACCTACACTTCAAGTGACCCAGATGCAAATGTGGAAAGTGCAGTTAAGCTGGTACAGGCTTCAGATGGAGCAGTCACCGGTTTGGCAATGGCTCCAGCTTTCAGTTCAGCATTAGCTGAGTTAAAAGTAAACGGAGTCAAGCAGTTCCCAGAATTAGCCTGGGGTGCGAATCCAGAAAAAGTAAATGGTTTGCCAGTTGACATCAACAGAACTGTTTCTGACACCGGAACAAATAAAGCAATTGTTGGTGACTTTGCTGACTTTGTTAAATGGGGCTATGCTGGTGACGTCAGATTTGAAGTCATTGAGTATGGTGACCCAGACGGAACTGGTAAGGACCTGAAGCAGTATAATCAGGTTTATTTAAGAGCTGAAATGTTTATTGGCTGGGGCATCTTTGATGGTGAAGTATTTGCAAGAATTGTTGACCCTGAAACAGTTACCTTTACAGCTACACCAGATGGAACAGCTGGTTCAACTTCATCAACTAAAATTGATTTAGCATTTAACGTTGATATTTATGGTTTGAAAGCTGAACACATCACATTGACTGATGATACTGGAAAAGCAACAAAAGGCGCATTGACCGGTTCTGAGAAGAACTGGAGTCTGGCAATTACACCAACTAAGAGCGGTAATATTTCATTACAGATTGCTGATATCGGTGGTTACGATATGCCAGCTGCGAAGACTGTTGCTGTAATCAAAGTATAATGAAGTACAGAAATATCAAGACTGGGGCTGTTATTGACAGCTCCAGTGTTATTGGTGGCGAAAACTGGGTTCCTGTAATTGAAGAAAAAAAGGCTGTTGAACCAGTTATTGAAATTGTAGAAAATCCAGTTAAAACCATTGATGAAATGACAAAAAAGGAAATTATGGCTGAGTTGGACTCAATGGGTGTTGAATATAATCCAAGAGCTAACAAAACTGAACTTTATAATCTGATGAGGTGATATTATGAGTGAATTTGCAACAATTGAAGATATTGAAAGTTTATGGCGTGTTATGTCAAATGAAGAAAGGGAAAGGGCTGAGGCACTGCTGCCTGTCATTTCTGATTCTTTAAGACAGGAAGCTAAAAACGTAGGAAAAGATTTAGATCAGATGATTACGGATGGCAAAATACTACCTTCAGTAGTCAAATCAGTGGTTGTCGATGTTGTTGCAAGAACTCTGATGACATCAACAAATGCAGAGCCAATGATACAAAGCAGTCAGTCAGCAATGGGATATTCATATTCTGGAACCTATCTTGTTCCGGGCGGCGGCCTGTTTATCAAAAAGAGTGAACTTGCAAGATTAGGGTTGAGAAAACAACGAATAGGAGTTATTGAAATGCTATGATTAAAGGAATTACAGTTAAACTGATTAATCTGGTTGATAGTGGGCAAAGCGACCCATTTGGCAACCCTATAATGCAAGAAACCTCTATTAACGTTGAAAATGTACTGATTCAGCCGGCTACAAGTGATGATATTACTGACTCAATTAACCTTTACGGAAAAAAAGCAGTCTATAATCTTGCGATTCCAAAAGGCGATGATCATATCTGGGAAAATCAGATTGTCGAGTTTTTTGGCGAGAGATTTAAAGTGTTTGGCAAGCCTTTGATGGGCATTGAAGCCAACATACCGCTCAAATGGAATATGAAAGTACAGGTTGAAAGATATGACTAAAATCAAGGTTGTAAGAATTAAACCTAACAATGCTGGTTATCGTAGGCTTTTGAATGGAATTGAGCTTCAGAAATACTGCAATGACCTGGGTGAACAGGTATCAAAGAAAGCCGGCACAGGCTATGTGGTGACTACCCAGATTGGTAAAAAAAGACTGCATACAAGAGTGGCTGCTGTTACGAAAGAAGCGGTTAAAGATAATTTAGAAAACAACACATTACTGAAGGCGGTGAGCTGATGATAGAACAGATCATACTTGAATATCTTAAAGAAAGACTGAACATGGATGATGTCTATACTGAAACACCACCGGAACCACCATCAGTTTTTGTTCGAATTGAGAAAACCGGCGGTAATCGCAATGCTTATCTCAAAAGAGCAACTGTAGCAATTCAAAGCTATGGCACGAGCTTATATGAAGCAGCTCAATTAAATGAAAATGTAATTGAGACAATGCTTGGCATTGATGAACTTGACTCTATCAGCAAATGTGAACTCAATTCAGATTATAATTTTACAGATACACAACAAAAGAAGTACCGCTATCAGGCGGTTTTTAATTTAACTTACTACTAAGGAAAGGAGTAAACTTATGGCAACAACTGCGGCAAATGTTACTGCTGCCAAACCTAAAATAGGTGGTGCTATCTATCGTGGTGCTACCACTCTTACTTTGCCAACTGATGCAACAACTACACTGCCAACCGGCTTTGTTTGTCTGGGCTATGTTGGTGAAGAAGGTTTGACAAATGCAATCGAAAATGAAACAGACGAGATTAAAGCGTGGGGCGGTGATGTTGTTTTAGCCCTTAATAAGGGGAAAAAAGTCACCTCAAAGTTTAAACTTGTTGAAACAATGAATACAGATGTTTTAAGGGCTGTATTTGGCTCAACAAACGTTACTGGAACAATATCAACTGGAATCTCAACCAAGATTGCTGGAATCAATGATGAAAGCGCTGCTTGGGTGGTTGATATGATCCTGAGAGATGGAGCAATGAAGCGAATCTGTATTCCAAGCGCTTCAATTACTGAAATGGCTGAAATTGTCTACAGTGACAGTAAAGAAGTTGGCTATGATATCACTATTCTGCAGACACCAGATAAAAATGGGTTTGCTCAATACGAATACATCAAGAAGTCAGAAACTTAATTAAGAAAGGGGCTATTAAATGATTAAAGGAAAAACAAAAAGTGGATTCGAGTTTGAAATAAACGAAGAAGTCTTGAATGATATGAGAATTGTTGACGCACTGGCTGATATGCAGTCAGGTGATGACAGTCTGGTAATGGTGGCAGTTACTGAATTGCTTAATCTTGTTTTAGGTAGAAAACAGAAACAGCTGCTATATAAACATCTTGAAGTTGAAAATGGAAGAGTTCCAATTGAAAAGGTAAGTGATGAACTTGTTGAAATTTTCAACAGCCTGAAAGAAGGAAAAAATTAATAGCCCTGGCCACAATGATAGCAACCGATGAAGATTCATTGATTTGTGATTTAGCGGAAACCTATCATGTATTCAACTATAGAGAGTTGCCGGTTAAACTGCTGGCGACTCTTTCAGTTGGGCTGAGGGCGGATTCAAGAATCAAATTGAAAATAAGTGAGCAGCCATGCTCATTGGAAATATGGCTTCTTGCTTCAATAGCTGACAGATTAACGTTGATTGGAAGCGCTGGAAGTAAGGAAAAGCCGAAACTGATAACAGATATGCTTTTACAGAAGGAAAGTGAACAGCTGCAGACATTTGTGAGCGGTGAAGATTTTGTTAAGGCAAGAGAAAAAATGCTGAAAGGAAGTGATTAACTATGGCAGCGGCAACAGAACTGGCAACCGCCTATGTTCAGATAATACCTTCAATGAAAGGTTCAACTGGAAAAATAAAAACTGAAATTACTGGTGACATGGAAGATGCCGGCGAAAAAGGCGGTAAAACATTTGGGCAGAAATTTGCTGCCTTTGCTAAAAGAATCATAACTGCGGCAGCAATAGGTAAAGTAATTGTACAATCAATTGCTGAAGGCGCTAAAATCGAGCAGTCTTTCGGCGGTTTGGAAACCATGTTTAAAGAAAGCTATTCAATAATTGCTGGCTATGCTCAAGATGCCTGGAAAACTGCCGGAATCAGTGCCAATGAATATGCAGAACAGGCAACTTTATTCAGTGCTTCACTTTTACAAAGTGTAGGTGGCGATACTAAAAAGGCTGCTGAATTAGCAAATATGGCTCTAATAGATATGGGCGATAATATCAATAAATTCGGCGGTGATTTATCGATGGTGCAAAGCGCTTATCAAGGTTTAGCTCGTGGCTCTTATGTTATGCTTGATAACCTTAAATTAGGTTATAAAGGCACTGCTCATGAAATGATGAGATTAATCAATGACAGTGGAGTATTAGGTTACACTCTTACTGATGTCTCCCAATTGGCAGATGTCGGCTTTGGAACAATGGTTGAGGCTATTCATAAGGTTCAGGAGAATTTAAACATTACTGGCACTACTGCTAAAGAAGCTTCTTCGACTATCAGTGGTTCATTAAAGCAAATGAAAGGCGCTTTTACTAACGTCATGGCGGCTATGTCTATGGTTGGTAAAGAGGGCATGGGCATATTAAACCTGGATGAAGCCTTGCAGGACTTGATGGTTGGTGTAAATGATTTTACTTCAAACATAATTCCGGCCATTACAACAGTGTTCCAAACCCTGCCAGTTGCATTGGCAACAATGATTTCCAATATGGCGCCAATATTAATCGAGCAGGTACCAGTATTGGTGAAAGGATTTGCAGATGGCCTGATTATAGGAGTTCCAACCTTGATAAAAGCGGCAATGACATTGATTCAGGGTTTATCAGGTGGAATAAGAGAATCGATACCTGCATTTATAAATGAAGCAATGCCTCTTTTGTTAAACTTCAGTCAGGAACTGCTGAACAACATGAGTTTACTGGTTGAGGCTGGAATTGAACTTGTTATTGGCTTGGTACAAGGCTTAATGGATGGTTTGCCTACCTTAATCGAATTTGTACCACAGATTATCAGCAATATAGCAAATATTATTAATCAGAACATGCCTAAGATACTGGAAGCCGGAATTAGAATCCTGCTTGAATTGATTAAAGGTTTAACAAAAGCAATACCTTCATTGATCGCAAATGCAGGCAATATTGTAAAAGCAATATGGGACGTTTTTCTTGCTTTTAAATGGGTCGATTTAGGCAAGAACATAATCAATGGTATTAAAAAAGGAATTGAAGGATTTAAAGACAGATTAATTGAATCGTTTAAAAATATTGCTAAAAATGCCTTTAATGCAGTTAAAAATTTCTTTGGCATAAAATCACCATCAAAACTGATGGAGAAGGAAATAGGCAGATTCATACCTGAAGGCATAGCGGTTGGTATTACAGCCAATACAAAAAGTGTAACCAGAGCAATGGATGATATTTCAAATATGACTTTAGGAAGTGCCGAAAATATGATAGGAAGAAGCAGAATATCATCTGATTTCGGAAGCGGTAATATGTCAACAAATAATTATGGTGGTTTTAACTTCAATATTTATGCAAGAGATAATCAGAGCGCTAAAGAAATAGCTGAAGAAGTACAATCATTGATAATGAACGAAATAAATGCAGGAAGGAAGGTATTTGCATGATGAGAATATTTACAATAAACAATACACCTTCTTCTGATTTTGATATTTATCTGGCTGACAGCAATCTGTTTGACAGTGCAGGGCCAGATATTGATGTAATTGATATTCCAGGAAGAAGTGGCTTTGTTCATATCAACAACAACAGATTCAAGCCATTTAGAGCAAGATTGAAATGTTATTGCACTGAAGATATGCAAACCAATATTGACGATTTTAAAAACTACTTAATGAGTTTAAAGGGCATAATTGCTTTAAGAGATTCACAACATCCAAATGTATTTAGAAAAACCATAAATACAAATGGTTTTAAATTAGATGACTCAGATAAAAAAAGAGCTACATTTACCTTAGAGTTTGATTGCTATCCGCAAAGCTTTTTAGAAAGTGGAAATAACGAAGCAACTATAACAAGTGGTGATATATTAACTAATCCCACTTTTTTTGACAGCAAGCCATTAATCACTGTCAAAGGTAACGGAACTTTAAATATCGGCGACTATGAACTGACAGTCAATACATCTCAAACCTCATTGACAATAGACTGTGAAGCTATGAACTGCTACAGTAATAATGTGAATTGCAACAATGACGTCACATTGATTGATTTTCCGGTTTTAAAAACTGGTGAAAATGAAATCACATTCACCGGCTTTACGGAAGTTAAGATAGCTCCGAGGTGGTGGAGAGTATGATGCCTGTTTTGTTCAATGAAAATGCCACAAGTTTTAATACAAATGGCATTGGAAGGCTGATAGACTGTCTAAGCTGTGAAGTCGCTGAAGAGCGAAATGGCGAATATTCACTTGAATTAGTCTATCCAACTTCTGGGCAGTTTTATAACGAAATAAAAACATCAAGAATTATTTTAGCAAAACCAAACTATGAACACCCTTATCAAGCTTTTAGAATTTATAAAATCAGCAAGCCGATTAACCAGCTTGTAACGGTATATGCCAATCATCTGAGCTATGATCTAAACTATATTCCGGTAAGCGTATTCAATGCGGTTGGCATCAATGCTGCTTTAAACGGATTAAAAATCAACAGTCTGGAAAATAACCCATTTAACTTTATTACTGATATAACCAACACTGATACTTTATTTCAAGTTGATGTTCCAAAATCGGTTAGGGCTTGTTTAGGCGGAACTGAAGGCTCTATTTTGCAAACATTCAGCGGTAGCGCTGGTATTGAGTATAAATGGGATAACTACGATGTTTACGTGAGTTTACATCGTGGCTCTGATAATGGTGTTGAATTAAGATATGGCAAAAATATCACTGATTTGAACTACACTGAAAATATTGAAGAAACCATAACCGGAGTACTTCCTGTCTGGACTAATCCAGAAGGCACTTCAACTTTAACCGGTGATATTCAGTATTCACCATATAAGAACAATTATCCATTTAATCGAACTGTAGTATTGGACTGTTCAGAGCATTTTGAAAGCACTCCAACTTTGCAAGAGCTGAATGCCTATGGCTTTGAATATGTAAGTTTACAGGGATTACCGAAAGAAAATATAAAGATATCTTTTGTTGATTTATCCAAAACGGATGAATACAGGTTTTCAGTTGGAATTGAATCAATTGATCTGTGTGATGAGATAACGGTTATCTACCAGCCACTTGGCATAAGTTTTAAAGCCAAAATCATCAAGACAGTCTATGACGTTCTGACTGAAAAATATATATCACTGACAATTGGTGATGCTAAAAGCTCATTAGCTCAAACGTTAATCACTACAATTGAGCAGGTAAACAATGCTTCAGATAAACTGGCTTCAGTAAATATCAAGGTTAATCAACAGGAAGGCAGTTTAGGTGTATTGGCACAACAGGTTGATAGCAATAATAATAAACTGATTCATCTGCAGGTTGATTCAACTAAGGAAGAAGTAAGAGTTACCAATCAGGCAAGTGAACAGCCTACATCCTACACTTCGTTCAAAGGTGATGGAATGAGAATATTTGTAAACAATACAAATGTAGCTGAAGCTACAGCTGATAGATTTAACTGTAATAAAGGTTTAGGAATTCAAGATTGGGCTATAGTTCAAGGACAAAGTCCAAGTGTATTAAATGTTTTTAGGANAGAATAATATATGGCAGAAATTATTGTAGGTCAAACAATTACAACACAACAATATGCAAATGCTGATAATACCAGTTTATCGTATTATCTAAATGCTTATCTTTTCTATGTGGATGTTACTTTAATTTCTCAAGATATTGTTAATGCTTTATCAAAAGTAAGAATAAAACATAGAATGAAATGTGTTAGATCTTATTATTCTAAATATAATTCTTTACATAGTGATATCAGTATAGGAGATGAAGTAAAAAATACTAAATATCTACCTACCACCGCAAAAGGGCAAACCTATGATTTAGCAGAGTGGACTGGAGATGTTCCTCATGATTCTCAAGGTAATTTAAGTATTGTAGTTAAAGGTATATGGCATGGTTACGATAACAACAACAATTATGGTCCAGTTAGTAATACTTTACTCAACGAAATACAATTTCCTCAAATATTGAGAGCATCTACAATAAATGTATCTCCTACTTTTTTAACCAGTGGTAATGCAACAATTATGGTAACAAAACATGACCCAGCTTATACTACTACTTTGAAATACAGAGTTAATAATGTGGATTATGTTATAGCCACTAAAAGTTCAAATACTACTTTCTATTTAGCATATAACACGATTAAAAATATTATAGGAAGTTATACCAGTGCTGTAGTTAAAATTACTGCCATTACTTATAGTGGAAACACTATATTAGGTGAAGACAGCAAGGAAATAATTATACAAACTGGCTCTATACCACTTTCATTGTATGATGATATGCAAGGAAA
>JGI24709J26583_10003777_pt1 | contig 11754 bp, 12 predicted proteins | sample BioPla2DNA1_FD_26583 | JGI IMG/M metagenome (IMG submission 26583) | reverse complement strand
AAACATTTTTCTTGGACGTTATCCAATTAAAAAGCTTTTTGGAATAATTCCAGTTGTTGATCATGACAAAATGTATGCTGACACAGAGGCACTTTTAAAAAGAGTTCGTATGAATTTTAACCCTAGACAGATGTTAGGTGAATTAAGTATTTCTCAAATTCAGTCAGTAGAAATTGCGAAAGCTATTTCTGCCAATTGTAAGGTAATGATTTTAGATGAGCCAACCTCTTCTTTAACTCATAATGAAGTAGAGGCATTATTTCAAATTATTGAAGATTTAAAGAAAAATGATGTAGCAATTGTTTACATTTCTCATAAAATTGATGAAATTTTAAGGATATCAGATGAAGTTACGATTATGCGTGATGGAAAATATATTGGCACATGGGATGCCAAAGATCTCACTAACGAGTTCATTATTGCCAAGATGGTAGGTCGTGAACTAACAAACTTATATCCTAAAAGAGAAAATATACCAGGAGAGGTCGTCTTTGAAGTTGAAGATTTTACCTCAATCAACCCTCATAGTTTTCGCAATATTTCATTTAATTTAAGAAAAGGTGAGATTTTAGGTGTTGCTGGATTAGTCGGTGCTCAAAGAACAGAGTTAATGGAAGGTTTATTTGGCATTCGTTCTCATACCAGTGGAACTATAAAATATCTTGGTAAAGAAATGAAAATTAATCGACCTAAGGATGCTATTGATAGTGGTATAGCAATGTTAACAGAAGATAGACGTAATACAGGAATCTTAGGTGTATTAAGTGTTGCTGACAATATTTCTATTGCTTCATTGAATCAATATTTAGATTATGGAATCGCAATTAATGATAAAAAAATTGAGTCATTGGTTGAAAAAAATATTGAAAAAATGGATATTAAAACACCATCTAGTAAGACTTTAATTAAATCGCTTTCTGGCGGTAATCAACAAAAGGTACTAATTGGACGTTGGTTAGCTAATAATCCAGATGTATTAATTTTAGATGAACCTACTAGAGGGATAGATGTAGGGGCAAAATATGAAATATATACCATTATTGCTGATCTAGCAAAACAGGGAAAAAGTATTATCATGATTTCAAGTGAAATGCCTGAATTAATTGGTATGGCAGATAGAATAATGGTTATGTGTGATGGAAGAGTTACGGGTTTTATCGACGGAAAAGATGCAACTCAAGAAAATATTATGGAACTTGCAACGAAGTTCCAGTAGGGGGATATGTATAATGGAAAAGAAAAAATCAATTTTTCAAAAAATATTAGAATATTTAAAAGGGAATCCAATTGTCGTTATTTTGACTGTTGTAAGTTTAATCGTTGGTTTAACAGTTGAAAACTTCTTCTCGTTTTACAACTTAAATAACCTAGCTTCAAATACTGGTGTTCGCTTTATAATAGCATTAGGAATTTCTGGTTGTTTAATTATTAAGGGAACTGATTTGTCAGCTGGTAGAATAGTAGGTATAGCTTCCTGTATTACAGCGGTATTAGTACAGCGTGCAGATTATGCTTCAAAAATGTATCCGCAAATACCAGAAATGAATATGTGGCTAGTATTAGTTATCGTGTTAATTGTTGGTACACTAATTGGTTTAATAAATGGTTTAATTATTGCCTTATTAAATGTTCCACCATTTATCGCAACCTTAGGTACTCAAACAATTGTTTATGGATGTGCACTTATTTTCACTAACTCTCAACCAGTTGGTGGTTATCAAAAAGTTTTTAGTGAAACATTAAGTGCCAAACTCTTTCCAATAGGACCTTATCCTGGTATACCAGTTTACGTCTTGTTTGCGATATTCTTTGGCTTGATATTTGCTTTCTTATATAAGAAAACTACCTATGGTAAGTATATGTATGCCATTGGTGGTAATGAAATTGCTGCTGAAGTATCAGGTGTTAACACCAAGAAAAGTAAGATATTAATCTTTACTTTAGCAGGATTTATGTATGCTTTTGCTGGTTATTTACTAGCAGCTAAGTCAGGTGGAGCCAACGCTGGTTTAGGACAAGGATATGAATTAGAGGCAATTGCAGGATGTACAATCGGTGGAGTTTCTACTACTGGTGGTATTGGAACAATTAGTGGAATTTTAATTGGTGTATTGGTTTTCGAATTATTAAAGATTGTTTTACAGTTTTTAGGTGTTAACCCATATTTCAACTTTATTGTTCAGGGTTTAGTAATTGTTACAGCTGTCGCAATTGACATTCGTAAATATGTAGCTAGAAAGTAATGAAAAAAGAAAAATCGGCTTGGCAAAAAATTAAAGAAGCACAATATGATAAATTAAATGTTACAGTTAAACAATTGGATATCATTATCGCACTTGGAATAACTGGGCTGATAATCGTGTTTATTTTAATTGTTTTGGATGCCTTAAATATTATTGGATAAAAAAGAGCAGTTGCTCTTTTTTTAGTTTATCTTTGATTCAACAGTAATCTGTTTGTTGGTAATTGGATGAATAAAACTTAACTTGTAAGCGTGCAACATTAACCTATCATGTTTTTTACCATAATAAATTGTATCACCGATAATCGTATGACCAATTGCCTGTAAATGAACTCTTATCTGATGAGTTCTACCTGTTTTTAGACGACATTTAATTAATGTCGTATTTTTTTGTTGCTGAATCGGTTTGATAAAAGTGGTAGCTAGTTTACCACTGTTAGAAACTCGATATTTATTATTGAAGTGTCTGTCTTTTCCAATTTTCTTATTTATTATCATTTCTTTATTAATGATACCTGTTACTAAAGCTAAATAATCTCTTTCAATTAAATTATTAGCAATGCAGTAATCAAAATAAGATATCAGATACGATTGTTTGCAGTACAAGATACAACCACTGGTTTCTTTATCTAATCTATGGACATGTAAGATGCGATGCTTTTGATTAGTCGAGTGATAATAACCAGCAATTAAGTTATCTAAGGTTATAGTATCTTTATTTCCATCATCATGGATGATAATTCCAATTGGTTTATCAACAACTAATACAAAATCATCTTCATAAAGTATCTTTAAATCTTGAACAAGAGGAGTTTTATCAATTTCTTCATCTTTAATGACATCGATTTCTAAAATATCATTTTCATTTAAAAAGATATCAGATAAAACAAGATTATTATTAACTTTAATTCGCTTTTCCATTTTTAAAAGATGGATATCTTTTTTAGAAAATAATAATTGCTTTAAATAGTCGTTTATATTTATAGTTTTTTCGATAACTCTTTTCATTTTCATGTTCCTATTATAGAATATATTTGGTAAAGTGTGGTGTTATTTTACGTTGAAGATGAAAAAGAAGATTAAAACTAAATTTAAAGTTATTATTGGTTTATTGGTTGTTATATTTATTATTAGCACTTCTTTTGTCGTATTTTATTATGTTGATTCATTTAAATCAAAACAAGATATTTCTGGTTTAATAGAACAAATTGATAGGGGAGAAACGATATTAATTCCAAGTGACAATGTTGAGGAGCAAGAAAAAGCTTGGGCTGAAATTGAAAAAAGAAAGTTAGAATCATATCAAAAATTATATGAACAGAATAACGATTTAGTTGGATGGATTCAAATAGAGGATACTACTATTGACTTTCCAGTAATGCAGAAAAAAAGTGTAAAGAACTATTATTTATATAAAAATTTTGAAAAAAAGTACTCAAAAGGAGGACTTCCATATGTTCAAGAGGATTGTGATGTTTTCACTCCTACTGACAATGTAATAATTCATGGTCATAATTTAAGTGATGGTTCAATGTTTAATGCTCTTTTAAAATTTAAAAACAAAGATTTTTATAATGAACATTCAATCATTAACTTTGATACGATTGAAGAATGTCATCAATATAAAATCATTGCGGTTTTAACTGTAGCTGTTAATACTGGAAATGATAAATTTCCTTTCTATGATTTTATTAATGCTTCTAGTGCCAAAGAATTTGATGCTTATATAAAAGCTTGTAAAAAATATTCTCGCTTTGATACAGGAGTTACAGCTGAATATGGTGATAAACTAATTACCATAGCAACCTGTGATTTTTCAATCAAGAATGGTCGACTGGTAATTGTAGCTAAAAGAATAAAATAAGAGAAACTGTAAAGTTTCTTTTTATATTAATAGAATAATTATAGTAAATAGGATAACAGATAAAACCAAACAACCTAGAAAAAACAAATATTTTTTTATTTGCTTTTCAATTTCTTTATCATCTTTTTCAATACTGTCTGTAAGGTCTTTTTTTAATTTTTTATTCAATAGTAAAGAAACAATCGCAAATAAGATAGAAAAAACTATACCGATTATTCTAATGGTCTGATTCATAAACGCTCCTTTAATCTCTAAGTACAATTTTAGCATATTAAATCAAGTAATAAAATAACACATTTAAGTCATTTATATAGCGTTTTCACTTGTAAAGTTATATAATAAAGATGGAAAGCGAGGAATTTACTCAATGAAAAAAATTTTAGTTATTTTATTAAGTTTTTTGATGGTTTTTTCAATGGTCGGTTGTAAAGATACAACAAACAAAGATGACAAACATATTGAAAAATTAACAGTTTCATTTGTTCCATCAAAAGACGCAGATGTTATTATGCAAGCTGCAGGTGGTAATGAAGAATTAGGTTACCGCTCTTTAGCACAAATTATCATTGATGGATTAGCTGCTAGAGGCTATACAGTTGATGAAGTTGAAGTAAGTGTTGGTACAAGTTATGCAGCAGTTGGTGAAGGTATGGTTTCTGGTACTATTGATATCGGATTAATCCCAGCTTCTACATACGTATTGTATTCTGATGGTGTTGAACTATTAGTTGAAGCTTTGCGTTATGGAGTTGCTGGTGAAGATGGTGTTGTAATTGATCCTGCTTTAGGAATTGATCCTTGGAATGCTGGAAAAACTACTAATGCTGAAGGAATGGCTACAGGATACGCTTCATTAATTTATGTAAATATTACTACTGAAATTGGTCAAAATTTATATGAAAAAGCTCAAGCTAAATCATTAACTTGGGAAGATGTAAATGCTGCTACTTGGTATGTATGTTCTTCTACTTCAAGTGCTGGATATGTTTACCCAAGCTTATGGATAAACAACACATTCGGTGAAGGAGCTGGAAATGAAAAACGTACAGTTGTCAATTTAGAAAATGTTATTCCTGATGGAAGCTATGCTAACATGATGGAAAGCTTATTAACAGGTGGTTGCGAAGTTACAGTTGGTTATGCTGATGTTAGAAAAGATGCAGCATCTACTACTGCTTTTGAAGCTGCTTATCCTGAATTGGCTGCTGAAGGCAAAACAGTATGGGATATCATTAAGGTTATTGCTGTATCAGACTACATCATGAACGATACTGTATCTGTTACTAAAAAGAATCCAAAAATGACTGCTGAATTAATTAAAGCTTTACAAGAAGTATTCATCGAATTAGGTAATACTGAAGAAGGTAGAGCAGCTGTTAAACCTTATAGTCACATGGGTTATGTTGTTGGTAAAGACTCTGACTACGATTCAACTCGTCAAGCTAACGCATTATTCCAGAAATAATAATTAAAAAAATATTTTTGAGGGTGCATTAGCACAATAATGCACTCTCTTTTTTTACAATTAGGGAGGAGAACCCGAGAATAATATGATTAAATTTGAAAATGTTGATAAGGTCTATGCTAATGGTACTAGAGCTTTGGATAAAGTTAGTTTAGAAATTGAACAAGGTGAGTTTGTTGCCATAATAGGTTTATCAGGAGCAGGTAAATCAACTTTAATTAGAACTGTGAATAAAATGATTGATATTACTGCTGGAAAACTAACAGTAAATGATATTGATGTTTCCACTTTAAAAGGAAAAGAACTTAGGAAATTTAGAAGAAAGATTGGTATGGTTTTCCAGTCTTTCAACTTGGTTTTAAGAACTTCTGTTATAAACAATGTTTTAGCAGCAAGAGTTGCTGATATGTCATTAATAAGAACATTACTTGGCTTATATTCTAAGCAAGATAAAATACAAGCATTAGAAGCTTTAGATAAAGTTGGAATTTTAGAAAAGGCTTATTCAAGAGCTGACCAATTGTCAGGTGGTCAGCAACAACGTGTGGCACTAGCAAGAACTTTAGCTCAAAATCCTGAAATAATTTTAGCTGATGAGCCAGTTGCAGCACTTGACCCAGTTATGGCTGATGTGGTAATGGAAGACTTTAAACGTATTAATAAAGACTTAAATATTACTGTCGTTATTAATATTCACCATGTTGATTTAGCATTACAATATGCTGATAGAATAATTGGTATCAATGCTGGAAAAATTGTTTATGATGGCCCAACTAAAGATATAACTAACGAAACATTAAAGATGATTTATGGTCGTGAACTTACAGACGATGACTTAATGAAGGAGAAGAAAAATGATTGATGATATCTTACACATTTTCTTTCCACGTACATATACATTAGGAAATGGTAAAGTTGTCAAAGAAAAATTTAATTGGGCTCCATATATCACAATTGCGGTAATTATATTTTCGATTTTTTGTGCCATGGCTACAAGTGTCGATATTCCAAGATTGATTCAACGTTCAGATGCCTTTTGGGATTTGATTAGAGAAATGATGCCGCCTAACTGGAGTTTCTGGAAAGATTTACAAAAACCAATGATTGATACAATTGTTATGTCAGTTTTAGGGACAGTCGTAGGTTGTCTTGTAGCACTACCAACAAGTTTTTATTTGTCAAGTAATTTTGAATTAAATAATGTCTATCTTGTTGGACATAGAGGTCTATTAAGTTTGCTTAGAACATTACCTACTTTAGTTTATGCTCAACTTTTATCAATTGTAATTGGAACAGGTACTTTAGCTGGTACGGTTTCTATCGCCATATTTACTTATACAATTTGTGTAAAGATGTTATATGAGCAAATTGAAACAGTTGATATGGGTCCCTATGAAGCTTTACAATCAACAGGAGCTAGTAGAGCCAAATGTATGATTAAAGCGATTTATCCACAGATAAGAGGTTATTTCTGGTCAACGGTTTTATATTGTTTTGAAACAAATGTAAGAAGTGCAGCTATCTTAGGATATGTTGGAGCGGGTGGTATTGGAGTTCAAATTAATGAACAACTAACATGGAGAAGATATGGTAATACAGGTTTGATGGTGCTTGTACTAGTAATTACTGTTGTAATTATTGAAACTATTTCTCGAGAATTAAGAAAGAAGTTGGTTCAAGGATGAGTAGCAAACAATTAACTGTCCAGTCTCAACTAGATAAATTCCCTTCAGTTTTACCGAAGTTTATCATTGGTTTGCTTTCTTTTGTAGTGTTTTATATTTTAACTACAATTACCATCTCGTTTAAAGGAATCAATGAAAGAGGAATATTAATTGCTATCAATGCTTTTAAAGGCTTATTTAATCCTTCAATGAAAGTAATAACTGATTTAGGTCAGTATGGTTTATTGCAAATGTTATTTGAAACATTAGCTATTGCTTTTTTAGGAACAGTTATTGGCTTAGTGTTTGCTATTCCATTAGCTTTCTTAGCAAGTAGAAATATGTTTCCAAAATGGATTAACAATATTTGCTTGACTTTAATTAGTATCATAAGAGCATTTCCATCATTTATGTTAGGTATCATGTTTGTAAAATCAATTGGTCCTGGCGCTTTTGCTGGAGTACTATCAATGGCAATAGGTTCCATTGGTATGTTATCGAAACTTATCATTGAAGTTATTGAAGATTTAAATCCTGGTATTGCTGAGGCATTAGATGCAGCAGGATGTTCAACTTTTGAAAAGATTAGATATGGACTTATTCCACAGTTAAGTTCAAATATAATTTCTATTGTCCTATATCGTTTAGATATTAATGTAAAAAATGCGACGATCTTAGGTATTGTTCAAGCAGGTGGTATTGGTGCACAATTAATGTTTGCAATTGGTGCTCGTAGATGGTCAGATGCTGGGGCGATGTTGTTAGGAGTTATTGTTATGACAGTAGTGTTAGAATACTTCTCAACAAAGATTAGAACTAGACTTGCTGGACAAAAAGGATAAAAGAAAATAAATTAAAAAAAGCTTTGACTTGTTGGTCAAAGCTTTTAATTTAATTTAGTTATAAGTAATTTTCAATAATATCATCAATTATTTGTTTGATCGGTTTAGTATCTTTTTGTTGAGCTTGAGTAATAATAACCACTTTTTTATCTGGAACAACAACAATATATTGACCATCTGTCCCAGAAGCAAAAAATAACTTTTCTTTACTAATCCATATGCCATAGCCATAAGCATAATATAGTAGGTGTTTATGATTACTTAAATCAGAATTTAGATTATATTCTTGAATGGTTGTCATTTCTTTAATCCATGATTGTGGCAAAATTTGTTTACCTTGATATGTACCACTATTCAATAATAATTCTCCAATTTTTATTAAGTCATCTGGTTGCAGCCAGAGTCTNGTTGCACCTGCTAGATAATTGCCATATTTTATCCATTGAGCNTTATTAATATCTAATGGTTCAAATAATTCTCTTTTTATAAAATCAAATAAATCTTCATTAAGAAATTCTTGCAAAAAAACAGATAATAGATAGAAACCAGCATTAGAATATAAGAATAATGTTCCTGGCTCATGTTTAATTGGATAATTAACTAGATAATCAAGATAACTAAAAGGGTCTTTATCTTTGATATCGCCACGCATAAGTAACTTTTCTTCATAACCGATAGTATGAGTTAAAAGGTGTTTAATTGTTATTTTTTCTAAATACTTAAGATTTTCTTTGTTAGTCAAGTTAACACATTTTTTGATAGTAGGAAAAATCAAAGTATTTAAGTTAAACTTTGAGTATTTTCCTTGTCTAGAAAGTTCGATAACCTTACCAGTGACAAGAGCCATTACAGTCTTACTGAGACTTCTAACATCAGAAGGTTCAATACGTTGATTAAAGCGATAAATAAAACAGTCATCATCTTGTTTGATGGCCAATGAGTGCATTTGTAAATGATTATTATTTTCATCAACATTGGTTTTAAACATTTCAACTAGTTGATTAAATATTTGTTTATTCATATTGTCCCCCTATGATTACATTAATAAGTAACAATGATAATTTATTTTAACATAATATAATTAAAAGATTGTTGGTTATTAATTAATTAAAGAAGAAAAGCATGCTTTGGGTAGATATTTAAAGTTTACTGCCTTATAATTAAGGAGAGGTAATATCTATGGCAAAATTATATTTTAAGTTTGGAGCAATGGGTTCTTCAAAAACCGCTAACGCGTTAATGACAAAATTTAATTATGAAGAAAAAGGAAAAAGGGTTTGGTTAATTAAACCTGCACTTGACGACAGAGATGGAGTTACAATACTAAAAAGTAGAATAGGATTAGAAGCACAAGCTGACGTCATCCAAATTGGAGATTCTTTAATTGAGAAATGTCCAAAAAATATAGATGTTATTATTTGCGATGAGTGTCAATTTTTAACACCAGAACATGTTGATGATTTACGTGTTTTAGTGTCGTATCATGATATTCCAGTTTTATGCTTTGGTTTAAGAGTGGACTTTAGTACAGCTTTATTTCCTGGAAGCAAGCGTTTGTTTGAGTTAGCAGATTCAATCACTGAAATTAAGTCTATTTGTAGATGTGGTAGAAAAGCAACAGTAAACACTAGATTTGATTCTACTGGTCATGTATGTACTAGTGGAGATCAAGTTGTCATGGGTGGCAATGATGTTTATGAAAGCATGTGTTGGACCTGTCGTGATAGGATGATAAGAGAAAACTTAACTAGAGATGAATTAGATTAAGTAAACAAATACTATTAAAATATTTTAAAAAACAGAAAAAAGAAACATGTTTTAATGTTTCTTTTTTGAATTAATTTTCATTTTCAGTTAAACCAAATAAAATCATTTTCATCATTAAATTTATCATTTCTTCTTCAGTAAAAATTTGATTGCCCTTATTGTACCAGTAACATAAAGTGGCATAAAATATATTACATACGACATCGACTTTATAATTGACAATCTTTGTTGAATCTTTTAAATCTAAAGGAGCATATTTCATAATTAGTTCTTGGAGTTTTTCCCTATATTTGTTTTGAAATGATAAACTTCCTTTAGAACTTAGAAGTAAACTAATTTTTTTGCCTGAAACCTTATTTTCTTGCATAAATATATCTATTATTTTACGACTGTTTTTGGAGAAGGTTGCCTCACGTATTTTCTCAAAGTTTTTTTCTGTTGGCAGCAACTCTTCTTCAATTTGGTTATGTAAATCTTCAATATCTAAAAAATAAGCATAAAAAGTGCCACGATTATATCCTGCTCTGTCAGTAATCATTTTAACTGTTATTTTACCCTTGTTATCACTAGCATAAAGATTCCAATAAGCATCCATTAGATTTTGTTTTGTCTTTGAAGTTAGGTTGTTTTGTTTTTCTTCCATAGTTTCCTCCTTGTTTCAGTCAACAATCCAACAAAAACTGTAGTTTTGTTTATTGATTAAGACAATGATATGAATTTATAATTATAATAACACAACATGGTGTTGGATTCAAATTAGTATTATTCAATAAGGAGGTATTATGTATGGAAGAAAAAAATTCAACTAACCGAAATAGAATACCAAGAACTTTACTATATTATTATAGTATAGCAATGTTAGTTATATTTCTATTTAACTGGTTATTTGTACCGATGTATATGTCTAGACAAGTACAAACAACCAGCTATTCTGATTTTATTGCTGCTGTAGAAGCAGGAGATGTAGAGCAGGTTCATTTTACTGATAGCCAAATCAACTATACCAAGGAAGAAAATGGTAAAGTTTATTATTTTAAAACAGGCATAGTAGATAATCCTTCACTTCCTCAATTATTACAGGAAAAAGGAGTGAATTATGGAGCAGAAATTCCAGAAAAACCAAATGTATTCTTGTCGTTGTTGTTAAACTATGGAGTTCCAATACTGATTTTTAGTTTAATTGGAAGAAGAATTAGAAAAAATATGGCAGGTAAACTTGGAGCTTCAGGACTTAGTATTAGAAGCAAAGAAGTAGCCAAGGTTTACACACCTGATGGCGATAAGAAAACTTTCAAAGATGTGGCTGGTCAAGATGAGGCTAAGGAAGCTTTGAAAGAAATTATAGATTATCTTAATAATCCTAGCAAATATGAAAAAATAGGTGCAAAATGCCCTAAAGGAGTATTATTGGTAGGTCCTCCAGGAACTGGTAAAACGCTGATGGCAAAAGCAGTAGCTGGAGAGGCTGATGTTCCATTTTTCTCAATTTCTGGTTCTGAATTTGTAGAGATGTTTGTCGGAAGAGGAGCAGCAAAAGTAAGAGAACTTTTCGATCAAGCTAATAAGAAAGCGCCTTGTATAGTTTTTATTGATGAAATAGATACAATAGGTAAGAAAAGGGATACAGGTTTAAGCACTAATGATGAACGAGAACAAACATTAAATCAGTTATTGACTGAGATGGACGGTTTTGAAGGTAATAAGGGAGTTATCATTCTTGCAGCTACCAATAGACCAGATGTCTTAGATCCTGCCCTTTTAAGACCAGGTCGTTTTGATAGACAAGTTAGAGTTGAGTTACCAGATTTAATTGGTCGAGAAGCAATTTTAGAAGTTCATTTAAAGAAAATTAAAACAGAGAAAGATATCGACGTTAATCTTATTGCTCGTATGACTGCTGGTGCTTCAGG
>JGI24709J26583_10003773_pt1 | contig 11757 bp, 8 predicted proteins | sample BioPla2DNA1_FD_26583 | JGI IMG/M metagenome (IMG submission 26583) | reverse complement strand
TAGAGCAAGTACACTGATTAGCCTTCGTTTCATGAACCCTCCCAGAAAAAATATTACTCTTACTAATATATGGTAGGAGGTAGGGTTTTGTGATTGTAATGAAAAGAAGAACCATGATTACCGTAAAATGGACTGATTTATTTAATAAAAGACATTCTCAAGTTTACCATATGGCAGATTATTTTAATAAAATCTATCAGTGACTACTAATCCTCGAATACCCATGCTTATTTTGGACANATGAGTAGGGTACATATATTCAATCCTTTCGCCACTTCATTTATCCTTGATAAGTATTTTAACATCATTTTTATCCGGCATGATAATCTTGTCAACAACATCTAGAAATAATCCTGTTTCAACAACTCCTGGGATATTTAACAACCAGTGGTTGAACTCCTGATAATCTGTAACCTTTTCAATGTTTACATCAATAATGACATTACCACTATCCGTTTTAAAAATGTCTTTTTCATTTTTACGAAGAACGCATTTATAGTTATTTTCTTGCATTTTCTTCAAAAATTGAATATAACCCATTGGAATCACTTCAACCGGGAGAGGGAATTTTCCCAGTTTACTCACATATTTACCGGAATCGATTACCCATATATTTTGATCCGAATAATAAGCTACAATCTTTTCGAATAGTAGAGCACCTCCGCCACCTTTAATTCCCCGAAACATATAATCAACTTCATCTGCACCATCAATTGTAATATCAATTCTTGATACTTCGTTTAATGATTTCAATGGTATTCCTAATTCTTTTGCCAAGGTGCTGGTTGAAAGTGATGTTGATACTGCTGATATATTAAGTCCTTCTTTTACCATTCTACCAAGCTTTTGCATTGTGTAATATACGGTACTTCCGGTTCCGAGACCTACGATCATACCTTCCTTGATAAAATCAGCTGCTTTCTCGCCAACCAATCTTTTTTCAGCTAAAACAATATCCGTATCATTAAACATATGGTTCTTCGCGCCTCCTGACTTTTTCATATATAGTGTTCATAAATCAGTTTTGCAAACCGAACGCTTGCCATATTATACCTATATTTTCTTTTGATTGTCAAGCAAGCAACATGGTTTATAATATTTATCTAATCCGCTTTTAATCGTTTGAAAGAAAAAAGGATGATAAGATAGAAATTGCAATTTATATCTTATCATCCTTTACTTTAATCCAATAAATATGCGGATATCTTTACAATTATAGCANTACACAGATAAGCCTTATGGTCTTTCGCCTAAGATTACATTAAGATCCTTTTCAACATATTCGCCGTTCTGAAGCTCTCTTATACTGAGTATTATTTCTTCTCCAGGCCTTGAATAAGTCAACATATTAACCAGGTCATCGATTGTCTCAACCTTCATTTTATTAAATGCTACTATTATATGTCCTGACTTTAAACCAGCCTCCTCTGCCGGAGAATTCTCAATAATATCATTAATAAATATACCGACAGGCATATTAAACTGATTTGCCAAGTCCCTGGTTACATTCTGAGCTGTCTCGACCGATATTCCCAAAAAGCCCATTTCGGCAACATCTAAGACTTTATTAGTCATAAGCAGATTTATCATGGGTATCGCATCAGATATCGGTATGGCATAGCCCATGCCCTCGACTCTCGTATCGGCAAATTTAAGTGAATTAATACCTACAACCTCACCATGAATATTAATCAATGCTCCTCCACTGTTACCGGGATTTATAGCCGCATCTGTCTGTATTAAATTCATTGTGATTCCTTGGTTGGTTATCTCACGATTAAGAGCACTTACATAGCCGACGGTTACGGATTGTCCGTATCCCAAAGCATTTCCAATGGCAATAACCATTTCACCTGCCTTAAGCTTATCGGAATCTCCTATACGGGCAACCTTAATTGTGCTTAGTGTTTCTTTTGGTATATCCTTAATGGCGACCTCTATTACGGCAAGATCACTTCTGGGATCCGCTCCCTTTATGGTCGCTTTCACCTTACTGTCATCAAAAAACACGGCTTCTATTTCTTGTGCACTGTCCACGACATGATTATTCGTGACTATCAGGATGGAGGTATCATTTTGTCCTATAATTATACCTGAACCGCTTCCCTCAACCGGCGTGCTATACCTTCTTCCAAAGAAAATATCATATTGAGTAATAATATCGGTTGAGTTAATCGATACGATAGAAGGCATAACCTTCTCTACTACATCCGATACATCTGTGATAATTCCTTCGGTACTATTATATACAGCCGAATCTGATTCATCCTCCGATATTTCTATTATGCTTTCATCGTTGTCCTCCTCAGAGGTGCTTTGGTCATCATCAATGATTATCCCGGCTTTATTATCCCTGCCGCCCTGGAAAAAATAATGATAGCCCGTAGCAGTAGCTCCGGCAATTAATCCGAATGCTAAAGCCGCTGCCATAAGGCCTAATGCTCTAAGGAAAAAACCCTTCTTTTTCTTCTTGGGATATTTGCTATTCTCATTGTCTTGACTGTTATTTGTATTATAATTCTCCATATATATCCCTCCATCAGTATCTATTCCTTCAAGTTAATCATATTTTATCAGGCAAATATGTTCTCTTTGTGATTAGATTTTGAAATAAATATGAATTCTTTTATTGTACGGGAATATAGCTTCCGAGAATCTTTAGCTCCAGAGCCTCCTCTTCTATGCTGTTAAGAGCATTCTTAACCTGTGCATCCTCAATACTTCCCTCGAAATCAACAAAGAAGCGATAGCTAAAAGCCTTACCTTTAATCGGTCTGGATTCTATTCTTGTCATATTTATATTATTATGAATGAAATGTGAGAGAATATGATAAAGTGCTCCGCTTTTATGAGGGAGCATAAAGCATATGCTTATTCGCTTTGCCAAATTCAGATGGCACCGCTTATTTGAAATAATAATAAATCTTGTTCGGTTATGCTCTTCATTATGAATAGAAGCCTTTAACAGCTTAAGTCCATATGCCTCTCCGGCTCTCTTACTGGCAATGGCGGCCTGTGACACATCCTTATCCTGAAGAACTCTCCTTGCCGAACTGGCGGTACTTCCGCCCTCTATAAGCTCCCATCCGGGATGCTGCTTTAAGAAGTTGGAGCATTGCAGAAGGCCTTGTCGATGGGAATAGACTCTCTTAATATCTGATATATTTGCATCATTAAGTCCCCATAAGCTATGATCTATGGTAATTACATGCTCACCAATAATGTAGTTATCATACTCTGCCAATAAATCAAATATATCAGATAGGGTTCCCGTAGAGGAATTTTCAATGGGGAGAACCCCATATTCGACCTGTCCCTCCTTGAGAGCATTCATAACCTCTTCAAAAGTCTCCATGGCAATACCAAAGCCTCGATTAGAAAAGTATTCCAACATAGCCTGCTCCGTATATGAGCCGGTTTCACCATAATAAGCAATCTTCGTTTCTCCGTCGGCCACAAAATTATCGACCGNTGAAAATCCCAAATCACCAAAAGACTTAAGCACACTATACTGTACTCTTCTGCTAAGCAGCATTATCTGCTTAAACAGATCCGATATGGCCTCGGTATGCTCCCTGTTCTTTACCATTTCCTTAAGAACGGTAAGCTTCTCCTCTTCCCTGGCAGGATCATAGACAGGCATATCCTTTCCCTTCTTATAATCTGCCACCTTAAGAGAAAGCCCCATCCTATATTCAAACAGCTCAAGAAGCTGCTTGTCTACCCTGTCAATCTCTTCTCTGATTTTAGACAAATCATTCATAGTTATCCTCCAATAATCCATGTCGGTTTTAGCAATTGCATATTTTATACTGTCGATATATAATATTTATATTATACTGCGATAAAATGCTGGGGGTGCTTATTTTGTCTACGATAAAAAAGGTGTTAATTACTCTCTTTATCATAACAGCTATTACTATATTCGGAATTCTCTATTATTCTTCCGGTCGTACATATCTCAATGATGAAGAATTAGTAGGAAATACTGCAGGTAATATCTATAATGGCGGATTGTTCTGCGAAAGAGATGGCAGAATTTATTTCAGCAACGACAATGATGACGGAAGCCTGTATGTTATGAACTCCAATTCCACCAACTTTAAAAAGCTGCATACTGATAAGGCTACTTATATAAATGTAGACGAAAATTATATTTATTATCTTCGTGCCAATAATACCAGAGAAAATACATCCGGTAGCATTTTTATGTTCTATAATACGGGAGTGTACCGTGTCAATCGAAACGGTAGAAAGCTTAAGCTTATAAGCAGCAATCCGGGAAGCCATGTTACCGTTAAGGGAAATCATGTATATTATTTAAACTATGATGTGGATACAGGTCTTTTCCTCTATCGTAATCAGACGGACGGCTCTTTGGAAAGACTCCTTATAAAGGAGGCTGTAATACCCTCGGCTATTATGAACAATAAATTATACTATGTCGGTTATGACAGTGACCATAATATAAACTGTCTCGATCTGTCAAGCTTTACCAGCAAAACATATATCGAAGGTAACTTCGGATATCCTATCTTCTTTGGAGACTATATTTACTATATGGACCAAACTAACGATTATTCAATTAATCGGATGAACTTAGATGGATCCGACCGTACGGTTCTGGTAAACAACCGTACATCCACCTATAATNTCACTAACTCGGGCAAATACCTCTACTATCAGATAGACGAAATGGACAAAAGCAAGATATGCCGTATGAATCTTACAACCATGGAGACAGAGGTCCTGCTCGAAGGGCATTTTAAGCAAATCCATGTAACCGATAACTATGTCTTTTTTAAAGACTTTGATAATACGAATACCTATATAATCTCGGCAGACGGACCTGCTACACTTGCAACATTTAACCCACCTAATCTGAATAAGGACAAATAGAATATATCTATAAATCTTATTCCGAGTGAAGCTCAACTTCCTGTAGGAAATTCNGTATCTCCAAAAGCTCCGTCATGGTTTTATCAAGGACAGGATGTCTTAGCCAGGGGGCAATCTCTGCCATGGGCTCCAAGACGAATATTCTTTTGGCCATTTCAATATGGGGGATAGTCAAATCCTCCGACTGAATTATTTGATCATCATATAACAGAATATCCAAATCTATGGTTCTGGGACCCCAGTGAACATCTCGTTCACGCTTTAATTCCTTTTCTATCCGGCCGATTAAATCCAGAAGCTCATGCGGAGTCCTTAAAGTTTGCATATGCAGTGCACCATTAAGAAAATCATCCTGCTTAACCGGTCCTACAGGCTCGGTGATGCGAAGTGTGGATACTCGAATAACACGGCAATCCTCTTCCTTATCAAGAAGATCGATTGCCTTTTTGATGTTGGCTTCCTTATCACCCATGTTTGAACCGAGTCCAAGGTATACCTGGTGCCAGCCACGACTTACAGATACCGATACGGTATCCAGAGGCATAAGAATGGGAGCCCAGGGCTTTTTAACCTTGACACAGACCTTTCTAAGAGGCTTATGCGATATCAACAGATGCCTCGCCAGCCTGTCAGCCATAGTCTCAATTAGCTTAAAAGTATTCTTCTTCAGAAACTTTTCAATCTCCTTACATATGTCCGAATAATTTACGGATTTGCTTATATCATCATCCTTAGCCACGGCGGACACATCCATATAAAGCTCTGCCGAAATCAGAAACTTTTGTCCCAAAGAATTCTCTTCTTTTAGCACTCCGTGGAATGCAAACACCTCTAAATCAGAAATCGTAATTTTATCCATAGCTTCGTCCTTTCTCGGTACTATCTCGGTACCAGGTACGGTACCTGGTACCAAATTGGGGTGTACCTGGTACCGAATTGGGGTGTACCTGGTACGGTACCTGGTACCGTACCAGGTACCGTTTTATCGTTGCTGTAATATTGCCTCGGTCATTCGTATGGCTCTGATATTCTCCTTGACATCATGGACCCGAACAAATTGGCAGCCCTTCATGACGGCCATAACTGTGGTTGCCAGCGTACCCTCCAGCCTATTATCCACCGGTTCATTGAGGGTAAGCCCAATAACCGATTTACGGGATGCGCCAAGAAGTATCGGATAACCCAGCTCATGAAGCCTTTCAAGATGACCTAACAGATACAGATTCATTTCATATGTTTTTGCAAATCCTAATCCTATACCGGGATCTATTATTATTTTATCCGTAGGAATACCTGCATCCAAGGCAATAGATATACTTGTGTTTAAATCACTGATAAAATCCTTGTAGAAGTCATTATAATCTATTGCCTTACGATTATGCATCAGACATAAAGATACCTTGTTCTTTACGGCGGTTTCAACCATACGGGTATCAAACTTAAGTCCCCAAATATCATTTATTAAATCTGCTCCTGCCTGACAGGCGGTATCGGCAACTTGACTCTTATAGGTATCTATGGAGATGGGTATATCGCTTCTCTTTCGTATGGCCTCGATTACAGGGATAACTCTTTCGATCTCTTCTTCCTCTGATATCATGGTGTAATTTGGTCGTGTGGATTCTCCTCCAACATCTATGATATCCGCACCTTCTTCTTCCATTCGAAGTGCATGCTCCACAGCCTCATCCAATCTGTTATGCTTTCCTCCATCCGAAAATGAATCCGGTGTAATATTTAGAATTCCCATGACGTAGGTACGCTTACCTAAGGGAAAATCCCTGCTGCCTATCTTCACGATTCTGTCTGTATTCTCCATATCCTATTACACTCCTTATGTGTAAATATCATGTAAATGGCTTGTTATCAAATCTATTTTATTAACTGAAGTACCTTCGTCTGAAGTGATTTATCCTCAGAGAATTCTCCCCGGCAAATATAAGTCACGGTCCTTGTTCCGGGCTTACTGACTCCACGCATGGACATACATAAATGCTCCGCTTCCATAATTACCATTACACCTCTTGGTTGTAGAAATTCCATAATGGCATCTGCTATCTCTGCGGTAAGCTTCTCCTGTATCTGAGGTTTTCTGGCATATACTTCAACTGTTCTTGCCAGCTTACTTAGACCAACCACTTTGCCGTTAGGGATATAAGCAATATGTGCCTTCCCAAAGAAGGGAAGCAGATGATGCTCACATATTGAATAGAAGGTAATGTCCTTCTCGAGAACAATATCGTTACTCTCTGTGTTGAAGGTAACACTAAGGTGGTCAGAAGCATCCCTTCCTATGCCGCTAAAAAGCTCCTTACACATCTCGCTGATTCGTTCAGGTGTATCTTTTAATCCCTCTCTTGATATATCCTCACCGATTGCCTCCAAAAACAATCGAACTGCCTGCTTTAGCTTTACTTCATCCATCATTATTTTCATCCTTTCGTGCCTTTAGGTCGCTTACGAGACTACCCAAAAATGATAATGAACCAAAGGCCAGTATTATATCGTCCTGTTCTGCCTCCATAAATGCTCTATTGATGGCATGCTCTATATCCTTTTCATCACAAACCTTGCTGCAATATGCCCTTGCTTCGGATGCAAGTATCTCTGAAGATAATGCTCTGGGATTATCAGGAGTCAGGGTTATAATCGCATCCGCCATAGGAGCCAAAATCCTCAGCATGCTTCGGTAGTCCTTATCTGCTAATACACCTATCATAAATATTAATCTATGATTTGTAAAGTATATTTGTATCGATTCCTGTAAGCTTAAGGCGGCTTCTTCATTGTGAGCACCATCAATAAATATATCCGGGCTCTTGGACACCCGTTCTAACCTCCCATGCCATTTAGCATTCCAAAGGCCCTCCCTGATAGCCTTATCAGATATCATATAACCTAGGCTTGCCATGCCCCTTGCAGCCTCAATGGCTAGAACCGCATTTTGAACCTGGTATTTCCCCAATAAACGGATTCTATATTTATCCCGTTCTATATACAGATTGATATCACGATTGACATCACCGTTGACATTCCGATTGACATCCCGGTTGACATCACGGTCGACATCCAGCCGGTCATTACCGGGATATTCGAAGGAGGTATACTCATCACTATATATAATGTTTTTGGCAACAGATGAATCTGCAATCATTATCTGAATTCCAAGCTCCTCCGCCCTTCGGTTAAATACCTTAAGTACCTCAGGCCGCTGGTTTGAGGACAATACGTAAGAGCCCTGTTTCATAATTCCTGCCTTCTCATAGGCTATCTCCTCCAATGTGTTACCGAGATACTGCATATGGTCAAGGCTCACAGGAGTAAATACACAGCATACAGGAGATTCAATTACATTTGTGGCATCCAGTCTGCCCCCCATACCGGTCTCCAGAATAAGAAAATCAACCTTCTTCCACAGCATATATAGAAAAGCCATGGCCGTCTCGATCTCGAAGGATGTAGGATGGGCTTTGCCCTCGCTCACCATTTCATCACATCTGGTCTTAATCATAGAAATTGCCTTAGAGACATACTCCTTACTGATATACTCGTTTACATCCCGGGATATAATCTGCAGCTTTTCCCGATATGAAAATACAGTCGGAGAAATATATATGCCTACCCTATATCCTGCTGCCGCCAGAACAGAGGATAAAAATGATATGGTAGAGCCCTTCCCGTTAGTGCCTGCCACATGAATGATTCTTAGCCTATCCTGAGGATTGGCCAGGCGTTCCAACAAATCAGTTATAGCCTCAAGACCGGGAACACTGCCCAGCTTATTAGTATATCTTATAAACTCCATTGCTTCTTCGTATGTCATAAAACTACTCCTTAGCTTAGATAAGAGATAGTTTACCATAATTTGAAAAATATGCAATATAGGTTAAAAAAGTACAGGGGATGTTATTTTTGATTTGAGACATCCCCTGTACCATATATTTATATTTCATTTATTAATCCAGGTCGAATAGATTCAGCGGAATAATGCTTGCCTTCGTTCCGCCCATCAGATTCTTATCCTCATTCTTAACGGAAATATATATACTTGCCTTACCGTTATAATAGTCACTCGAAGCACCGAGAGGCAGTTCGAAGAAATACTCGACTTCGGGTTCAACCATGTAACCTTCCCCATCTGCCGAATCAGGAGCAGGCATAGCCGTATCCTTAATATATACATCAGGCTTGATTAAAATGACATCTCCCAATGCATCATAACGGTAAATCTTAATACTCAGTTCTGACAGGCTAAGATTGGGATCCTTTGGCTTGAAGAAAACAGTCTTAGTCGGAGCGGGTACTTCGATGCTTTCGAACTGATCCTTATTAGCCATCATCAGGTATTCCCCGGCGGTATTCATCCTGGCATCCGTGTTGGTTATTTCGATTATAGGCCCCTGTAATCCGGCCTGGTAGGAGGCTATCATACAGTTGATGAACAGCTTAACCTCGTACTCGTCATAGGGACTTCCCGCAGCCGGAACGTATTCCGTATCGATTGTCTCATGACCAACTACGGTATACATAATATTTCTCTTATTATATATGTAATAGTTGTTTCTTACATCGTTAGGAGATACCGAGTAAGGACCGTTTCCTGCCGGATCATCGTCCGATAAGCAGTACCATACCGTTATATCATCATCTTCCATATTTAATTCATAATACTGTGCATGAGAATTACCGATGGTAAACTCATCCGGTATAACATATGGATATGATGTAATCTGTCCCTCATTGACCTTAGTAACCCGTCTCGTATGATAAGCCGAAATATTGCTGCCCGCCTTAAATTCAGTTCCTATGCTAAATACCGGATAATCCTTATTGGCATCATATATTCTGTCGGCGAGAGGATTGATATTGCTTCCGGATCCGGGATTGCCAAATGCCATCAGTACCGGATAGCTAAACCCGTGAAGCTCGGGATAAGTACTCGTACCACCATATATATTCTTTGCCTGGCTGGGCATTAATGCTATGTCATATTGTGTGGTATCTCCGGGACTCCTCATCATACCGTATCGATCCAACCCAAGTGTGTTTCTGAAATACTGGTTTATTCCATATCCCCAGAAGGTTAACCCATAACTTAACGGAATAAAGCTGCTTTGCTCCATATTTACAAATGATGTCGTATCATGGGTAAACATTACGCTTCTGCCTGTCTGTATATAATGGGTTATATCATCCAATGCATGATACGTATTGTCAATATCGGTATAGCAGTCGCCAAACCCGAATATCAGCATATCATAGTATTTTCTCTCTCCGTCAACTTCGATAATAAAGCTGCTTGTACCCTGCGGATCAAAGGGATCGAATACAATGCCGTTATAAGGTGCGTAGGGCTTATACATATTCAGGAATTCGGAGACTGTAATCGTCTCAACCTCTAATGAGAAGTCCTTCAAGTCCTTGGTATATTCATAGAACAGGGTAGTTCTTCCCGGTGACGGATTCAGTAAATTCTCTAAATGTATAGTTGAATTATCACTGGTAATCTGTAGTACATATATCTTAATTCTGTCGTCATTGGCCTGTCTAAATGCAGCCATTCCCTCAACCTGGGTTCTCATGGCATTATTACCGACCTCACTTACCTTCAAAAGCCAGGGAATTACATCCGCATAATCCTCATCCGGAAGACTTTGTATTATAGGAATATCCGTAGAGTGCGGCGCATTCGTGCCGTATCTTAGTAATTCCTCCGGCGAGTATTTGCCATCCGCGTTATTATCCACATATATCTCCCAGTTGTATTTGACAGAATCGTCTGTGTTGGCATGCTTATTAATTCTAAATGTAAATGACAGTTGTCTTCCTATGATTCTTGAGGATTCTTCTCCAGTATAATCCTTCGGAGCATTAATCATAGTAACGGACAGCCTTGATTTTTTAAGCAGGTTCTTTATCCATGACAGATTGTCTTCTATCCGTGAGGTCGGTATAATATTGACCTCTAGGTTATTTAAGCCTTCCTGCAAAAATCTGTATATATAGGAGGAATCATCTACAAGATTCCTGTTAATCTTCCATTCGTCAGAACTATCGAGCAACTTCTCATCAAATATCACAGGATAGCCGGTTTTTACAAAATCCTTCAGCTTACTGTATTTTAAGTAACTTATATCATTACCCGAAAATCTGTAAAAGTCTATGCTTCCGGTGGTTATATTCAAGCCTGAACCGGGACCCGAAGTAAGCCCCTTCATAATATCACTCTTAGAGCCTGAAATCCTGCTCCTGGCTTTAATAATATTGCCAGCGGAGTCTCTCATGGCTCCGTTAAGGGCATCAAACGCAACCATACGGTCGCCCACATGAAGATAAATAAGCCCATCCAGCGCCGGATCATTATATACGGTTTTGCCGTACGCATCCGTATTCATGGTTCCGGTATTTGCGCCTATATAAATCATGTCATAGGTACTGTTAAGATCGTCCAGCTTTCCGATAAATTCGGCCGTAGTCTGCTGATCTATTACGATAGTTCCCGTTATACCGGGAAACATAAGCTTGACCGCCTCCCTGGTTAAGGAGAAATCCCTACAGGGCTGCAGCTCGAGGATACGAACTTCTCTGTTCATTCGGCTTAAATTCAGGATATATTCTATGGCATCCTTTGGAGTAGCCTTAGTGGGACGGATTCCCCCGTATCTTTCCTCCTGAAGCCAGTCGAAGAAATCCTGATTAAAATCAATTCCATAACCGTCATTGTCATCCTTTACGCACAGATCATCCCTGCTTGAATTATTAAACACCTGTACAATGCTGGAACCTCCGTTATAATGATAAACGTTACGGATAACCGCGTCATGGTACTGATAGGTTCCTGCGACNTATAGCTGAAAA
>JGI24709J26583_10003771_pt1 | contig 11759 bp, 11 predicted proteins | sample BioPla2DNA1_FD_26583 | JGI IMG/M metagenome (IMG submission 26583) | reverse complement strand
AAGAATCAGATAAAAGATAACCATTATGAAATTATATATTGGCGTAAAGAGGTTACATTATATCGGAAATATAAATCTTAAAACGCATGAACAAAAAAAAGAGGGGAGGTAAAAAAACAGACTTGTCTTTTGGCAATTTCAAACAACAAATAGCAAAGTTATTGGCCAGCAACCCCCAGCAAAGTTTCAACTATAAACAGATATCCAAACGATTGAATCTTACGGAACGATCTGAAAAAGCATTAATTCCCGATGTGTTGAGAAATATGGCGAAAGCGGGATTGATCAAAGAGGTAGGCTCCGGAAAATATAAAGCCGTTGAAAAAAGAGGATATATAACGGGAACTGTCGATATGACACGAAGTGGTTACGGATATGTTGTTTCAGAAGATATTGAAGAGGACGTATTCATAGCGGAAAGGTATCTTCGTTCGGCGCTGCATGGCGATAAGGTAAAAGTTTTGCTTTTTGCCAGGCGTAAGGGGGCACGGCCAGAAGGTGAGGTAGTTGAGGTCTTGGAAAGGATGAGGACCACATTTGTTGGTACCATCGAAATCCTTCCAAATTTTGCTTTTTTGGTGCCCGACAACAAAAATATGCCATTCGACCTATTTGTACCGATCAACAAATTAAACGGAGCCAAACAGGGCCAAAAAGCTGTGGCCAAAGTTGTTGATTGGAACCCGAAATCAAAAAACCCGGTTGCGGAGATTACAAAGGTATTGGGATATCCCGGGTTGCACGAGACAGAGATTCACGCCATTCTCGCCGAATTTGAGTTGCCATACGAATTTCCGGAAGAGGTGGAAAAAGAGGCGGAGAAAATAACTGGAAAAATAACGAAAACTGACATCAAGGAAAGAAGGGATTTCAGAAAAGTCCCGACATTTACCATTGATCCGACAGACGCGAAAGATTTCGACGATGCGCTTTCTCTTCAAAAACTGCCGAACGGTAACTGGGAAGTGGGCGTCCATATAGCAGATGTAACACACTATGTCAAGCCGGGAACATTGCTGGAGTCGGAGGCCAAAGAGAGAGCTACTTCCGTTTACCTGGTAGACAGGGTTGTGCCTATGCTCCCCGAAAAACTATCCAACGATCTCTGTTCCCTTAACCAAGGTATGGATAAACTCACCTATTCGGCTATTTTTGAAATGGATGAAAAAGCCAATGTGTTGAGCGACTGGTTCGGAAAAACTATAATCAACTCCGATAAAAGGTTTTCCTATGCCGAGGCCCAACAGGTAATCGACACAGGAGACGGAGATCTCAAGGAGGAGATGTTGGAGCTGAACATGTTGGCGCAAAAGTTACGTAAAAAACGATTTTCTGCCGGCGCCATATCGTTCGATAAAGTTGAAGTAAAGTTTGAACTCGACGAAAAAGGCAAACCGTTGGGGATAAAATTTGCCGAACATGGCACGGCGAACGAACTGATCGAAGAGTTCATGTTACTGGCAAACAGGAGAGTAGCTGAATATATAGGAAAAATCATGAAAAAAGCGCCCTTTGTCTATAGGGTACATGACAGGCCAGACCCTGACAAAATTGACAATTTCTCCTCTTTTATTGCCAAATTGGGCTATAAACTCGATAGTGGTAAAAACGGCCCGCTACCAAAGTCAATCAATAAAATACTCTCCTCATCGGCCGGCACAAAGGAGCAGAACATTATCGAAAACCTTGCGATGAGAGCTATGGCAAAGGCAGTTTATTCGACCGACAATATTGGCCATTATGGATTGGCTTTCAAACACTATACCCACTTTACCTCACCTATAAGAAGATATCCTGATATGATGGTACACCGACTTCTTTCCACATATCTCGCGGGCAAAACCCCGGAAAAAAAAGATTTTTATGAGAAGCAGTGCGAACATTCCTCAAAAATGGAAAGGGTGGCGATGGAGGCTGAAAGAGCATCTATAAAATACAAACAGGTAGAGTATATGAGCGAAAATCTGGGAAAAACCTTTGAAGGGGTGATTTCCGGGGTCACGGAATGGGGTATATATGTGGAGATCACGGAAAATCTTTGCGAGGGAATGATCCATATCAGGGAATTGGGCGAAGATTACTTTGAATACGATGAGGAAAACCATCGAATCAAGGGAAGGGTTACCGGAAAGGTTTTTACCCTGGGAGATGCTATATCAATTGAGGTGGTCAAAGCCGATATCAATAAAAAACAGCTCGACTTCAAATTGGCCCAATAATTGCGCACTGGAAAACTTTTCTCCGGTGTTTCCTCAAACTCAACCCGCATATGTTTGAAACTACCCAAAAAATTTAACTGAACATCTCCTCGATTTTATCGGCATATTTTTCTGAAATAACGCTTCTTTTGACTTTAAGTGTCGCCGATAACTCTCCTCCGTTTACTGACCATTCGTCAGTTATCAAACAAAACGGTCCAATATGCTCGGTATGGCCAAGTGTCTTGTTTACAGAATCTATCTCGTTCTTGATCAGGTCTCTGACTAACTTGGTCGCCGCCATTTCATCATTAGTGGTATAATTGATCCCTTTTTGTTGACAATAGAGCTTAAGTTGTTCAAAGTCGGGCACAATCAGTGCCCCGGGCAGTTTTTGATTCTGCCCCAATACAACAGCGGCATCGATAAACAATGAGGCTGTCAATTTGTTTTCAATGGGCTGAGGCGATATCCATTTACCGCTAGATGTCTTAAATGTCTCCTTTTTCCTGCCCGTTATTATCAAATGGCCATCCTGATCAATTTTACCCACATCTCCTGTATGGAACCATCCCTCTTCATCGAAAACGGAAGCTGTCAATTCCGGATCCCTGTAATAACCTATCATTCTGTTTGGTCCCCTTGAAAGAACCTCACCATCTTCGGCTATCTTGACCTCTACGCCGGGAAGAGGCGGCCCTACGGTTCCAATCTTCAATCCTTTGGGTTCACTTGAAGAAACCGTAATAACCGGGGATGTTTCCGTTAAACCATATCCCTCGTAAACCGGTATCTTGGCCGCATGGAATATTCTGCATAGCTTTGGATTAAGAGATGACCCTCCTGAAACAACAATTCTAAACTCCCCACCGAGGGCATCTCTAAGTTTACTCAAGACAAGAGTATATGCTATTTTCCATTTTAACTGATAAAATATGCCATTGGCGTTGTTCAATTCATAACGCTCGGCTATTTTGAACGCCCAGAAAAAGAGAGCCCGTTTTATCCCTTTCAGTTTCCTTCCTTGGGCCATAACACCGTTGTAAACCTTCTCTATCACCCGCGGAACACAACACATCATATAGGGGCGTATCTCCTGACAATTTGCCTGGAATTTCGGAATACTCTCGGCATAGTAAATTGATATTCCCAGATACAGGTACATATAGTTCAGCATCCTCTCATAGACGTGGGAAAGCGGCAAAAGACTCAAAGCCCGGCTTTCTTCGCCAAAATCCGGTGTTGTTGATACTCCTATAAAATTGACTATCAGTCCTTGATGGGACAACAACACACCCTTTTGGGTACCCGTTGTTCCCGAAGTGTATATCAAAGTGGCGGGATCTTCAATGGTAATTGAATTTTTTAGTTTATTGAGCCTTTCTTCATCGACATTCGCCCTTCCCAGCTCAAGCAGTTCTGTCCACCTGGGCAGCCCCTCTTCATCGTTTAAAATATATACTCCCTTAAGATGCCCCATCTCCTTGATGATAGGTTCAAGTTTCTTGTACATGGCCATACCCGACAGAAACATGTACTTGATTTGGGCATGTTTCAATATAAACCTATAATCGGCAATACTTATTGTTGGATAAATAGGTACATGTACGGCACCTATCTGCATAACCGAGAAATCTATAAAATTCCACTCTGGTCTGTTGTTTGTTACAGTAGCGATATTATCGTTTCTTTCGACACCCAGTTTTAAGAATGCATAGGAAAGAGTGTCGACAATATCCCTAATTTCCTTGATGCTATACTTTTTCCATTCACCGTTCTCCTTTCCCGCGAGAACATCATCTTTAGGTTTGAACTTTTCCTCGTAATAAGGTAAAAGATCGAATATCCTTTTTATCTCCATTTTATTTAATTCAAAGGTTTATTAAATAGGTTGTAATATATAGGGCAAATCAATGTGTATACAAAAAACAACTTCCCGGAATTTCCCCTGATACCGCGAAAATAGTAATTATAATCCTAATGCTTACGGGTTTTTTAAGCTTATATTCGAATTCGGGGAATCTTTTGGTCAACGCAAAGATTTTATTTTCTGAGGTGTTTTTCAACTATTGAGATCAGCACCTCTATTGCCACTCTGTTCTCTCCACCAAAAGGGATGATCAGGTCGGCATATCTTTTTGTTGGCTCAATAAACTGCAAATGAGACGGTTTTACCGTCTCTTGATACCTCTCCAGCACCTGTAACACATCTCTGCCCCTTTCGGCAATATCCCTTTTTATCACTCTTTCCAGCCTATCGTCCGCATCAGCATCCACAAAAACTTTTATATCGAACATCTCCCTCAAGGTGGGATCGGCTAAAATTAAAATACCCTCTACAATAGCTACATGCGCGGGTTTAACTGTAACTGTCTCTTTCGCCCGCAAACAGGTCAAATATGAGTAAATTGGCATCTCTATGGCCTCCCCCCTCCTCAATCTGTTCAGATGGTCAACCAACAGGCTAAACTCAAGAGAGTCGGGATGATCAAAATTTATCTTCTGTCTCTCCTCCAGTGGAATTTGGCTGTTGTCCCTGTAATACGCATCCTGGGGAATTACCACAACTTCGTTTTTTTTGAAATACCCGAGAAGTTGGTTTACCACCGTGGTCTTGCCTGATCCTGTTCCTCCTGTTATTCCAATTATCAACATTTATCTTACCTTTGTAGAGCAATTATATCTCAAAAATAGAAAAAATAGCTTAATGTCTGTTCTATATCCTCTAAAGTTCGAGCCCCTGCTGAAAGAAAAGATTTGGGGAGGCAGTTCATTAGTGTCAATTTATAAAAAAAGTGGGAATCCCGGTCTGAAGTATGGTGAAAGCTGGGAGTTATCCGCGGTTTCCGATAACCTATCCATCATCAAGAACGGTTTTTTGGCGGGAAACAACATTGAAGAACTGATTGAGGTTTATATGGGCGATTTGGTGGGAGATACCGTGTATGAAAAATTTGGTATCGAATTCCCTCTTCTGATAAAACTGATAGAATCTGAATCTGATCTTTCCCTCCAGGTTCATCCAAACAATGAACTTGCCCTTAAACGCCATAATGCATACGGTAAAACCGAGATGTGGTACATAATGGAGGCAAAAAATAATGCCAGGATACATACAGGTTTCAAGAAAAAAACATCCAGAGAAGAATATTTGAATGCTGTTAAGAATAAGGATGTGGCTTCCCTGATTCATATCGAAAATTGCTCCCCTGGCGATGTTTTTCTCAACCCGTCAGGTAGAATACACGCAATCGGAGCCGGACTTGTGCTGGTCGAGATCCAGCAAACCTCCGATATTACATATAGAATATCGGACTGGGGAAGATTGGATGACTCCGGAAAATCGAGGGAACTTCATACTGATCTAGCCACGGATGCCATTGATTTCGACTCAGTAGGTTCGTTAAAAACATCAACTGTCATTAATATCAACTCATCGGCCAATATTGCCGAATGTGAATTTTTCAACACCAATCTTCAATGGATTGACAGAGCTGTAATGAAAAATTATGAGTCGATAGATTCATTTATTGTGTACATTTGTGTTGAGGGTTCTTTCAATGTACGTTGGAACAAAAACAGTGAAGAGATATCCCTGGGGGAAACTGTTCTTATTCCGGCCACACTCAGGGAGTTGACTCTTGAGCCCACTCCGGAAGCCAAGTTACTGGAAGTTTATATTAAAAACCGTAAGTAACCCACAGTGATTTGCCACTACTGTTAAATGTGAACAACAATAAATATTTGTCTACACATCTCCATGATTGTTTTGTTTGTGCGATTTCAATAACCTATTAATAAAAATAATACCCCCGATGAAAACATTATCCAATTTAATCATTTTTTTCCTGCTACCGATGCTTTTTATGGGATGTGTCGGGAAGAATGTCAGCGATAAAAAACAGGCTATAGCTGTTGATACCATTACCGTGCCCGATACAGGGTTCACGGGAATCAAGAATATGATGAGCAATGGCATACTGGTCAGAGAGGTGAGTTATAAAAACGGCGTACGGAATGGAGAAACCAAGACTTACCATGGTGGTTATCTATACCAGACATTCTGGTATGAGAACGATTTACGCCAGGATTCCGGCAAATGGTATTACAATACAGGTCAGGTTTTCAGGTCTACACCCTATGTCAATGATACTGTTCATGGTATAGTGGTACAGTACTACAAAAATGGTAAGGTAAGAGCACGGTTAGGTTACGATAAAGGGAAAAGAACAACATTTTTTCAGGAGTATTATCAAAATGGATTCCTTTACAAAGATTATCCTGAAATAGTTACGTCCGTGATAGACGAATACCAAAACAGAGGAACCTATACAATTAACCTCTCTCTCTCCCTAAAAGATCAAAATGTCAATTTTTACAGGGGCAGTTTTATCAATAACTGCTTTGACACGGCCGTGCTTCAACAACTTACGGTTACTAACGGCACCTCATCTATTGTACTAAGAAAAGGAGAAGGGGCATCTGTCGACACTGTTGGAATTATTGCCGCAATATTGTCTCCGTTCGGGAATCGGTACTTAACCTCAAAAACCGTTCAACTTCCTTATGGAGACTTAAAATAAATCCAATGATTATTCGTTCGGCAACTTTTGTAAAAAGCAGCCCTGCGCTTAAAGATTGTCCAAAAACCAATATCCCTGAATTTGGTTTTATCGGTCGGTCAAATGTGGGAAAATCCTCTCTGATCAACATGATTACAGGTTTTTCAAAGCTGGCGAAAACTTCCGGAGAACCTGGAAAAACAAGGGCCATAAATCACTTTTTAATCAATGAAAATTGGTATTTGGTTGACCTCCCGGGATACGGATACGCAAAAGTATCGGTGAAGATGAGGGAAAAATGGGCCAAAGAGACCGAAAACTACATTCTGAACAGAAAAAACCTAGCGGCGCTGCTTGTGTTGATAGATACACGGCTTAAACCCCAGGAGTCAGATTTACAATTTATGGAGTTCCTTGGAAATAATGGCATTCCTTTCGTAAGAGTTTTCACAAAAACCGACAAACTTGGTAAAGAAGCTCTCAAAAAATCCATTGCTTTATATGACGAAATTATGTTGGTTGCCTGGGAGTCTTTGCCCATAACTTTCACGACCTCCGCGAGAAACGGAACAGGAAGAGAAGAAATACTGGTATTTATCGAAGAGACAATTAATAAATTATCTTTTTAGATAGCTTTTATAAAGGAATAACTATAATTTTGCGATCGTTTTAGAAAATTCAAATTAATAAAAATGTTTGGAACGGCACCAATGAAGCTATTTGCTTGCAGATCATCAAGAACCATAGCGGAAAAAATAGCGAATGAACTAGGAATAGAACTCGGAAAAAGTTCAGTGACAAAATTCAGCGATGGCGAATTTCAAACCCGATACGATGAGTCAGTCCGGGGTAACGCGGTTTTTATAGTTCAATCAACCGAACCTCCCGCTGAAAATCTTCTCGAGCTGCTGCTTATGATAGATGCGGCCAAAAGAGCATCCGCATATAAGGTGGTCGCCGTAATTCCTTATTATGGTCTCGCCCGTCAAGACAGAAAAGACAGGCCAAGAGTCTCCATTGGCGCGAAACTGACTGCTGACCTGCTAAGTGCGGCCGGTGTCGACAGGGTAATGACCATGGATCTGCACGCCGACCAGATTCAAGGTTTTTTCAATGTACCGGTCGACCATCTTTATGGCTCAGCTGTTTTTGTTCCATACATTGAGCGTCTCAATATCCCAGACCTAACTATTTCGGCACCAGACATAGGCGGGTCAAAAAGAGCTAACGCCTATTCAAGGCATCTCCACTCTGAAATGGTACTATGCTACAAACTGCGAAAAAAACCGAACGTAATAGAAGAGATGTCAATTATTGGAGATGTAGCCGGTAGAAATGTCGTTATTGTTGATGATATGATCGATACAGCTGGTACTATATGTATGGCCGCCAACATGATGAAAGAGTATGGAGCCAAAAGTATACGCGCTTTCGCCACACACCCAATACTTTCCGGAAACGCAATTGAAAGAATAGAAGAATCAGCTATAGAAGAATTGGTTGTGACTGACTCCGTTCCAATAACCAAACAATGTTCCAAGATCAAGATTATATCAATTGCGGAAATTTTCGCCAAAACCATCAGTGCGGTTATAGAACATAAATCGATCTCGGCGAATTTTGTTTTCTGATATATAAGCTTTACTTTTGCGCCCCCGTTCTTTCATATATAAATATATCTTAATTAACGTGTGATGGGAAGTTGTTAACGGGCAACTTTGAGTAGCACATAACATTGATGAGATGAAAACAATCGAGATCAACGGATCAGCCCGCCAGGAACTGGGCAAAAAAAGTTCCAAAGTTATCAGGAAAAGCGGAAACGTGCCATGCGTTATCTACGGAGAGGAGAAAAATATTCATTTTTATGCTGAGGAGGCCAGTTTCAAAAATTTGATATATACCCCTGAAGCACACTTTGTTACGCTTAACCTGGAAGGAAAGCGGTATACTTTGGTACTCAAAGAAGCCCAATTCCATCCGGTGACGGACAGATTATTGCATGCCGACTTTGTACAGGTTTTCGAGGATAAGCCTGTAACTATGAATATCCCCGTCAGAGTATTTGGTGATTCTGCCGCCGTGAGAGCGGGAGCAAAACTTATCGTCAAAAAGAGATATCTCAAAATAAAGGCCCTTCCAAAAGATCTTCCTGAAAATATCTCCATTGACATCTCCAAGCTTAAGCTCAACGAATCAATAAGAGTTGGTAATATAGATATTCCCAACCTTGAGTTTCTTGATATGAAAAGTGTGGCTATAGTCACTGTATCCGCTTCACGTGTTTCCGCTAAGAGCGAAAGCGATGAAGAGGTTGAAGAGACTGAAGGGGCTGAAGGACAAGCCGAAGGAACAGACGAGGAAAAGGCTGAACAATAATCTGTGTAACCACAAGTTGCAGGCACAATGAAATATCTTATAGTTGGCCTGGGTAATATGGGCGATGAGTATGAAAACACTCGTCACAATATAGGTTTTATGGTATTGGATGCTATGGCTATAGCGTCCAATACTTCTTTTAGCGATAAACGTTATGGTTTTGTGGCGACAGTAAAGCATAAAGGGAGAACCTTTATTTTGCTTAAACCTTCTACTTATATGAATCTCAGTGGTAACGCCGTAAGATACTGGTTAAATAAAGAAAAGATACCCGTTGAGAATATGTTGGTAATTGTGGATGATATTGCCCTGCCATTTGGATCATTTAGAATGAGGCCAAAAGGGGGTGATGGTGGACATAACGGTCTGGCCCACATAAATTCGGTCCTGGGGACAGATAGATATCCAAGAATCAGGGTGGGCATTGGCGACAATTTCAGAAGAGGCGGCCAGGTAGGATATGTTCTGGGAAACATGACAAAAGAGGAAAATGAGAGTTTCGCCAAAAAAGTACCTGTACTGGTGGAGATGATCAAATCGTTCGGAACAGTTGGACCGGAACTGACCATGACCTCTTTCAACGAGTTGGGAAAACCGGAAAAAGATATCGAAGAAAAAGAGACAAATTCCAATACCCCAAACAAATCAATGAAACAATGAACGACAACCATGGGGTCAGAATAGACAAGTTTCTTTATGCCGTAAGGCTATACAAAACACGATCTCTCGCTTCCGATGCGTGCCGGCTGGGACGTGTCCTCGTAAACAACAACACGATCAAACCATCCAAGGATGTTGTAACGGGACAGATAATTATCGTGAAAAAAGCACCCGTAACATATACTTATAAAATTATTGGTTTAACCGAAAACAGGGTCGGAGCCAAACTGGTTGAGAATTACATCGAGGATCTTACTCCTGATTCCGAAAAGGAAAAACTGACCAATATGAAGGAAACCGGTGCAATGTTTATGCGCCGCAAAAGATCTGGACGACCAACAAAAAAAGAGCGTCGCGATATGGATCGATTAAAAGACAAACTTATCGGGTGGTAAACTCAAATGGTAGTATAAAGACCGATTTTTGAAACAAACAGGGTTAATTCGTCTTTTCTATGGCGCTAACACCGATCAATTTATGTAACTTGCACGTATTTAGCATTAAACAGTTATCAATCTGGTTTTAAGGAATGGGCAGGAATAACATAGAAAAATTCTCAAAGAGGTATGCCATCTTAAAATCGATATTTAAAATATGGCACAACAACTTTTTCTATCGAAGGGTTATTGTGCTTGGTAGGGACAACATAAATCCCGAAGATAATCTGATATTCGCCCCAAACCACCAAAATGCCCTTATGGACGCCCTAGCGGTACTTTTTACACTGAAAGGCCAACCTGTTTTTCTTGCCAGGGCGGATGTTTTCAAAAAGAAGTTTATCGCATCCATTCTTTATTCTTTTAAGATTCTGCCTGTTTACAGGATAAGGGACGGATATGGCACACTGAAAGAAAACGATGAGATTTTCAAAAAAACTATTGATGTCTTAAAAAACAGGAACGGTCTNGTAATACTTCCGGAAGGTAATCATGAGGGGTTCAGACGACTACGGCAGTTAAAAAAAGGGATTTGTCGTATCGCTTTCCAAGCCGATAACGCTACCGAAAACAAATTACCAATTAAAATTATCCCGGTTGGCCTCGAATATTCCAATTACCAACGTTTTCGTCAAGTTCTGACAGTAGTCTACGGAAAACCTATTCCAATTTCTGAATACCGCGACGCATACAAAGATAAACCTGAAACCGCTCTGGTACAATTGCGCGACAGGTTGTCAGATGAGATGAAAAAAATAATGGTCCATATAGAATCTGAAGAGGACTACGATGCGATAAATGAACTGCGATCAATTATCAACGAACCTTACAGCGACAACCTAAGGTTCCCAAAACTGTTTCGCGACAAGGTACTTATTGAAAAACTGAACCGCACCCAAGACAACGATCCTAAACTGTACAAAAAGATTATCGGACTAGCCTTGAGTGTAAAAGAAAACTCACAACTTCTCAATATTGATTATCGATTATTACGCAAAAAGAAACATACATTGTTCCGATTGATAGCAGGAATTCTTTCCTTAATCGCGACATTCCCGCTTTTTCTGTTCGGAAATATCTTTAGTCTTACCTTTCTGGATCTTTCCGATCTTTCAATAAGAAATATAAAGGACAAACAGTTCCATTCCTCGATCCGATATGGCGCATCCCTAATTCTTATGTTTATTTTCACCCCAATATATTTAATTCTCTCTTTCGTGTTGTTTTCACCATGGTGGCTCTCTATTGCCGTGTTTTTATCTCTGCCTTTTTCAGGCCTTTTTACATGGCATTATTACTTATGGTTGCGCAGAATCAGAGGGGGGTTCAAGGTAAAAAATTGCATTAAAAAAGGAGACTCCGACTATATGAAACTTAAAGAGGAGTTCGATCACTTGGTTTCACTTGTAAGAAGTTTATGATGACAAATAAAAAAATTTTCTCCGGGAAAGAGATATGGATAACAGGTGCCTCTTCAGGTATAGGAGAGGCTTTGACATATAAATTTGCCTCCCTTGGAGCCA
>JGI24709J26583_10003769_pt1 | contig 11761 bp, 11 predicted proteins | sample BioPla2DNA1_FD_26583 | JGI IMG/M metagenome (IMG submission 26583) | reverse complement strand
ACATGTTATTTCACCGTGTAAGGCATTAGGGCGATATGTCTTGCGCGCTTAACCGCAACAGTTAATGCTCTTTGATGCTTTGCACAGTTTCCGGTAATTCTTCTGGGAAGAATCTTACCTCTTTCTGAAACATATCTCTTTAATTTATTAACATCTTTATAATCAATCTCTGTATAATCCTTGTCTGCACAGAACACGCAGATTTTCTTCCTTCTACGGCTAAAAGTTCTTCTTTTACTTTGAGAATCAACTTTGTCATTCCGATTGACTGACATGCCATAACCTCCTAAATAAATTTTTTAATTACATTACTAACAACGGAGGTTTTACCTCCTTATCCGATATTTTTTCTATATAACAAATTAATTAAATGGTAGTTCTTCATCTATACCATCAGGAATATTCATAAATCCTTCTCCCATAGCTGAGCTGGGCTCAGGCATAAAATCCTTCTGGTAATCATTGCCGGCTGCATTAGGGCTGTTTGCTTTACTCTCAGCAAACTCAACTTCTTCTACCACCACATCTGTGGTATATACCTTTTGCCCTTCATTATTAGTATAACTACCTGTTTGAATACGTCCGACAGCAGCCATCTTCATACCCTGTCTAAAATATTTCTCTATAAACTCTGCTGTTTTACCAAAACTAACACAGCTAATGAAATCAGCATCCTGATTATCACCGGCTCTTTTAAATCTACGGTCTACAGCTAACGTATATCTGGCAACTGCAATCGCATTTTCCCCCTGTGAATATCTCATGTTGGGATCTCTGGTCAAACGACCCATTAATATCACTTTATTCATTTACTACTACCTCCCTTTAATAATTTGCCTTAGGTAGTACTCTTATGCATCTTTTTTAATGCACAAATATCTGATTACTTTTTCCAAAATGCGAACTCTTTGTTCAACTTCGCCGGGAACATTTGAATCAGCATCGAATTGGATGAAATAATAATAGCCTTCATTCATTTTTTGAATCTCATAGGCTAATTTTTTCTTGTCCCAGTCATCTACATTAGTGACTGTACCGCCAAATCTTGTAATGATTTCTTTTGCAGCCTCTAAGGTTGCAATTCTTTCTTCATCCTCGATTTTTGCATTAACAACTAAGGCTAATTCATATTTATTCATAGTTGCTTTGCACCTCCTTTTGGTCTCTGGCCCTTTTTTAATACAATCAATTACAAAAGTAATATCAGCATTTAAAGAGCAAGGAATTTTGTATAACATATCACAGGTAACTATATTAGCATAGGTTTAAGAATAATACAACCGTTTTTTTTACTGATTATTTTGATCTTTTGTAGTCATATTGCTGTACTCTGCTTATTCGTACAGCCTTTTATAATCTCTTAACCTTTTTTGCAGCAGTGTCAGAATATCCTCAGTATCCATATCTTTCGCCAGCTCAGTATGAATTTGAATTGCAGGCTGCTTAAAATACAGATTTCTTTTAGCAAGCCTCCATTTTGGAGTCGCCAGCTTAGAAATAAATTCCTTCCTGTTGTTTAGGATAATTCCTATGGTTTCGGTTTTGTGGTGCCTGATAATCTCAAAATCTTTGATTTCTTTATATGATATAAAACCAAAACCTGCCCCGGCAGATGAGCAGTCATTTATTCCATCTACGGAAATGGTCAGCAAAACCTTTTCCTTTAATGCTGCTGCAATCGCCATAATAAAGCCAATTAAAAATACAATCGCTGACATTAATCCCATAATAACAAGCAGCTTTTTATCCTTCATAAAACCATAGATACATACAGCTGCAGACGCTATAAGCATAAATAAATTAGCCATTGTCATCGCAAATGCTCTATGATTTGTCTCCTCAATAATAATATCACCCATTTGACCACCCTACATGAAATATCCTTCTCCATATTTACAACATACCTCTACCATTGTAAATGTCTTACTGAGTTTTTTCAAGCAGTATGTTTCTTAATGGTGACAGGCACTGTTACAAAAATGTTAACAAATCATCTGTGTGGTTAACATTTTTGCATTGGTGACAGGTACCTTCTATAATTTTCGATGCAATACCGGATCGTTTCTAATGCTTCCTTTGGACCGGCAAATTCATCAACAGCCGTGGCTTTGTTCTCCAATTCCTTATACACACTGAAAAAATGCCGCATTTCATTAAACAAATGCTGTGGTAATTCGTTTATATTCCTGTATATGTTGAAGTTCGGGTCATTAAATGGTATTGCAATGATTTTCTCGTCTCTCATTTCATTATCTATCATACTCATCACCCCTATNGGGTAGCATCTTACGAGTGATAACGGTTCAAGGGGCTCGGAGCATATTATAAGTACATCAAGAGGATCCTTGTCATCCCCATAGGTTCTTGGTATAAAACCATAGTTTTCAGGATAATGGGTGGATGTATACAGGATGCGGTCCAAAATTATCATTCCTGTCTCTTTATCAAGCTCATATTTTTTCTTACTCCCTTTTGAGATTTCAACAACAGCCACAAAATCATCCGGCTTTATTCTCTCAGGGCTGATGTCATGCCAAATGTTTCTCACTTCGCTCACCTCTAATATAAAGTTTTTATTTGCCTATTAAGTTCTATTATTTCGTAATACCAAGCAGATATGTTATTATAACATATTTTTTATTATATAAAAAGAAACCGGTATTGAAACCGGTTATTATATGGTGCCTGACACCGTTACAGAATTGNTAACAAATTCTCTGTATAGTTAATAATTTCTTAATGGTGACAGGCACCATCACATTTCCCTTGCCCATAGTAAGCATTCGGTCCGTGTTTTCTAAGAAAATGCTTATCCTGAATATACTTTGGTGCAGGCTCCATATCTCTGTTCAGCTGCTCGGTCATGAGGTTCATCTTGGCAATCTCCTCTAAGACTACGGCATTATGAACTGCCTCGGCAGCATCCTTGCCCCAAGTAAACGGACCGTGGTTCTTGCATAGTACCCCCGGTACAAACAGCGGATTAATATTTTTAATCTTAAATGTCTCTATTATAACAAGTCCTGTGTTTTTCTCATATTCACTACTGACCTCTTCCTCCGTCAGGCTTCTGGTACAGGGTATCTCTCCATAGAAATAATCCGCATGGGTTGTACCATAACAGGGGATGGATCTTCCAGCCTGAGCCCAAGCCGTTGCCGCAGGTGAATGGGTATGAACAATCCCGCCAATCTCAGGAAATGCAAGGTATAGCTCCAGATGAGTGGCTGTATCGGAAGAAGGGTTGTAGTTTCCTTCCACCTTGTTTCCTGACAGGTTCATGACTACCATGTCTTCGGGTTTAAGCACATCGTAGCTTACGCCACTTGGCTTAATAACAAACAAGCCCTTCTCCCTGTCAATTCCGCTGACATTGCCCCAAGTATATGTCACCAACCCACGCCTTGGAAGCTCCATATTAGCTTCATATACTTCATTCTTAAGCTTTTCTAACATAACCGCCTCTTTCCTTTATACGAGTAATCTATATGCTCCTGTGTGCCAATTTTGTTTAAGATCATTTTTTGCCACCTGTGTATACTACCGCATCACGTCAACCGCAGCTCTTTCAATTGCAAGTCCGGCGGAATAAAGCTTCATAAATTTCTCAAAGCCCTCCACATCCTTTTTATCAGGCTCAACAGTTTTTCCCTTCATATTAGCAAATACCCTCTCAGCAAGGTACTTATCAAGTGACTCATCCTTNTTCCTGCGGAGCATATAATCGGCCAAAAGTGCGATTCCCCATGCGCCGCCCTCACCGGCTGTCTCCATAACAGTTACCGGCGTATTCATGGCGGCAGCAAGAATCTTCTGACCTACTTTTTCTGTTTTGAATAATCCACCGTGTCCGAGTACACTGTCAACCTTTACATTTTCTTCCTTAAACAGAATGTCCATACCGGTCTTTAAAGCACCAAGTGCGGTATACAGATGTACCCTCATAAAGTTAGCCAAATTAAACTTAGAATCGGGCTTTCTCACAAATAAAGGTCTTCCCTCTTCAAAATGAGTGATATGCTCGCCGGAGATATATCCGTATGAAAGCAGGCCGCCGCAATCTGCATCTCCTTCCAGAGCTTTATTATATAGTGTATCATAAAGCTTAGGTACATTTACCTCTGTTCCCACAGCCTTAGCAAACTCTCCGAATATTGATACCCAAGCATCAAGATCAGATGTACAGTTATTGCTGTGAGCCATAGCAACCAAATCTCCTGCAGGTGTCACAACCAAGTCAATCTCCTTATGCACATTCTTCAGTTCATGTTCCAAAACAACCATGGCAAATACGCTGGTTCCGGCAGAAACATTGGCTGTTCTTCTTGCCACACTGTTCGTAGCCACCATACCTGTTCCTGCATCTCCCTCAGGCGGGCAAAATGGAATACCGGGCTTTAAATCACCGCTTGGATCAAGAAGCTTCGCTCCTTCCTCAGTAAGTCTTCCTGCATGCTCACCTGCCACAAGAGCTTTTGGCAGGATATCACGCAACTTCCATGGAAAGCCTTTATCTGCAATCAGTTCATCAAACTGCCTAATCATGTGCTCGTTAAAATCCTTTGTCTGCGTATCCACAGGGAACATTCCGGCACAATCACCAATCCCAAGAACCTTTTCCCCCGTAAGCATCCAGTGAACGTATCCTTCAAGGGTAATCATATAATCTATCTCAGGAACATGTTCCTCGTTATTAAGAATTGCTTGGTACAGATGTGCTATACTCCATCTTTGAGGAATATTATACTGAAACAGCTCGGTAAGCTTATTAGAGGCCGGTTCTGTAATTGTATTTCTCCATGTACGGAAAGGAACCAGTAAATCTCCGTTCTTATTAAAGACCATATAGCCGTGCATCATGGCACTGAAACCAATGGCACCTATGGTTGATAAAGTAATTCCGTACTTGCTCTCTACCTCTTCCTTCAGATTCCGATAACTAGCCTGAACACCTTCCCATATATCTTCGAGAGTGTATGTCCATATATTGTCAATATACCGGTTTTCCCAGTCATGTTTACCGGTAGCTATCGCTTCATATTCCTCATCCATAAGTACAGCCTTAATTCTCGTTGATCCAAGCTCAATTCCAAGAGTAGTCCTGCCTTCAGAAATGGCTTTTCTTCTTTTTTCAAGTACACTGTTTTCCACAATACCCCTCCAATCCTTTTAATATGGCTATAATTATATATCATATTTATACGAAGTAGTAACCAAAAAACCTTCGGTTTTTAAAGGTCCGGTTTACTGAACCAGCCAATCATCTGTAAGCAACTGAGTTCCACAGCAACTCGTTTTTAAAATTCTTAATGTTAGTATCTTTATCAATGTAAACCGCCTCGATACCCATAGCTGCCGCCCAATCACCCATCTGCTCTGCTGTTAAGTCAAATGAGAAGGCAGTGTGATGAGCACCGCCTGCAAGAATCCAGGCCTCGGCCCCTACCTCAAGATTAGGCATAGGTGTCCAGAAGGCTGTTGCTACAGGCAGATTTGGCATTGGCTTTTCGGTCTTTTTGCAAACCACATCGTTAATAATTAATCTGAAGCGGTTTCCTAAGTCAATAAGAGAGGTTGCAATAGCAGAACCTGTCTTAGATGTAAACACCAATCTTGCCGGATCTTCTCTTTCACCCATTGATAACGGATTAACCCTTATTCCAATACGACCGTCGGCAACTGAAGGACAAATCTCCAGCATATGAGCCTGAAGAATTCCTTCTTTTCCGGGAACCAGATTATAGGTGTAATCCTCCATAAATGATGTGCCTTTAGCATCCTTAATATCGGCAGTCATAATCTTCATCAATCTGACCATAGCTGCTGTCTTCCAATCTCCTTCGGCGCCAAAGCCATATCCCTTTTCCATCAGACGCTGTATTGCCAATCCCGGCAGCTGCTGAAGATTACCCAAATCACCGAAATGAGTTACAATGGCATGATAGTTCTTTTCTTTTAAGAATCTTTCAAATCCAATCTCAATGCCTGCCTGAACAGCCACATGCTTGCGAAACTCCTTCTCGTCCCTACCGTCCAAAATAATATCATACTTGCTGTAGTATTCTTCTACAAGTGCATCAATATCACCTTGTGATACATCACGAACATACTCACAAATCTCATTTACCGGATAAGCATCAATCTCCCAGCCAAATTTAATCTGAGCTTCAACCTTATCACCTTCTGTAACGGCAACATTTCTCATATTGTCGGCAATACGAAGCACACGAATATGACTGCTTTCAGTAATTCCTATTGCAGTTCTCATCCAACTCGCAATACGCTTTACGACATTTTCATGACTCCAATGACCCACGATAACCTTACGCTCCATACCCATTCGCGAAACGATATGTCCGTATTCCCTGTCACCGTGAGCAGATTGGTTCTCATTCATAAAATCCATGTCAATCGTGTCATAGGGTATCTCCTCATTAAATTGCGTATGTAAATGAAGCAGTGGCTTTCTGTATTCCTGAAGACCCAGTATCCATGATTTTGCGGGTGAAAATGTGTGCATCCAGGTGATTACGCCCGCACAGGTGTCATCTGCGTTTGCCTCGTTAAAGAGCTTACGAATCGATACACTGTCAATCAAAGTAGGCTTCCAAACCAGTTTAAACGGAAGCAAGCCTGTTTCGTTCATCTTTTCTACTATAATTTTTGAATGTTTGGCTACATTGGCAAGACATTCATCTCCGTATAAATCCTGTGAACCTGTTGCAAACCAAAATACATAATTTTTGCCGGTCATACCTCAAAACCTCCTTAAATAAATAATAATTTTACGTTCCTAATAACGGAGGTTTTACCTCCATCAACAGATAATATCTTCTCCATCCATTATTAAATAATGTAACAGGGGTTTTATCTCTATCTGAAAACCAAGATAATACCACTTAATAACATATTATATAAATATGCCAATAATAACAATTTCTAAAAACCGCTCATTAAAAAATAAAGTTACCTGTTCCGACAATAACCCTATTGTTTTAAAGAAAGAATTATTTTATACTATAATTCAAAGGAGGAAGGATTATGACGCTTAAAAATCTGTGCGAAGATATATCCTGTAACGATGCAAACATGTTGGGAGAAGGAAGCCAAATAGGCTCCCGCATTATGTGTCCTGAGTATTCGCTGCATATTGAAGACAGAAAAACCTATCCTCTTTCCCAAGATGAGCGGGTATTTGCCCTTTGCTGGGTCATTCATCCTGACAGAAAGCTTTATGGAACTATAAAACCTTCGGCTGTTTCCTTTTCCTACAGCTGTAGCTTTGAGTCAGACTGCAAAACACAGATGCATACCCATGAATATTTGGAACTGGCATATATTGTGTCTGGAACATTCCGTCAACGGATTCTGGGTAAGGATATAGTGTTCAGGCAGGGAGATCTCTGCCTGATTGATAAAAATTGTCTTCACCAGGATTATCTTAATACCGGTTCTGCATGCATACTTTTTATTGGAATTGCCAACGAGATGTTTGACAGCATAATATCTAACCCGGCTGCGGATGAACGTATAATCTCATTTCTTCAGACTGCACTGCTAAAGCAGAAAAACCTATGGCAATATCTGCACTTTAAGCCTAAGGATCCGTCAAGCAGCAAAATAGAAGAATATTTACTGGCTCTTATGCATGAGTTAATACACCATGATAAAGCTTCATCCTATATATGCCATGGTCTGATGATGCGAATATTTACTCTGCTTAGCTCCGGCTATGATATTTCATTATCCAGTAAAATGCAGAGAAAAATGAACTGGATTTTATATGAGGAGATTATAAGCTATATTAAGCAAAATTATCGGGATATCTCGATAAAGCAGCTTTCCGAGCATTTTCATTTTCATGAAGATTATTTCAACAGGATGTTAAAGTCCAAAACCGGTATGACCTATATTCAATATGTGCAAAACCTTCGACTTAAAGAAGCCGAAAGACTGCTGCGCCATACATCGCTAACTATAGATGAGATTGTATCTAAGGTAGGTTATTCTAATAAAGGTTATTTCTATAAAATTTTTGTTGAGAAAAACCACATGACTCCGGACAAATTCAGAAGGGAAATACTAAATTAATATAATTTGTTTTAGTTCTTGATTAATCTGATAAATTAGTGTATATTAATAATAGTATTCAATTTTATTGTATGCAATTATTGTAATGCATAATGTATCCGCTGTAGCCAAATGATTTTAAACTATTGATTCTGGTGAGGAAATTTAAAAATATAAAGGGGTCTAAAGTCTTCGTTATAGGTGTTTGAAAATTTTAATTATTAAGCGAGGTTAAAACCTCATTTATTAGCAGTGAAATATTATTTTTGGAGGTTTGCTATGAACAGTACATATGAATTATTACCGAATGTTTATTGGGTTGGTGGAAATGACAGGCGAATAGAACGCTTTGAAAATATGTTCCCGCTTACTAACGGGGTTTCATATAACTCATATCTGATTGTTGATGAAAAGACAGCTCTTCTTGATACAGTTGATGCTGCTGTAAGTGCAGAATACATTGAGAATATAACTTATGCCCTTAAAGACAGAGGCTTGGATTATCTTATAATTAACCATATGGAGCCGGATCATTGTGCTAACATCGAAGAGATACTCCGCCGTTACCCCGGTGTAAAAGTCATCGGAAATGCCAAGACTCTGCAGTTTTTCAATCAATATTACACCATGAGTATGGCTGACAATTTTCTTGAGGTAAAAGAAGGACAGGAAATTTCTCTTGGCAAGCATATCTTGCGCTTTTATATGGCACCTATGGTTCACTGGCCTGAGGTAATGGTTACCTACGAAATATCACAGGGTATCCTTTTTGCCGCTGACGCTTTCGGGGCTTTCGGAGCCTTGTCGGGCAATCTGTTTGCCGATGAGGTTGAGTATGACAGCTATTATCTGGATGAGGCAAGACGTTATTATACCAATATCGTGGGAAGATACGGTAATCAGGTACAGGCTTTGTTTAAGAAGCTCGACGGTCTACCGATCAACATGATATGTTCTCTTCACGGTCATATATGGCGTGGAGAGATGATTTCTTATATCATGGATAAATACGATAAATGGAGCAGATACATTCCGGAGAAGAAGGGAGTTGTATTGGCTTATGCCTCAATGTATGGAAATACCGAAAATACCGTTTTGGCTTTGGCATCCAAATTAGCCAAAAGAGGTATTAAAGATATGAGAATATATGATGTATCAAAGACACATCCTTCCTATATAATATCGGACATATTCAAATACAGTAATGTTGTATTCGCAGCACCAACCTACAATATGCACCTATACTTCCCAATGGATTCTCTTATAAAAGAACTGTCGGTGCTTAATATCAGCAACCGCAAGGTATCTTTAATCGGAAACCACACCTGGTCATCTGCCGCTCTAAAACATATGACTGAACTGATAAATAACATGAAGAGCATGGAGATTGTGGGAACACCGATCGATATTAAATCCTCCTTTCGGGAAGACAGAGAGCATGAGCTTGATGCTCTTGCAGATGAGATATATAAATCCCTGCAGGAGTAATAGGCTGTATGTCCTCATACACCGACCAGAATACAAAAGATATAAACCCATCATGAACACAGTGATAATGAATGTAAAAAATCATCAATGAGTTATAATCTCACTGATGACTTTCCTTATTTTTAATCTGGGTTTTATCCCGGTTTCCTTAACTGTGCTGTTTATATTATTTTGAAACACTCCCTCTTATTTATCACAATTCTATTATATATTTTTCCGGTGCATACAGCAGCTTCACTTCAACCTGCTTACTTGCGGATTTTTCAATAAAAACCTTTGTAAATCCGATAAGTCTCTTGGTCTTAGACGAATCATAAACCTTAACTACAACTTTCCCGTCGTAATTTCCTGTATTTTTCACCGTCAGGGTCATTTTCCCGTCGTGTGTCTCATCGTCCTGATATTCGAAGGTGCTGTATGACAAGCCGTATCCGAAAGGATAAACAACATCTCCCTTAAAGAAACGGTAAGTACGGTTTNCCATTGAATAGTCTTCAAACGGCGGCAAATCATCTGTCGATTTATAGAATGTCACCGGAAGGCGTCCGCTGGGATTTACTCTGCCAAATAAAACATCGGCAAGNGCATTTCCACCCTCGGCTCCCGGATAAAAGCANTGTATAACCGCATTGCAGTTCTTGTTCTGATCGGACAAATTGATACAGCTTCCCGATACATTAACAAACACTATCGGTTTTCCAACCTTCTTNATTTCCTCATATAATCTTCTCTGTGACATTGGCAGCTCAATATCNGCCTTATCCCCNCTCAGGCTTCCATTATAGGCATCTCCCTCTTCACCTTCCATCGAGGGATTAAGACCCATGCAAAGTATGACAACATCGCTTTTTTGTGCNGCAATNATTGCTTCNCTGGTCGGGTTNTCCTCCCAGCTGTTNTTCGTATCTCTGAAAATGTCACAGCCTCTCGCATATATTACCTTTGCTTCGGCACTGTCCTGTATTCCCTTAAGAAGAGTGGCATATCTGCTTGGTGTACCATTATAATTGCCTAATAATACGGATTTGTCATCCGCATTCGGACCAATTACCGCAATTGTCTTGTTCGAATCTAGCGGAAGAATTCCGTCGTTCTTTAATAATACCATGCTTTCTGCTGCCATCCTCCGGTTTATTTCCCGGTGCTTTTCACAGTCAACAACCTCGTAAGGAATATTGTCATACTCACAATCATCATCAAACATCCCTAAGCGGAATCTTGCTTCGAAAAGCCGTTCAACAGCCTCTGTAATTGTCTCTTCACTGATAAGATTTGATGCTGCGGCTGTTTTCAGCCATTTATAAGCATCACCGCAATTTAAATGGCATCCGTTGTTAACCGCAAGGGCTGCACTTTCTGCATAATTTGAAGTTACTTTATGATTGTCATTTATATCGCAGATGGCTCCGCAGTCGGACACCACATATCCGTCAAAACCAAATTCGTCAAACAAAACCTNCTTNAAATANGTCTTNCTTGCACAGGCCGGTTCACCGTTTATNCGATTGTAAGCTCCCATAACGGCAGATGGCTTGGCATTGTCTATGCAATATTTGAAAGCCCAGAGGTAAGTTTCATATAGATCCTCTTCACTAACCCTTGCATCAAAGCTGTGTCTTTTACCTTCAGGTCCACTATGTACTGCATAATGTTTTATAGTGGCATCAACCTTCCTGTATTTACCGTCTCCTTGAAGTCCCTTGATAAAAGATACCGCCATCTCTCCTGTCAGATACGGATCCTCTCCGTAAGTCTCATGTCCGCGTCCCCATCGTGGATCCCGGAATATATTTATATTGGGTGACCAGAATGTTAACCCTTGATATATTAAAGTACTGCCGAACTTTTTATATTCATTATATTTTGCTCTGGCTTCATCCGATATCGAATTTGCCACCTCATGAATAAGCTCCGTATCAAAGCTTGCCGCCATGGCAATTGCCTGCGGAAATACAGTTGCAACCCCCGAACGTGCAACACCGTGCAGGCATTCATTCCACCAATTATAAGCCGGTATACCCAGTCTCTCTATCGCAGGAGCATCATATCGCATCTGCGACATTTTCTCCGCCAGTGTCATCTTGCTTACCAGTTCCTTCGTGCGTTCCTTGAATGATTTCATATGTAACCTCACACCTTTCCATTTATTTGCCAACTTATAATGCCAATTCGAAAGCTTTGATAGAATATGTTAACAACCTAA
>JGI24709J26583_10003768_pt1 | contig 11764 bp, 12 predicted proteins | sample BioPla2DNA1_FD_26583 | JGI IMG/M metagenome (IMG submission 26583) | reverse complement strand
TCTTATAATGTCAATGAAGTTTCAAGAAACGCTTCAGAATAAAAGGCATAAGGAGATTAACGATGTTAGAAACAGTAGGAATTATTGTAATGCTTGCTTTTNTTGCAGCTGCNATTTACACAGTTCATGCAAAACTATNGGTNACAAAAACNTTTGGTTATAACTACGTAGTGGTGGTGAAAGATGGGGAAACATTGCCTGATTTAGCAAGTAATGCGCATCTTAAAGGAAAAATTAGAGTTGTTAGCTCATCAGATGATACTTGCAGTGTTCAATCACACCTCAACGATGTGGAATTGAAAAAGATTTTAATGGCAGACTATCACTTATCAGATGAGCAGGTCTATATTCGCCCAGCACAACTATCAGGTGCACTTGGTATGATGTAGGATAGGAGATGTAAAAATGCTTCACTTTAATTTATGGTTTGTACTTTTTTTGGTAGCAATTGCAGCTGCTTGGTTTGGAACAAGTAAATATCGAAAAACTTATGATAATCAAGGTGAACAAATGGGAGGCCCTTATATTATCAAGTTTTCAAATCTTGATAAGCAGCCAGATATTTTAACAAATCAAAAAATTGCTGAAACAATTCAACTGCTTCACAAGGACTCTAAAGGCTACCGTGTATATTCTAAGGTGAATGATGAAAAACTTAAAAAGCTAATTATCAATGAGTTAGGTTTGCAAGAAAATCAAGTTTCTGTGATTTACACAAAACTATTTATTCCAGCTTTCTTTTAGATAAGACGGACTAGTTTTTCTAGTCTGTCTCTTTTTTTCTAAAAAAAACAAGTATTTTCCGTAGTGGAAATTTTTCAATGCGGAAAAATTCTAGATTTTACAGTAATTTCCGCAATAGTAGGATTTTTTTCCGTATTGCAAAGGAAAAAGAATGCGTTTACATAGTGGATGCGTTTTCATATAATATCATTGTAAACAAAAAACAAAGGAGATTCACATTATGGCTAAACAAGCTTTAATTATCTGTGCAGGCGGTATGTCATCATCAATGATTGCTAAAAAAACTATGACATACCTTCAAGAAAAAGGTGAAGACATCGAAATGGATGCCGTTGGTGTTCCAGAAGGTCAAAAACGTATTGAAGCTGATAAATATGATTTGTATCTTGTCAGCCCACAAACAAAAATGAACTTCAAACAATTAGCAGATGCAGCTGCTAAGAAAAACAAACCAATCGTTCAAATTCCACCACAAGCTTACATTCCAATTCCAATGGGAATTGAAAAAATGGCAGCTTTGGTGAAAGAAAACATCTAATGCCTAATGTGATATAATAGTTCTATTGTTGTTTGGAGGTGTCCTTTTCTGTGTTAAACAAAAAAGAAAAGCAAATTATTCAATATCTAACAAAAGATAAAGAACAATTTGTAACTAGTAAAGAACTAGCAGCGCACATGGGATGTTCGGATAGAACAATTAGAACTTACTATAAAACACTAGTTGAAAAATTAGATAATCATTCTGGACTTGATTTGATTTCTAAGCAAGGATACGGTTATAAGCTTGATATCTTAGANGATGATGCTTATGCTGATTTCTTGGAAGAAAATCACATCAATGATCACCATTTTAATTATCAAAGTGTAACGGATATCAATGATCGCTACAATTTTCTGTTAAATAAATTGTTGTTTGAACAAAACGAAATTTATTTTGATGATTTAGCAGATGAATTATTTGTAAGCCGATCAACTTTATCCAGTGACTTTAAAAAGATTAGAGAAAAGTTTAAACCGTATCATTTAAAAATTGAAAGCAAAGCCAATAAGGGTGTTTACGTGATGGGGCAAGAACGTGATAAACGTCGATTCATTATGGATTACTTTATCGATTCTGGTTTCATCAATACCATGCATTCATATGTCGATAATGAGTTGCTTAACCAAAGGATTTCTTTTGAAGAGTTAACGATTATCGTTCTTGATGAGTGCCGGGAGGGTGGTCTTAAATTATCAGATTTTGTGATTCAAAATTTGGTCATCCATATTGCTTTAGCTATTAGACGTATTACTGAAGGTTTTCGTATCAGTAAGGTGTCTGATGATGAAGTGGTGCTGAGAGGCTTGGCAGAACGACGTGTTGCTGAAAATATTTTAAAACGCGTTTCAGTTTCAACAGGAATTCATTTTCCGATTGAAGAANTTGATTACATTACGCTTCACTTGGTGTCAAAAGGTCANGGGAACTCTTGTCATATTTCTGAAGTTTTGCAAGAGCAAATTCGTCAGGAATTGATTGACAGTATTAGCCAAATAAACCCATCGGTGAAAAATGATTTTCAACTGATTGAAGGGCTTTTAGCTCATCTGTCTACCATGTACATTCGTTTGCAAGGAAAAGTTGTTATGGAAAATCCTTTAACAGCAGAAATCCAAGCCAACTATCGTGACATGTATCAGTTAGCAGAGCGCGTGGTGTCAAATATGCCAACTTTCAGCCCTTATACTTTATCACCAAATGAAATCGCATACATTGCCCTGCATTTTATGGCGGCAAAAGAGCGTTACAAAGAACAGCGTAAATACAATGTCCTTGTTATCTGTGCCACAGGTTACGGAAGCGCTCAAATGCTTAAGAGCAGAATTGAAAATGAGCTCGGGAACTTAGTTTCAATTACGGATGTTATCGGATACTACGAAATCAATGATGAAAAGTTAAAAGGGATCGATTTCATCGTATCTTCCATCGATTTATCAAATCTGATGTTTAACATTCCAGTATTTACGGTTTCAGTCTTTTTAAATGATGAGGAATTGAAAGATATTAAACAGGGAATCGCTCATTTGAATACCTCTATGGCAAATGTTGAAGATCATCAAGCTGAACTTACTGTAAAAGATGTTTTTGACGATTATTTTTCAGAAGATTATTTCTTCTTAATGTCGGATGCAACAAAAGAAGATGTTTTGAAAAAACTTGCTGAAAGTATTTCAGTTAATGAAAATGATCAATTTGAAAAACGTTTATTGGATATGATGAAACAGCGTGAGGCGATGAGCTCGATTGTATTCGGCGAAAATATTGCTGTACCACATCCACTAAAAGCCGTTGGAAGCAAACATCACTTTGCAGTAGCCATTGTCAANGATGGTGTCAAATGGGATGAACAATATNCTTCAATTAAAATCATCTTTTTAATGTCAATGTCAATTCATGATAATGATGGGTTACCAGAGTTAACATCTGCCATTGTTGATTTGGTTGATAATCCAAAACTTCAAGAACAAATGTTAGCTTGCCAATCATTTGATGAATTTAAAAAAATATTTTTATCCATTTAAAAGGAAGTAGGAGTTATATGAATTCAGAAGAATTNCAAGTTGCAGCATTTGAAATTATTCTAAATTCTGGGAATGCTCGTTCCATTGTGCACGAAGCATTNGATGCTATGCGTGATGGAGATTACGCGCTAGCAGAAGAAAAGTTGAANGAATCAAATGATGAACTGCTAAAAGCNCACCANTCACAAACNCACTTGTTACAAGAGTATGCAGGTGGTAAAGAGATTAATGTTGAAATCATTATGGTTCATGCCCAAGACCATTTGATGACAACAATGACACTTCGTGAAGTGGCGCTTGAAATGTTAAATCTATACAAAAAACTTGGTTAGTTAGGCAAGAAAGGGGATAGCTATGGCTGCTTTAACAGAGAAAGAAAAAAGAGAATTAGATGCAACAAGACGTGAAAATGGGATTAAAAACATGTATTACACACGATATTTTCTCATTCGTTATGTGGTTGCTTTCTTCTTTTTCGTAAATCTGTACTGGATTTTGATNTTTCTATCAGCCAGCCAAATCAGTCTAGTTATCATTCCAGTTCTTATGGCGATTTTTGGTGCTATTTGTATGTGGGAACAATCGCGAATGTATTCAAGGGAGCAAAAACCTGCGGTTAAAACGCAATTTTATTTCCAAACGATTATTGCATTAAATGTCATTTTAATGATTGCTACTTTATTTAATCAATATCCATACTTTTATCCATTCTTGTCTGAAAATGGTACGACTCAAATTTTCCTTCTTGTGGTGCTTTTACTCGGGATTATGATTGCATCATGGATGTTAGTAAAACTTGGACGTATCAATCGAAATGCAGACAAACAATATTACCGCATTCAACAATATTTGGCATCAATTAATTAGTTTATAAAAAATTCAACAGTTTTTAGGAGGAGAAGAAAATGTTTGAATTCTTAGAAAANTACTTGATGGGGCCAATGGCTAAAGTATCTGCTTGGCGTCCTGTCCGTGCAATTGTTGCCGCTGGTATGGCCAGTATTCCATTTACTATCGTGGGGTCAATGTTCCTTGTCTTGAGCATTATTCCACAAGCCTTTCCAATTCCTGCCTTAGCCACTATTTGGGCAAACTCAGTTGATAAGATTGCACCACTTTACTTGCAAGCTTACAACTGTACAATGGGTATCTTGTCTTTATACTTTGCCATTGTTATTGGTTATGAATACACAAAGATCTTCGCTGATGAAGATGAACTTGATGTAGATCCAGTTTACGGTGCTTTGCTTTCAGTATTTGCATACTTCTTGACAATTCCACAACTATTCGTCAAAAATGGTGCATTTGAATACTTGAACGTTAAAGGTGCTACTATCAATGGTTGGACTGTTGGTGGTAACAGCCTAGACCGTTTGTCAACTTCAGGTATGTTTACAGCTATTTTGATGGCACTTCTTGCTGTACAACTTTACAAAACTTGTATTAAACGCAATTGGGTTGTAAAAATGCCAGAAGCTGTTCCTTCAGGTGTTGCTCGTTCATTCTCAGCTTTGATTCCAGCAGCAGTTGTTGCATTTGTTGTTCTTATCATCAATGGTATCTTCATTTCACTTGGTACTGATATCTACAACGTTGTTGCTATTCCATTTGGATTTGTTAAACACATCGCAAACTCTTGGCTTGGTATTGTTGTTATTTACCTTCTTGTTCACGCTTTGTGGATTGTTGGTATTCACGGTGCTAACATTGTCATGGGTCTTGTTAACCCAATCCTTTTGTCAAANATGGCAGAAAACGTTGATGGAGCTCACATCGCATTTGCCGGTGAATTCTCAAACTCATACGTTATCATGGGTGGTTCTGGTGCAATGCTTCTTGCCTGTGTATGGCTTGCAGTAGCAGCTAAATCATCTCAACTTAAAATGCTTGGTCGTGCAGCTATGGGTCCTGCAATCTTCAATATCAATGAACCACTTATCTTTGGTCTTCCAGTTGTATACAACCCAATTCTTGCCCTTCCATTCATCTTGGCACCAATCGTGAGTGCTTCAATCGCATATTGGTCAATCAAACTTGGNTTTGCCGCTGTATCTATCATTCAAACTCCATGGCCAACACCAATCGGTCTTGGTGCTTACATCGGATCAGGTGGNAACATCGGTGCCGTTATTACAGCTCTTGTTTGTGCTGTAGCAGCATTCTTTGTTTGGTTCCCATTCCTTAAAATGTATGATTTGAAACTTCTCAAAGAAGAAGGCGTAGAAGCTTAATAAAAATTAAGAGCGGGTTTTCCCGTTCTTTTTTTGTTTTGAAATGAAAGAAAATAATATACTTTTCATATTATAGTATTATTTTTTCTGAAGATATTCAAAGAAATTTTCAGGAATCTATCGTATAATGAAGGTAAAGGAGGCTCATATGACAGTAAAAGTAATTGCAACAGATATGGATGGAACGTTTTTAACAGATTCAAAAACATACGACAAAGATCTCTTTGAACGTCTTTTTGATCATTTTCTTGAAGAAGGNATTAAATTTGTGGTAGCAAGTGGTAATCAATATCGTCAGATTATCAAGCAATTTCCAAAACACAAACATTTGATGTCTTTTGTTGCCGAAAATGGTGGTCACATTGTTGAAAATGGAAAGACGTTACAGGAAGAATTTGAAACGACAGAAGCTGTATCAGCTTTGGTAAACTATATTGAGAAAAAGTATCCTGATACTATTATTAATTTAGCTGGTAAGGCTTCATCGTATCTTCCAAAATCAACACCGATTAAGGCAAAGAAAATGTTGCAATACTATTTACCTGTATTAAAATACGTTGATAATCTTCATCCAATTCCTGATGATGATTTTTTCAAAGTGACNTTGCTTGTTCGTGATGAATTAACATTTCAAGTTCGCGATGAAATCAATACACTTTTTGAAAAGTATGAGCTAACAGCAACGTCTAGTGGATTTGGCTGTATCGATGTAATTCCGTCACATGTTCATAAAGGAACTGGGCTTGATTTTTTACTCAATCATTGGGGATATGGTCCAGAAAACCTTATGGTATTTGGTGACGGTGGTAATGATATTGAAATGATGAAATTAGCTAAGTACTCTTTTGCTATGTCTAATGCACCGCAGGCTATTAAAGATATTGCTAGTTATCAAGCACCATCAAATCAAGAAAATGGGGTACTGAGAGTCTTGTCAGATTATTTCTTGAAGGGGGCAGATTGTGATTAAACTAATTGTTAGTGATGTGGATGGAACGTTTTTAAATCCAAAAGGGGCATATGACAAAGAGCGCTTCCAAAAATTACTTGATAAAATGACTGAAAAAGGCATCTCTTTTGTAGTAGCTAGCGGGAATCGCATGGATCGTTTGAGTGCTATTTTTTCAGGGATTTCTGGTAACATTGATTTTGTTGCTGAAAATGGAGCGCTTGTTATTGATCATGGTGAAGTGATTGCGCGTGAGTCTATGTCAGAAGAACAGGTAAATGCTGTTCTTGATTTTTTTGATGGCAAATTTCAAGATTATCGTATCGTACTTTCAGGGATTGATTCAGCTTACGTTATGACTGGGACTGATTTTGATATGGAAGCCTTTGATTTCGAACTAGAAGATGTTCAACAATTTTTCAAAAATATGGTTCAAGTTGATGATTTTCATAAACGCCCTGCTGACCCGATTGTTAAAATCACGATGACCGTCAGTGAAAAATCTGCTAAAAAGGTCACAAAACGATTTAACCAAGCTTTTAAAGGTGAACTGCGTGCGGTCGCAAGTGGCTATGGTGCTGTTGATATTATCAAAACTGGGATTCATAAAGCTTGGGGAGTGCAAACGTTGATGTCTAAACATGGCATTAAATCAGAAGAAGTTGCTGCTTTTGGTGACGGCGGCAATGACCGTGAAATGCTTGAGTTAGCTGGGCATTCTTATGCAGTTGCTAATGCTTCAGATGAGATTAAAAAGGTTGCTCGTTACATTATCCAATCAAATGCAAGAGATGGCGTTCTTAATGCAATTGAAAACATTTTAGAAAGAGGAATCTAAATGACTGATTTTCAAGTTTTGTATCAAAAAAGTGATGTCAAAGAATTTCGAGCTTATGTGCTAAAGGATCAGCAGGAGCAGTTGTGGGAAAAATACGCTGCGCTCAATAAGCTTGCCTCACAACCAAACATTGTTTTTGCTGGTGATTCGATTACCGAATTTTTCCCAGTCCATGAAATGCTTCAATCTGAATTGAAACTTTACAACCGTGGTATTCACGGCATCAATAGTCTGCAGTTGCTAGATCATATTGACAGTCAAATTTTAGACTTGAAGCCAAGTAAAGTCTTTTTGTTAATTGGTGTTAACGATTTGAAAAATCGACAACCAGAGGAAGTCTGTGAAACTGTCCGTGAAATTATTGATAAGATTCAGCAAAAATTACCTGAAACACAGATTTTTCTGCTGTCAGTTTTTCCGATGAATGAGTCACCTGAATTTGTTCGTACGCCAAGTCTTCGAAGTAATAAAAGTATTTCAATACTAAATAAATTTCTCTCTCATTTGGCAAGCGACAAAGTGAAATGGGTTGACGTTCATGACTTACTTTGTGATGAATCTGGACAATTATGTCGTGACTTAACAGTTGATGGTCTTCATTTGACGATAGATGGTTATACTATCATTTCTAAAATTATTCAGCAGTATTTATAGTTGGATAGTATCAGCTTCTAAGATAATAATGCAAGATTGCGCTTCCAAATGACGGTATAATATTATTGTAAAACATTGAAAGAGGGAATGAATAGATGACAAAAACATTTCCAAAAAATTTCCTTTGGGGTGGCGCAATCGCTGCAAACCAAGCTGAAGGAGCATATAATGAAGATGGTCGTGGACTCGTTGCTACAGATGTAACTACAGGTGGTAGCGTTAACTCCCCACGTTACATGACATATATTGATAAAGATGGTAATCCTGGTAAAGTACCAGCCATGGGACATAATGGTAAAATTCCTGAAGGTGCAAAACACGCTGTTTTAGATACTGAACATTATCCAAATCACATGGCAGTTGATTTCTATCATCGCTATAAAGAAGACATTAAAATGTTTGCTGAAATGGGATATTCAGTATTCCGTTTGTCAATTTCTTGGGCACGCATTTTCCCAAATGGTGATGATAAAGAACCAAATCAAGCTGGACTTGATTTCTATCGTTCAGTTTTTGAAGAATGTCGTAAATACAATATTGAACCACTTGTTTCAATTTGGCACTTTGATACACCACTTGCTCTTGAAGAAAATTATGGCGGGTGGAAGAATCGTAAACTCATCGATTTTTATGTTCGCTACTGTGAAGTGATTTTCAACGAATACAAAGACTTGGTCAAATATTGGTTGACGTTCAACGAAATCAACAATACAACTATGTTCCTTGATATGTTTGGTGCAAAAGCAACCGATGCTGATTATCAAGAAGGTTACCAAATCCTTCACCACCAATTTGTCGCGTCAGCTAAAGCAGTTCAAATCGGACATGCTATCAATCCAGACTTTATGATTGGTAACATGATTTGTGGTATTACATTCTACCCAGGAACTTGTGACCCAGCAGATATCTTGGCTAACGAACACAAATGGCAATCAGGTATTTACTATTGTGGTGATGTTCAAGCCAAAGGTAAATATGGCACTTATGCAAAACGTCTCTGGAAAGAACACAATGTTGAGTTAGATATCACTGAAGAAGACCTTGAAGATTTGAAACGTGGTACAATTGATATGTATACTTTCTCTTACTACATGTCTAACAACGTTACTACTCATACTGGGGTTGAAGAAGTGGCAGGAAACTTCTCAACTGGTGCTAAAAATCCTTATTTGACATACTCTGATTGGGGATGGGCACATGACCCAGTAGGACTTCAATACTATCTTGAAAAAATCTATGACCGTTACGAAATTCCATTGATGGTTGTCGAAAATGGTCTTGGTGCCTTTGATACCGTTGAAGAAGATGGCTCAATTCACGATGATTACCGTATTGATTACCACCGTGCTCATATCAATGCCATGGCAGATGCTATTGCAAACGGGGTAGATCTTATCGGTTACACAACTTGGGGATGTATCGATATCGTTTCAGCAGGTACAGGTGAAATGCGTAAACGTTACGGCTTCATTTATGTTGATATGGATGACGCAGGTAATGGTACTCTTAACCGCACACCGAAAGATAGCTTCTATTGGTATAAAGATGTGATTGCATCAAATGGACAAAAAGCTATTGAAGAAGCTGAACAAAAATAATAGAAAATTAATGTGAATCCTTTGCCCTTTCACCTATGGTGGAAGGGATTTTTGTTTGTAAATTCAGCTTTCTAGTAACTTTCATACGATAATTATGATAGAATAAAGCTGTGTTATGAAAACGTTTGAATAGGAGAAACTTATGAAAATTAAAGGTCATGGAACAATTAAGAAATCAAAAGCTTATGGGGTAATAGGCACGCTTTTATTATCGGCTGCTTTGATTGTGTCTTTTGGAAATGAAAGTGTCAGTGCTGATGAAGTGACTAATACTTCATCTAATGTTATTGAAAATGTGTCAAATGTAGAAAATCAGATTGATAGCCCATTAACTGAAACAGCTGACAGTTTCACAGCAACAACTAATGATGATGAAGTTTCTAAATCGAAAGAAACATCTGAAATCGTAAATGAAACTGCTGATGACAATCAAAGTAATTCTGCGTCTCAATCGTCAACGATTGCTACAAATGAAACATCTGATAGTAGTCAAATACTAGAAAGTGATGATGTCATTTCTGATACTTCAAATGAAGGTAATTCTAATGGAGTGACAAGTGAGCAAGAAAAACAAAATGAAAGTACAGAAATTGACAATTCAGAATCGATTACAGAAACCACGCTTGAATCATCAAAACAAGATCAAGTAACTTCTGACAATCAAATTATTCTGAAGGCGGATAAAAAAGGAGCAACTGGAAGTGCTGCGACAGAAACAACAAGTGCAGCTCTAACAGCAAAAGGATTTGACCTTCAATACAATGAAGCCATCACACCAGGTGCTAAAATCATGTTTGCGGTTTGGTCAGAGGTCAATGGCCAAGATGATTTGATTTGGTATACGGCTGATAGTAACGGCCATGCCATTGCTAAGTATACTGGCACATATGGTTTATACAACATTCATACTTACCAAAATCTTAATGGTCAAATGAAAGGTTTAAACGGGCGTACAATTGATGTTCCAAAACCAAGTGCAAAGGTCAGTATTGTAAAAGCAAGTGATACAACTTATAAGGTAACAGTGTCAGATATCCCAGCCTACATCACTAGTATTCAACTACCAACCTGGACAGAAAATGGGTGGTCAAGATGATATTCAGTGGTATGGTACAACTTACAATTCTGATGGCACATTCACTAAAACATTTAGTGTCGCTGAACATAATTTTGAAAGTGGTCAGTACAATGTCCATGTTTATGGTACAAGTGCGGTAACGAATTCACTAACAGGTTTAACCGGAACAAGTTTCCAAGGTGATTACAAATTTGGTGACGTTCATGTTGAGGCTAGTCTTGGTCAAAATGGTATTAATATTTCCATGCCAAGCGATGTTAGTTCGGATATCACAGTGTATCATGCCGTTTGGTCAGCAGAGCGTGATCAAGATGATATTGTTTGGTACAAAGTTCCAGCCAATGGTCAAATGATAGCTAAATATACTGGTTCATACGGAACGTATCTTGTCCACACTTATGGTGTCGTTAAAGGCCAAATGGTGTGTTTAAGTGCAACAAGTATTGACATTCCAAAACCAAGTGCTAAAGTCAGTATCGTAAAAGAAAGTGGAACAACCTATAAAGTTATAGTGTCTGATGTTCCTGCTTATATTACAAGTGTTCAACTCCCAACCTGGACGGCTAAAAATGATCAAGATGATATTATCTGGTATACAGCAGAACGTCAATCTGATGGCACATTCACCAAAACCTTTAGTATCGCTGAACATAATTTTGAAAGTGGTAAGTATAATGTTCACTATTACGGAATTAGCAGTGTCACCAATACTTTAACAGGTCTAGGTGGTACAAGTTTTAATTGTGATTATCAGTTTGGAGATATTGCCATCACAGCCAAAGCGGGCGCAAATGGTGTTGAAATCACGATGCCTCAAGATATTGCAAAAGTAGCTAATGTGTCTCATGCGGTTTGGTCAAAAGTCAACGGTCAAGATGATTTGAAATGGTACAGCGATACCACAGGCCATGTAGTGGCTCCGTATACAGGAGACTACGGTACATATTTTGTGGACACATATGCGAATGTCAAAGGCCGAATGATTTGCATTGGCTCTACCACTATTGATATTTCAAAACCAAGTGCCAAAGTTAGTATCGTAAAAGAAAGTGGAACAACCTATAAAGTTATTGTGTCAGACGTTCCTGCTTATATTACAAGTGTTCAACT
>JGI24709J26583_10003761_pt1 | contig 11773 bp, 8 predicted proteins | sample BioPla2DNA1_FD_26583 | JGI IMG/M metagenome (IMG submission 26583) | reverse complement strand
TTGTGCATGACGGCATAGCCCATCTTTTTTGGTTCTGACGATGCCCCGATGACCGCTATGGAGCGAGGCGTGAAGTACTCGATCGGCACGAACGGCCGCTCTTTCGCCACCTTCTCGACTGCTTCGTCGTCGACGAAGATACGGGCGTCGACGATGCAGGCTCCCGACTCGTAGAGCCTGACCGGATTGATGTCGAACTCCACGACATGCGTGTTCTCGGCGAAGAAGCAGTTGATCGCCCACATGATCTGGACGAGCGTCTCCTCGTCTCGCGGCTTTGACCCCCGGTAGCCCTGGATGATCGGGTAACCGTGGATCTCCCTGATCATCTGCCGGATGGTCTCCTCGGTGATCGGCAGGATCCGCAGGGTGACGTCCTTCATCAACTCGACGAGGGTGCCTCCCATACCGAAGGTGAGCACCTTCCCGAACGCAGGGTCGGTCTTCCCGCCGATAATCAGCTCAAGCCCCGGCGCCGCCTGCTGCTCGACGATGACGCCTTTGATCTCGGCATCAGGGTTGTACGCCTTCGCGTTTGAGACGATCTTGTCGAACGCCTCTTCCGCAGCCTGCTTTGAGGATATACTGACGATAACGCCGCCTGCATCGCTCTTGTGGACGATCTGGGGCGAGTGGATCTTCATGACGACCGGGAACCCGATCTTCTCCGCCGTCTTGCCTGCTTCTGCAGGGGTCTTGACGATCGCGTGTTCGGGTACCGGCACACCGTATTGTTTCAGGAGATCGTACGATTCGAACTCGCTCAGCATTCTTTTGACCATGGTGTCTCCTCATGTCTTTGAGTATGCTACTCTGGTGCTTCTGTGATCCTGCGAGTTCATCTTCCCTGAACGATGGGCCGTTTTCGGGAATGCAGAACCAGCAAGTAGGAATGAACTGTAAAGCGTGGTCTCATATTTGCTTTATAGGTTTTGTAATGATTCTACATGATAAATACCCCGGAGAGGGTATCGAATACCGATAAAACCCTGCCGAATTGAAATTTAGGCGACATAATACCTCTATTTTCGGATGTCACGTGAGATCTCTTCTGTGGATGCCCAATCGTGGGAGCCAGGATCTTCGCCGAAAAATGCCGTCCGGGAGAGAGGGAGGTCGTCCCAAAAAGATCTCCGAACCTTCGGTATACCTTAACCGAGTCCTTACTTCCCGGTTATCTATCATTTGAACCACATTCTGGACAAGAAGGGTGAAACGGTTTTCCATTGGATATCGCCACTCGGGGGAGGATCCGGGAGAGGGTGTCCCCCTCCCGGCAATAGCGTTTTGGGACAACTTCAGGGTCTCGTGCCCGGTACGTGCCAGGGGTGTGCTGTCCGGGAAGTCGCGGTCGGAGATCTCCCGGTGCTCCGTGAACAGGGGGCGTCGGGGTGAATAGACCAATCGAGATGATAAAGGTAACATTGTTGTTCAGGCGCCTGCACGATCCTCTTTCAGGAAAGAGGTGCCGCACCCTCCCGGCCATCCAATATAAATGCGTTTCGAATTTATCTCACTCCTTCTCCAGAGTGAGGAAATCAGCCATCTGAGATCGGGTGGTCAAACCGCTATTCTGAAGAATGAATGGCATAATCTCCGAAACGTTCCATTATCTGCGGATGCCTTCTGGCAAAGATTATATCTCTGTTCAAGCACCGGGCTAGATCCCGCCTCTGGTATATAGCCTGATCGTTATGCAAGATGCACTCTGCAGCCATTCCAGACGAAAAATCGTTCGATAGATATCTTTAAATACTGGCGGGTTCCCGGGGGGGATGCGGAGTCAAAATCGGGCCCACCCTGAAACCGGCAAGCTCGAAGAAGACCTCGCAAGCATGTGAGGAGATATTGACATGAAAGCATATCTTGTCAGCTTCCTGCTCGTCGGACTTGCTCTCGGCGGGATGGGACTTGGAACGTTTGCCTGGTTCACGGACCAGGAGACTGTAGAGAACAACGTCATTGCGACCGGCAATGTCGACCTGAAGGCATGGACTGAGAATTGCTGGGGGAGGGTAGCACCGTTGAATGTCGACAATCTGGTCCCCAGTAAGAATACCTGGACGCCTGCGGGCGACATTAAACTCCAGAACGATGGAACTGTCCCCCTGAAGTGGAAGGCATACCTTGTCAAAACCGGTGGAGACCTCCCGACAGACGACAAACTCGAGTTCAAGTTTAAGAAGACTTCATGGCTTAACAGCGCGCCCGGTGAGGCCGCCGCCGATATAGAAGCCGCTGATGCCGAGCTCGACTCCCTGTTCCCGGGTGCCTCCAAAGTCTACACATGGTCGCAGATCTCCAACGCCGAGACCACTGAACTGAACTCGGACAACTTCGGGGGCGCGATGAACGACATCAATCCGTTTACCCGGACTCTCAGTGTCCATGTGAAACTGGATGAGAACGCAGGGAATGTCTATTCCAACAAGGATGTAACATTCAAGGTAATCTTCATCGCGACGCAGACCGACAACCCCGGCTGGGCACAGACCTCTCCCGCCGTGTGATCCCTGAGAGATCGTCATCTACCACCAATCATGAACAGGACGCAAGTGAGAAGGGATGGATACGAAGCCTCTACAGCCAACGCTACGTTTCCCCCTCCTCCTTCGCCTCTTCCTGGAAACTGGCCGCAACCGCCGTACATGGGGGTATCGGCAGCGTCGAACTCTCGATGCCCCCTCCGGCGAATGCCGGCGACACCATCACGCTCAGACCGCGGTGGGATGAGAACCTGCCAGGAATCTTCCACAAAACGCTCTTCAGGGATGATGAAGCGATCCGGAACCCGGGCAGAACTTAATCCGGCCTCTTCCCGTGCGGGAGCAGCGGTGCGTGTCGTATTTCGAGCTGCAGGCAACGTGACCTGCTGCCCTTCACCCACGAACGCCATGATACAGAGAGCTGTGAGCGATGAATAAGGCATACGTACTTCTGGTAATTATCAGTTGCGCCGGTGTGCTCCTGCTCGCGGGCACCACCCCGACCGGGGCGTGGTTCTCGGAGACGGAGGTGATCGAAGGGATCACCATCACCACCGGGTCGTGGAGCGATGCCGGCAGCCTGATAGTAACTGCCGATCAGGCCCTGCTCAAGCCGCCGGCAGGCAACCATGCAAAGACCGTCCTCTCCGGCATCACCGCGAGCAACACCGGATCTGAGCCGCTGGAAGTTACGGGCATCCGGGTCTCATGGGACCCCGATGGCGGCGAGACGATCCGCCAGGCGGCGTTTACCCGCGGAAAGGGCGGTGAAGCCCCTCGTGCGGGGCCGCACGGGGCAGGTTCCGACCCGGGATCTGCCGGCGGCGAAGGGTTTACCGCCTTCTGGTCGGGGGAAGCGGCATCCGGCCAGGTCCTCGACGGCCGGCTTCTGCTGGACCCGTCAACACAAAATGATCCCGCACGAGGAGTCCTGCTCTCGTTTGACTCGAACATGGAGGGGAAGACCCTTGTGTGTACCCTCATCCTGGACGACGAGAGCGAGAAGGAGGTCCGGGTGCGGTTATGATCCGGGTCGATCGGATCTGGAGGGTGATCGCCGTCCTCCTCGGTATGGTGATCCTGGCGGGTCTCTTCCTCTTCTTCGGGCCCGGCATGACGCTCATGATCGTCCTGAGCGGGAGCATGGCGCCTCTCATGCTGCCCGGGGACGCCATCGTTGTCGCTCCCGCGGACCCTGACCGCCTCGAGATCGGGGACGTCGTCGTCTTCCAGTATCCCGGAGAGGACGAACGCATGGTCATCACCCACCGGATCGTCGGTATCGATACAGATACCGGCCTTTATTCGACCAGGGGGGACGCGAATAACGCCCCCGACCGTTTCTTCACCTCAAAGGACGATATCATCGGCAGACCGGTCTTTCTCATCCCGTTCGTCGGGTTTGCATCCGAGATGAAGAAGCAGATCATCCTCCTGATGGTTATCCTCCCTTCCCTGATGCTGGCCCTTCTGGAGACAAGAAGACTCGCGCGAGGTTCCCATTCCGCCCGCCTGCTCTCCCGGGAGAGTCCGGTACCGAAAGGGCAGATCTTCTCGATCCGGTACCCCCGGCTCTTTCTCCTCCTCTCCGTCGTTCTGGCCATCTCTCTCCTGCTGATCATGCCCTCTCTCTCCGGGATACAGACCTACAGTCCCACCGCAGGCTCCCCTGATCTTCAAGGCCAGCACCTGACGATAGAGGGCAGGGGACTGATTCCGGAACTCTACCTGGTCTGCACGCCCGGCGAGCAAGGAACTCCCGCCTACGGGGTTGTGCAGTCCGGCGAGACGGTCACCGTCCCGGTCGCCGGGACAGACCCGGACTTCACCGTAGCCAGAGCCCCATACATCCTTCCGGCATTCTGGTTTGTGGGGCTTGCAGGGGTGAATCCCTATCTGCCGGTCCTCTCGCTTGCAGTTCTGCCGGGAGCCCTTCTGACACTCGCCCTGCACCCGCTCTGGGCGAAGGAAAAATTCGTGAAATCGCGCCGTAGAAGGAGGCTTGTTGAACGTGTACTGGAGAATTAGAAAATTCCAATCACTGACTTCAGAGAAGTTTACGCTGGTATTGCCGATCGTTATCGTATGTGTCATCATATCGGGATTTTTCGTGTATTCGAGCTGGTATATGCCGGAGTACAGGGATGTGACCGTCGATCTCCCCTGGTACTCCATAGGTGGCGAGTACGAGTACCGGGCGGTCGTCTCGGAGGGAAACCCACTCTGGCCGGTTGGTACGACACTGACGGACAACCCCGTCTACTTCTTCGCGGCAACCCCGGAGCTGCAGACGACATTCACCTTCCTTGCCGAAGGGGAGGACGTGGATCTGGATGTGGTCTCGCATACGGTAGCGGTTCTGTCGATGAAGGAGTCGGAGACGACCTACTGGAGCAAAGAGGTGGTGATCGCCGAGAACGCAGGGCCGCTAAAGTCAGGAGTATACCAGAACTCGTTCACTCTGGACATGGAGGATATGCAGCAGCGGATGAACGAGATCAGGGAGTACCTGGGCTTTCAACGGGGAACCCCGGTTGTCGATCTCGTCACCACGACTGTATTCTCCGGAACGGTTGACGGGAAACAAGTCAACGAACACCGGGAGTATCTGATGCCCATCACCCTGGGGGCAGGCCACTACAGCATATCAGATAACCGGAGTTTCGCCGAAGCGGTCACGGCGCGGCAGACAGAGACGATCGCGGTCTATCCCCCTCCACACCAGCAGTACGCCGCAGTGTTTCTCCTGCTGGTCTCGGTGGGTATGCTTCTCTGGGTCGTAATTTCACGGTCCCCGCGCTTCAAGCCCTCCGCCGATACACTTCAGGCGCTGGAGCAGGAAGCGGTGCATGCCCGGTATCGCGACTGGATGAGCCAGGGCAGGTTCGACCACAGTATCGCAGCGCACAGGATTGAACTCGGCTCGCTTGAGGATATCGTCAGTGCGGCGGTCGATATGAATCAGCGTGTCATCTATGACGATGACGAGAAGACCTACTTCTTCCTCCACGATGCCATCCTCTACGTCTACGAGCCGGCCGATTCAAGGTAGCCCGGCGGGACGGCCGGTTCTTCTTTTTTGTTCGTGGCTCCGGTTATCCGGTGGCCCGGGAGGAGAGCCGGCGGGGACTCAGGACCTGTCCGGCATGCACTGTCCCTCGTCCTCGCCAGGCACGATCCGGGGAAGTGATTTTGGGAGATACCTTTAACATTCAGCCATCTACAACAGCCCTGTTGGATTCTGTTGCCGCCAGGGGTTCCTGCTCCGCGATAAGCGGCCTGACAATCTCCCGGAGTTCGCTACGAAACGCCGCCCATCCTTCCCGCCGGTTGAGATCGTGGGAGAGCCGAACAGCCCGGATCATGAGCGGTATCTCCATGTCTGCCCCCGCCGGAGAGCGCACTGTGAGGGCGAAGTCCTGTTTCTGCTCAAGAAGCACTTCCGGGTAGAGGAGCATGCATCTTCTGGCGTTTGTCTTTGCTACATATGCATACATCTGGTAGAGGTCTGCCTGCGAGACACCCATCTTCCGGTCGCCCGGATCCAGTTGCTTATACTTGGTATCGATGACTGCCTCAATCTCCGGGTGCCCGATGACGATATCAGGCCTCATGTTAAATAACTCAATTCCGCTCGCGTCCTTAACAAGCCTGCCCACTATTGCCTGCGATCTGACCGGCACGTTCCTCCCGAAGAAGTAGGCCGGGTCTTCTGCAAGGACTGTGCTGATAAACTCTTCAAACAGCTTCTCCATCGGGATTAGCAGGGAGAAGAACTCGACCTTCGAGGCCTGCAGGGTGAGGGAAGAGTTCGAGAGAAATATCCTGCAGATCCAGATGTAGGGTTCGAAGATGCGGTTGAGCCGTGAGAAGGCGATACGGTCGATCTCGGATACGGAGACCGGCGTTAGCGTCACGGGTTCGAGGAGGTTGACAATCGAGCGGAGCAGCCGGATCGTCGTAAAGTCCGAGACTGTCCTCGACATCAGGTAACAGGTATACTTGAGGGTTCGGTTCAGGAGGTTGTCGGCCGAGAACTCGTGGTATTGGCAGGGGATGATGTGCATGCGAGCAGGGTTTATGTAGCGCCGGAAATCTATTCGCCCCCGGATTACATGGAGTTCATCCTGGGTGCGGATATACTCCCGCTTCAGTGAGCCCTTTATCGTATTCAGCAGTCTCTTTGCAAAGAGGCGAATGAATATTTCAAAGAGGTTCATCTTCCTGAGATCGAGCCCTGCCAGATCCGTTTCGGTGAAGGGAACGTTTTTTGTATGGGTAAGCATCTTGAGGAGATTTGCGGCTGCCACTGTCCTCTGCTCCCGGCAACTCTCCCCTGAAAATAGTTTGGGAAGGATCTGAATGGTGAAACCGTTGACTCTTACTACCCCAACAGAATTCAGTGGTTTTATCGAGTCCCTGCCGATCTCAAGGAACGGTCTTTTTCTGTTCAGGGTGTCCAGTAGTTCGATGGTCTTGTCTGTCAGGTGAAGGTCTCCCTCTTTGAACGAGTCCACCTTCGAGGATATGTACGGGTACCTCTGATACTCAAAGAGAGTTGCTGCCGACTGGTTCTCACTCATCTGGTTCGGCCTGTCCCTGTTCACGGTTCCCGTTTGCAAGCGCTTCGATTGCCATGAGGAACTCATCGCCGTATAACTTCTCGCGGATTTCGAAACCACGCTCGTCCGGAAGTAGTTTGACGAACTTGCTCCCGACGACTTCATTGAATTGGGCGGGTGCGTCGTAGTAATATTCCTGAAGGAGAGGGATGATCTCGTGGTACCACGCGAAGCGGAGCATCTCAAGCGCATCGCCTCGTGTTCCGGCGTTTCTCACTTTCATCAGGTAGCTGTGCCCGATCTGATGATCCCGGTCATAATTACTTGTTATTCTCTCGTTGATCGTCTCCAGGGCTTCCACAGCGATATCGGCGATATCCTCGACTTCATCGTTAGTATCATCCGGGAGGTTCCTGAGAACGTTGTAGTCGGGCATCATCTCGATGAAACCGAACCTGCGCCGGAGTGCGGCGTCGACGAGCGATATCGACTTGTCGGCGGTGTTCATCGTGCCAATAATGTAGAGATTCGGCGGGATTGCGAACTTCTCTTTGGAGTAGGGGAGGGTTATCGTGATCTCATTCTCTCCGCAGTAGCGTTTGTCGGCCTCAAGGAGCGTGATCAGTTCTCCGAAGATCCTTGAGATATCTCCGCGATTGATCTCATCGATGATGAGGTAGAAGGGGACCTCCGGTACAGCCCTCAGCAGTTCTCCCTTCTCCGTGTCGTCAAGATACGGGATGCTCTCGGATTCGTTCCATCGCCCTTCAATCCCCGCCCTTTCCGCGAGAACGTTGAATGCACGGCGGGAAAGCGTCTTGAAGATGCCGTCCTCCACGCGGTAAGTGAGAGTGCCGTCGTCGGTGGTGAGCGGGCGAAGACCCTCGACGAAATCCTCGTAGCAGAATGAGGGGTGGAAGGTGACGAACTCTTTGTTTGGGATCGTCTCCCGGATCTTCTTCAGTTCGATACCGAGCGACTCATATGTCAGACCTTCTGAAAGAGCGATAATCCGCTGCAATTCAACTTGACTCAGCCGTTTCAGGCTGCATGCCATTTGTATCCGCACCAGAATCGATTCTTTCAAGCCAGGATCGTTCTTCATATCCTCAAAAGACGGACCGTTAAACTGTTCAACGATCTCAAACTCGACGGAATCCGCTTCTTTTCGGATACACCTGACCACCGTTGTGAACCGGCGCATCTTTCCGGCGTTGTATGCCAGGGCCACATCACCTTCCTGGAGTTCGTCGTAGTATGTCTGCCAGTTTCGCCTTCCTTTCCAATCGTAGGTGAAGTGCGCTCCGGGAAGGAGATCGGGAATATGACCGTCTCTTGGTTCGTAAATCGTCAATGAAAAGATCCGTTGATCGAGAAGTGAGTCCTCATGAACCTCATAGTCATGAGTATTGAGATGCGAGATGTAGTTGTTTGCGCGGTACGTCTTTCCCGTACCCGGAGGGCCGTACAGGATGACTTGCTTTTTGTGCTTTAGTAAGGTTGTTATTTCGTTATCATCGCTTACGCCCGACATAGGATTGATCTCACCTAGTTTTAATCCAGGCAGTACCCAGGCAATGCCCGCGACCGCCCATAAGGGGTTTTCGCCATTCCATATTCGTTTGAATGTTCTGGTTCCCGCGAGGTCTGCCGCAAATTGCCCGGCCCATACGATGCCCAGACCATAACTCCCAGTGGCCGGAAAAGGAATGTCGTAACCTACCTTCCGGGCAAAATCTCGCCATCGCGACTGCCTGTAGTCAACGAACCTTTCTGGGAAGAGAGCAGTTAGTAGAACGCTGCACAATGCTGCTGCAGCAGACCCGTTTGGTGAACCCTTTTTGTCCTGATACCCAAGGCGTACTGCATCGGTGATATATGCATCAATTCGAGCAGCCGCTTCGGCATCGTTTCGAGGGAAATCCTTGATAAGCGTTTGAATCAGAACTTCAGCGGCATCCTCTTCTTTGGTGAACCTTCCGAACTGGATGAGGTCAAATCTGCTTCCGGATGCCCAGCAGTTTGTTATGATCTTTTTGAACTCAGCAATATCCAGTTCCTGCTGTAAGAGAACCTGCTTCAATTGAGGATAAAACGTTCTTCTATTCTCGATCTCTTTAGATGCGAATGTTTTTCCAAGCATCTCCACGGTTATATTCTCATGCTTTGCTATCCCCTCAAGCAACTGTGAGAACCGCGTATCAAGATCTCGACCCATAACAAAACCCCATTCTAGAAGATCGGAGTCACGCGGCATTAATTTTGCCAATTGCCTTTTTAGTAATCTTCTCCGGAGCCGCTCGCCCTGCAAAGGTTCTCTCGCTCTGAGGTTACGGGGTCAGGGAGCCTTGCGGAGCCGATAGGCCGGACATATGATGGTTCCGCGACACTGGGCTACAGGTGCTGGTGGTAAAATCGGGCGGGGATAGAGCCGCTCCAGTGCTTCGCTAAAGTGCCTGAGGCAGTTTTCACGAGGTCAACCCATCGACTTTCCTTCGCGTTCTTCGCGCCTTCGCGTGAGTTGATGGGCGAAGATACCAATACGGTCTCACGCGAAGAGCGCGAAGCCACGAAGTGTGTTGTTCCGTCAGGAGCAGAGCTCGAGCACCGCAAGGTGCGAAGTCCGGGGTTTGGGTACTGCTGATCCTGCTTCCTGTCGGCCGGGTGAGGCTGCATTGCTCGACTGCAGATGCTGAAATTAGCGACGTACTGCGCCTGCGAGCGTTCTCATCATCTTCTGGTCGTGCCGGATCAGGTCGACGAGGAATGATGTATCAAGCGTCGGCATCGAAGCCGAACGTTCGCATCGAAGATCTCCTCATCTCACGCGATGCTTCCGCGACCGACGCGGCCAGCGCGGGGTTCGGTCCGAATTCTTTGAGTACTTCCGAGAGTTTCTTCTTCTGCGGGATGTGCTTCAAGATCATTTCAGATCCTCACCAGCCCCCGTCTCCCGATCAGCATCCACCCTGCGAGACACACGACCCCGACCGCCACGTTGATCGCCCCGAGGCCGAGGACGAGATTCTCCCCGGCAAGGAAGACGAGAACCATCCCGGCGCTGCCGAAGACGAGGCCTGAGCAGTTGATCAGGGCGGATGCGGAGCCGGTATCCTCCTCCTGCTGGTCGAGCATCAGGAACGCTCCCGGCGGGCGCACAGAACTCCCCATCAGGGAGGCGGGAAAGAGGGCGAGGGCAAAGACGAGCGGCCCCAGGCTCCCGAAGAGGCAGACGAGGACGCCCCCGGCGACCATGACAGCGAACCCGGACGCGACGATCGTCCTGCGGGAGGTATGTCGGGAGAGCCAGAGATAGAGGAACGGGCCGGCTATCAGGGCAATGGCGTTGAGGGCAAAGTAGAAGCTGTACCCCTGCTCCGAGAGCCCGAACCCCTCCTGGTAGATGTACGACGAGGCGGAGACGAACGCGAGCGATGCGGTGCTCACGAGCGAGAAGACGATGAGGAGCGAGGCGAAACCGGGGTTCTTGAGCACCGTCCCGAGCCGGCGGACGGACTGCTTCATGGTGCCGGCATACCGCGAGGGGATGGTCTCCTGGAGGAGGAGGCCGCCGACCATCGAGACGACCCCGATAAAGGCAAGCACCACGAAGAGGCCCCGCCACGATGTGTAGGGGAGCATGAACGCCCCGAGGACCGGGGCGACGGCGGGCGAGATGACGACCATCGACTGGACGATCGCAAGGACTGACTCCCTCTTCCTCCCGTCGTAGACGTCCTTGACCATCGCGGTCGCGACTGCAGCAGCGGCGCTCCCCCCGACTGCCTGGAGGATGCGGAAGGCGATCAGGTGCCATATCGCGAGCGACGCAGCGCAGCCGATGCTTGCGGCGATGTAGAGCGCGAGCCCGGCAAGCAGGACGGGCCGGCGGCCGTATTTGTCGGAGAGCGGCCCCCAGAAGAGCAGCCCGAGGCTGAAGAAGAGGAAGAAGAGGATCAGCGTCAGGTTGGTGAGGCCGGCGGAGACGCCGAAGTAGTCCCCCATGCCGGGGAGGGCGGGGAGGTAGAGGTCGGTCGAGAGCGGGACGAAAGCGGAGAGCAGTGCGATAAGAACAACAAGACCGCGATCCCCGAGATACTTCTGAGTCTTCCGGACGCTGCCGGGGGAGCGGTGCATGGTATCGTCTCTATCTCGGTGCAGAAATGGGCGCTTGCCCTCAGAACAGAATGCTGCTATGGGGATTCGAACCCCAGTCGCAGGAGTGAGAGTCCTGCATGATTGGCCGGTCTACACTATAGCAGCGCATTGCACCAACGTGCTCTAAATTATTAGTCTTTATCGTATTTAAACCTGTCTTGAACCCCCCCTTCTCCGGCCATCCCTCGGACCGGACAATCTGAACCCTATACGGGCCGGAATTTTCCCTTCGCTTCGTGATTTTCATCACAGACATCAATAAGTATCTTCCCCGCATATCTGTATCGGCAGCTATGAGCAGTGTCGAAGAGCAGATTCGGGAACTTGAGGACGAGCTCAAGAACACCCCGTACAACAAGGCGACCTCCAAGCACATCGGTCGCCTCAAGGCGAAACTCGCGAAGATTCGCGACGAAGCGGTAACCCGGGCCATGGCCTCGTCCGGCGGAGGCGAGGGCTACTCCGTGAAGAAGTCGGGAGATGCCACTGTCGTCCTGGTCGGTTTCCCGTCCGTGGGAAAGAGTACGCTGCTCAACAGGCTCACCGGCACCAACCTGAGCGAGACGG
>JGI24709J26583_10003757_pt1 | contig 11781 bp, 12 predicted proteins | sample BioPla2DNA1_FD_26583 | JGI IMG/M metagenome (IMG submission 26583) | reverse complement strand
TATACAAAAATAAACAAAAAAAAGGCATCTCCGGTTTTGAAATGCCTTTTTTTGGATTTGAGCGGGAGACGGGGCTCGAACCCGCGACCCCGACCTTGGCAAGGTCGTGCTCTACCAACTGAGCTACTCCCGCGAAAACAGGGACAAAGATAAGTAAAAATTTTTATCCACAAACGTTGACCAAAAAATCAAACAGAAAAATTTATTTTTTTATCGGCCCCCATGAAACAAGAATATCATCCTCAAAATAGAGCCAGGTACTTGTATAGAACCACTCTTCGGTTACCGAGTCGGGTATAATGGTACGATTTATCTTCAGAGGATTGCCCCAGGAGTCTATTACCATATCGGTATCCATCCCTTTCCAGATCTTTCTGTCAAAGATACTTTTGGCGGTTTGTGGGTCATATTTGGCCTGCAGTCCGGCAAATCTACCTGTACTCGCGGACTCTGTTTCCATGGGCGCGGAAGGAGATTGGACATTCCCGGTTACATTTGGTGCCGGGGAGGAGGCAGCCGATTGATCGGTAGTTTTCGGGACAGGGTCAATTATGGCCTGATTTTTTTTGATAAATCCCTTCTCTTCACCGGCCAATACATTATAGTAGGCGCTGTCAAGCCCTATAATTTCAACAACTGAACCAACCGGCAAGATATATATCACTGAAGTGAGATCCTCCTTGTCGGCGAACAATCTGACAGCCGATTTTGTGGTCGCTGTCACCTGTTGGTTGTTGTTGATCCTGGCCAATATGTCATCGTCACTTTCCTGGGCCGACAGGATAGGGGCGATCATAGCCGCTAACAATAAAATCAGATATTTTTTCATTTGCTTCAAATTTTTAAATCTTTTTGGCATATCGTTTTTTCCGGCGAACAAAATATTTTTGATCGTTCATCAATCCGCATAAATTCAGCCGTTACAGTGCCAGTAACAGAAGATTTTCAACAGTTGTTAACTAAATGCTCATCTTGTTTTCCGGTTGAACAACACTAAAGACAAACAAAAATTGTACCACAAACAGATATGTTGATCGATTCAATAAACCTATTTCATTCGGTTTTTCTGATCAGAGTCAGTCCATCGCAAATTGGCAGGACCAACTTTTCAATATCGGTTCTCTTTTTGACCATTTCGTTGAACGCTATTATTCCTCTTGTTTGGGGGTCTTTCGTGGAACTGTCAAATACTTTTCCTCCCCACAGGATATTATCGGCCAATAAAAACCCACCGGGTTTTAGTTTGGGGAACACCGCCTCAAAATATTCGGTGTATTCCCGTTTGTCGCCATCCATATAGACCAAATCGGGTGAAATGTCCAGTTTGGGTATAATTTTTATGGCATCGCCGTTCAACTGTATGATTTTATCGTCGAGGCCGGCCCGGATAAAATAGGATCGGCTGAATTCCGCCAGTTCGTCGTTTATCTCGATTGTAAACAGTTTGCCGTTTTGTTCCAGGGCTGAAGCCAGGCATATAGCGGAGTATCCCGTAAACGTGCCTATTTCCAGCACTTCGGAGGGTTTCAACATCAAAGCGATAAATCTTAAAAGTTTTCCCTGAACATGGCCCGAGACCATATTTGGATTTACAAATTTTATATGGGTCTGCCTGAACAGCTCTTCCAGCAATGGATCTTCCGCTGTGGAGTGGCTGGCGATATATTCCTCCAGTTGATAGTCCATATCTATTGATAAATCAAAGTTGACAAACTGTTCCGATCAAATATTTCGTTGGCAATATCTAAAATATTGGAGGGGGTAATCGCGTCAATAACACCGAACATCTCTTCAACTGAATCTACACGATCAAAGGCAATTATACTTTTGCAAATTGCGAGCATCAGGTTCTCATAGCTTTCATAGCTTCTGGTCAAATAACCCTTAATCTGATTTTTTGCCTTGTTCATCTGTATGGAACCGAGGGGTTTTTCCCTGAGCGTTTTCAGTTCTTTCATGGCTATGGAGATACTTTTCTCCAGGTTATTGCTGTCTGTTCCGAAATAAATCGAAAAAATACCGGTATCGTGATACGGATTGTAAGATGACTCCACGTTATAAGCCAAACCGTTTTTTTCGCGCAACGACATATTGAGCCTTGAGTTCAGCCCCTGTCCGCCCAACAGGTTGGTCAGCAGTATCAGCCCAATCCTGTTTTTGTTTTCCATTTTATAGGCAACATTGCCTATGACACAATGAGTCTGGAAGGTGCCAAGTTTTTTGACATTGTATGAAGGAGAATAATGAAATTCGGGACAGCTTCTCTCCCTGCAGGTATGGGCGGGAAGGTCGCCAAAATATTTTTGGAACAGTCTTAACAGTTTTTTTTCGGGGATGTTTCCTACCAGGCAAAAAACCATTTCATCGGTAAAATAGTTTTTTTTGATGAAATTATGGAGTATATGGCTTTTCAACGATTTTATGGAGTCGGGTGTGCCCAAAATAGTTCTCCCCAAAGGATGTCCCCCAAAAACCAGATTCTCAAAATCGTCGTAGATCATCTCTCCCGGATTATCGAGGTAGGAGTTGATCTCTTCAATAATCACATCTTTTTCTTTTTCAATTTCTTTCGCCGGAAATGTTGAGTTGAAGACGATATCGCTTATGATATTCATGGCTCTTTCGATATCTTCTTTCAAAATGGAGGCATAAATGGCTGTCTCCTCTTTTGTGGTGTAAGCGTTCAGTTCTCCGCCGGAATCGTCCAGATAGCTCAAAATATGATAAGACTTTCTCTTAGAGGTACCCTTAAAAAACATATGTTCTATGAAATGGGCCGCACCATGTTCTCCCTCTTCCGGATTCTCGTCGCGCGATCCGGTATTGATCATTAGGCCGCAATGCGCTACCACTCCCGGGGTACGATGATATACCAGTCTTATCCCGTTATCGCCCACATATCTGTACAGTTCCATGTTTTTGTTCAGTGAATCGAGCAAATGTAGAAAAAATATTTTTCCTATTTGCATAGTTAAAAATAGGAGAGTATATTTGCAGTCCCAAATAAAGGTGTCATAGCTCAGTTGGTAGAGCAAAGGACTGAAAATCCTTGTGTCCCTGGTTCGATTCCTGGTGACACCACTCAAAGAGAGGGGTTTTGGTAAAACAAAATCCCTCTTTTTGTTCTTTTTTCTCCCCCTTTTTTGTGACGAAAAGTTCATCCGCTTGTTGGGAATCAACCTTTTCTCTTTTCCCGGGACGGGAAGTATTGATATCTGTTATGACAAATCTTTTTTCATTTAGTTCAATAATTATTGCCTTTTATTTGGCAAATAATCAAAACATTAATAGTTTTGGCAAAAATCCTTCAAGATTTTAACCTATATGCGCAATATGCTTAATCAAACGCAGGGATTCGCAAAATATGTTTAAGGATCAATATTTTGAAGGATTGAGATTTGCCTGATTTGTCAACAACAATAAATTGAATATGGTAGCCGGTACTTCAAAAAAAGTCCCTGAATCGGTCTCCTCTGAATATCTGAAAACGGAAGAGGCAATTGATTTCGTTAAGGATAGTTTTTCAAAGCATTTGATGCGGGCACTGAACCTGGTCAAGGTTTCATCGCCGTTGGCCGTACTCGACAATACAGGCATAAACGATGATCTTAACGGAATAGAGATGCCGGTAAGTTTTTCTGTTAAGGGGATGGGCGGCAAGAGCGCTTCGGTGGTCCAATCGCTCGCGAAATGGAAAAGAATACGGTTAAAAGAGTTCGGGATCGGCCCCGGAAAAGGGATAATTACCGACATGAGGGCACTGAGGCCCGATGACCTCATCGATCCCACCCATTCCATATATGTCGATCAATGGGACTGGGAGAAGGTTATAACCAGGGATCAAAGGAACCTGGCCTTTTTGAAGGATACGGTAAACAAAATTTACGGAGCGGTGAGAGCTGCTTCCAATGATGTCTCCTCCAAGTACCCCGAATACGGTTCCGACCTTCCGGATAAGATATATTTTATCCATTCAGAGGAGCTTTTGCGGAAATATCCATCTTTTTCCGCGAAGGAGAGAGAAGCGATTATCGCCAAAGAACATGGTGCCGTGTTTATTATGGGGATAGGGGGTGTTTTGAGCAATGGTGAGCCCCATGATGGGAGGGCGCCCGACTATGACGATTGGAGCACTCCCAACGAAGATGGTTTTTATGGGTTGAACGGCGACATTATTTTATGGAACCCGGTAATCCAGCTTCCTTTCGAGATNTCTTCAATGGGAATAAGGGTAGATAAACCGGCTCTTGAAAAACAGCTCGAGATAAGAAAATGCAATGAGAAAAGGGAACTCTTTTTTCATAAAATGTTGCTGAATGACGAACTCCCCCTGAGTATTGGCGGGGGAATAGGGCAATCGAGGCTATGTATGTATCTTCTTAAAAAATCCCATATAGGAGAGGTACAGTCCAGTATGTGGCCGGAAGAGACCCGAAACGGATTTATGTTGCTTTAAACCTATCCGATAATTTTTTGCTGTTCAAGCGAAACCTGTAACAAGTTTTCAGTTCAAGTTGCCTATTCCGCATCCCCGTTATCAAGTTTGTATGGCGTGATCTGGTAAACGCAATAGTTAAGCCAGTTTGAGAACAAAAGGCTCGCATGGCTCCTCCATCTGACGGAATGTAGTATGGAGGGATCCTCGTTCCTGAAGTAGTTTTTAGGTTTATTGATATCCAATCCCTTCGCTATATCCCGTTCATATTCTTCTTTCAATGTGTGGGAATCATATTCAAAGTGTCCGGTGATAAATATTTTCTTCAGATCCCTGGAGGCCACGAGAAAGATTCCGGCCTCTTTCGATTCGGCGAGTATTTCCAGCTCCTCGATCTTTTCCAGATCTTTTTTTCGTATTTCGGTATACCTGGAATGTGGCGCCAGAAATTCGTCGTCGAAACCCCTTACAATCACGTTCTTGGGATTATAGACCTTATGGTTGAACACACCGAACATTTTTTCATCCATCATATATTTTGGCACTTTGTAATGGTGGTAAAGTCCGGCCTGGGCCGCCCAGCAAATAAACATGGTTGAGGTTACGTTCTTGTCGGCCCAATCCATAATTTGAACCATTTCGTCCCAGTAATCCACATCCTCATATTGGAGACGCTCGATAGGGGCGCCCGTAATTATCAATCCGTCGTAGTGGCGGGAAGATATATCGTCGAAGGTTTTGTAAAATGTGTCCAGATGCTCTTTAGGGGTGTTTTTGGATATGTGCATCGTTGTGTAAATAAGGGTCACTTCAACTTGCAGCGGGGTATTTGACAATAATCTTAACAGCTGGGTTTCAGTGGTTATTTTTGTGGGCATAAGGTTAAGCAGGAGAATTTTCAAGGGTCTGATGTCCTGTGAAACCGCTCTTGTATGCTTCATAACAAAAATATTCTCCTCTTCGAGAATCTTTACGGCGGGCAGGTTATCGGAAATATTTAGTGGCATTATTTATTGTTTTTACGGTTCGCGAATATAATAATTTCCCTGTCAAGTATGCGGTTGCTACAACAACTACCAACTAAATAACGTTATATTCGCGATGATGAGGAGAACGATTTACATAGCTTTGCCGGTTTTACTGGCCCTTTTATCTTGTGAACCGGATGGGGGAGGAGATAATCCGCTTACGAGCGGTACAGCCACGATAAACAATATTTTGAGTTTTGATGAGGCTACAGAATCATATAGCCTAATGGGCTTTTCTTTTGTAGAGGCCAGGCTTGTCTCTACACTTGAATCCACGGATTACATGACGGTTGGCTGTGCCGATAGCGTTGTTAACCTCCAAACCAATAGTTATCTCAATTCGTTTTACCTGTTCGGAAATTTTGATGACGCGGTTACCGCCGAAACCGTTTTCAACACTCTGAACTCCGCATCGGTCACTTCATGGAGCGAATGGGCGAATCCGGTAAGGGAAAACCAGATTTGGATATTCCGTACCGGTAAGAAAACTTATGCCAAGTTGTGGATCAAATCTATTTTGATAGAGCCCACCGATTCGGTAAAATGCACTTTTGACTGGGTATATCAACCTGATGGTACCTTAACATTTCCCGGGAAATGAAGGATCTTATCCAAAAGAGGATTTTCAATATCGATTCCGAAAAAAGTTTTACGGAGACGGCCCTAATGGTATTTCGATATCAATACGAAAACAATCCTATATACAGGGAGTTTGCCGATCTGCTTGGCAGTGACCATAGGGAGATCGACTCCCTCGACAAGATTCCATTTCTGCCTATCGAATTTTTCAAGAGCCACAGGATAGTTACGGGAACAGAGGCCGAAGAAAAAATTTTTGAGAGCAGTGGAACTACCGAAATGGGGGTGAAGAGCCGGCACTATGTAACCGATATCCGGTTGTATGAGGAGAGTTTTACCAGGGGGTTCAGCTATTTTTACGGAGACCCCGCGGATTATATTTTTTTCGCCCTATTGCCTTCATATGTTGAAAGAGGCGGATCATCACTTGTATATATGGTAGAATCATTGATCAAAATGAGCGGTGAACCGGCCAGTAGGATCGATCGAACAGATATTCCAGGGGTTATAAGGGATATTTACGGGGCAAAGAGGGATGGCAAAAAGGTAATATTTATCGGGGTGAGTTTCGCGTTGGTGGATTGCGCCGAAAAATATTCTCCCGATTTGTCGGGCGTTATTGTCATGGAAACGGGAGGGATGAAGGGCGTTAGGAGAGAGATGACAAGGGAAGAGCTCCACAACAGGTTGAAAAAAGGTCTGAATGTTCAAACTATCCATTCGGAATACGGAATGACGGAATTGTTGGGCCAGGCATACTCTTCGGGGAATGGATTGTTCAGGTGCCCTCCCTGGATGAGGGTCTTGATCCGGGATCCGCTCGATCCGATGGCAATTTTTGAGGGTCACGGAAAAAGCGGGGGCATAAATATCATAGATCTGGCCAACCTGAATTCATGTTCATTCATCTCAACGGGCGATCTGGGCAAGATGGCCCCTGATGGATGTTTCGAAGTTCTTGGCCGATTGGACCGAAGCGATATAAGGGGTTGTAATTTACTGACTTTATAATCCCAATTTAGCCTTGATAGCGGGCGGAATTCCCTCTTTATTTACCAGAATAGATACAGTTTTGCCCCTGAGATATTTCTCTGAAGTGTATAAATAACCTTCGAACCCGCCTCGGGATGTTCCCCAGGAGTTTTTGGTTTTGTAATATTTGACTCCGAACTGATCTTTGGCGCTCCCTGTGATATGCATCAGGTGATCATCGGTTGTAGTGAAAGTTTCATATCCATCCTGTCTGAATTTTTGTGTGGGATCCAACTCTTCGACCCTAACCGGGCCGGAAATTTCCGTTGCCGCTGATGATGGGGAGGCGGTACGGGGTGCCGGTGCTATAAGTTGGGCGACTCCCGCGGAGAAGTTGAACCCGGTTTCGCTCACATCGGCGTCCCAGGCCACGGTATAACCATTTTCAAGCGAATAATCCACAATTTCAACCAACTCATCGATCGGAACATTATAAAGTTGGTCCATGGTCCAGTTATCAGGAACCTCCAAAACACCCAATTCATAGAAAGGCCAATGGGTGAAGGATGTTATCTCAACGTAGTTGTCCATGTCAAGGCCAAGGCTGGCCGCGAAAGTTTTTGGCGTGTACTTTATCCCTTTATAGGTAAATTCGGATGGGTATTCGCCCAGGTATGTGTCAAGAATAGAGTTGACTATCTCATGGTACTGATCGCTCTCTGTTCTTCTGTTGACGGGAACGGTGGCCACGGCATCGATAAATGCCTGGAGTTCCGAATGGTTGTGTGTCTCCGATCCGTAATTCAGCCCGGTGTATACCTCATCGGGAACAATACCGTCATTGGCGAACACCCTGATAACGTCGTGCCCGAAACTTCCGGGCCCGAGATTGCCGTTGCCCCTGCGCAGATAATTATCCTTGAGCCTGTCTATATAGTTGTTTCTTACGATAAACATTTCAGAAAGGTCATACTCTCCCTTGCCTGTTCTGAGAAGTTCGGACTCAAGGAAGGAGACTACCGCGAAACACCAGCAGGTTCCCGTTGATGCCTGGTTTTTCACGGGGGTGGCCTTTAGGTCTATTTCCGTGGTGAAGACCAGTGCTTCGGGTCCTTGGGGCGCACTGTTTCTTCTCTGGGCCGCCATTGGCAGGGTAAGTGCCATTAAGACGACAATTGTAAGGATTCTTCGTTTCATATTATCAATGTATTAATGAGAGCGGAACACCGCGAATGTTATTTGAAAGACGAAAATAACAAAAAAGTTGGATGGTGGGGCCAGTGCGTTGAAATTTATTTTTGGAAAAACCCAATGCTAATTAAAGATATGGGGTATGATAGAAGGCGTTTTTGATATGATCGATGATAAAGTTATCTTTTTCCTTGACCAGTGTGATTATGTCGAAACGGCTCTCCATATCTATCCCATTTTTTTTCAGGTATCTGTTGGCCGCGGAGATTATGGATCTCTGTTTTTTTGTGTTGACCGCGCTTTCGGGGGTTGCCAGATAGTTGTCCGACCTGGTTTTCACCTCCACAAATATTATCTCATCTTCTTCCCTGGCAATAATATCAATTTCCAGTTTTCCGGCTTTCCAGTTCTTCTCCAGTATCGTGTAGCCCTCTTTTTTTAGGAATTCCGCCGCAAGTTCCTCGCCTTTTTTGCCCAGAATGTGGAAATCAGACATATCAGACCTCGATCAGCTTGTTTTTTATTGAGTAAAGAATCAGGCTGGCGGTGTTTTTTGAGTTGGTTTTGCTCAAAAGGTTGGCTCTGTGCTTATCTACTGTCCTTTTGCTTATGAACAGGGCATCGGCTATCTCCTGATTGGAGAGCCCTTCGCAGATTTTTTCCAATATCTCTTTTTCCCTTTTGGAAAGGTTGGCCGCCTTTACCTCCTGTTCCCTGTGCTTAATTTTTTGTATCACATGGTGCAGCAGTTCCTGGGAAAAAAAGCTGCCCCCCTTGTTAACGGTCAGGATGGCCTCCCTGACTTCGTTGATATCGGAGTCCTTCAGCAAAAATCCCTTCGCGCCCGAATCGACCATCTTGTAATAATAGTCCTCTTCACCATACATTGAAAGCGCTATTATCTTTAAATCCGGGTTCAGGTTCAAACCTCTTTTGGTAGCCTCAATTCCGTCAACCTCGGGCATGTTTATATCCATTAGGACAATGTCGGGGAAAGTCAATTTGATAACATCGATAAACTCGACTCCGTTTGAAGCCTCACCAATAACCTCAAATTCGCGGAAAGAGTTCAAAAGAATTTTAAGTCCGTTTCTGAATAACTGGTGGTCGTCAACTATTACTATCTTTATTTTTTCCATTATGTCGGCTTTTCGTTGTTAATCGACAATTTTTATCAGGGCGGTAGTTCCTTTGCCTATCGCGCTTTCAACAACAAACACCCCTTCCACCGATTTTACTCTTGTCTCAATGTTGGATAATCCCATCCCTTTGTTGTCGTTCCTTTTGAGATTACCTGGATCAAATCCTCTTCCGTTGTCGCTGAGCTGCAATGTTATAAATTTTTTATGACGATTGAGATCGATTTCAATTTTTGAAGCTCCCGAATGCTTTACCGAATTGTTGATCAATTCGCATGCCGCCCTGTAAAGCACTATCTCTTTATCGGAATCTATCCTTTCGTCGTTCAGATTGGATTTAAATATTATTTCGATGACTTTTGTTTTGTTGATCTTTGAAATAAATGTTTCCAAGGCACTTTCTATCCCGAAGTTTTCCAGTATATGTGGGCTCAGATTGTTCGATATATCTTTAATGGTGTTTATCGCTTCGTTTACAAGATGGTTTGTATTTTCAAGTATTTCAGCACCGGGCGAAGCGGCAATTTTATCCGTAAGGGCGGAAAGAGACATCTTAACGGTTGACAATAAAGGGGCCAACCCGTCATGCAGATCCTTGGCGAATCTTTTTCTCTCTTTTTCTTCCGTATTGATTATGGCGGCCAACAGTTTTTTTTCCGATCGTTGCCGATCTGTTTCGGCTTTTTTCAACGAGGAGAATATGTCGCGGATAAGGATTACTCCTACAATTATGAGAACCGAGACCAATACCCCCATCCACTCCTCGATCATCTGCCAGGTATAGGAGGGACTCCTTTGGAAAAATTCAAACAGCTCTATTACCTTGATAACGGCCATAAACACGAACGCAGCGGAAATGAAAATCCACGATAACCACCGGAACTTTGTGAATTTCAGAAAACTCAAGGCAATGGTTGAGGCTGCCATAAGCAGGATAATAGACAGTACCAACGCTAAAAGACGGATCATAATTTTATATCGCTAAAAACTCGTTCCTATTCCGGTTCTAAAATAATTTGGCCAATAGTGTTGTAAATTTTGGCAAAGGCTTTTCAGGGCGCTTGATTTTCGGTCCGTAAATATATCAAATATTTTACTTTTAAAGGAATCTCCCCGTTTTTAGGCAGCAACGTTGAACAAAACAGATAACTTCGCGAATTGTTTCACTATATGGGTCTGTTTTATAACATAGGGATATTGTTGTACACGGCATCAATANATTTTGNNTCCATTTTCAACCGGAAGGCACGTTTGATGGTCGAGGGCAGGAGAGGATGGNAAAAGAGGCTGTTGGCCGCTATCAAGCCGGATGACAGATATATATGGGTACACTGCGCTTCNCTTGGCGAGTTTGAACAGGGAAGGCCCGTAATTGAGGAAATCAGGNCAAGCCATCCGGAATATAAGATACTAATAACCTTTTTTTCCCCCTCCGGGTTCGAGGTTCGCAAGAATTATCCCGGAGCCGACATAATTTGTTACCTTCCCTCCGATACTCCAACCAACGCGAAAAAATTCATTGAACTGGTACACCCGGAAATAGCGATTATCGTCAAATATGAGTTTTGGCGTAACTTAATTTATGCCGCCCATAGGAACGGAACAAAACTTTACCTTATTTCCGCTATTTTCCGCGAACATCAACATTTTTTCAAAGGGTATGGAACTTTTTTCGCGAAAATGTTGGAAAAGTTCGACACTGTTTTCGTACAGGATAGCGATTCGGCGAGCCTGCTCAAGACTATTTCCGTTAAAAATGTTGTTGTCGCCGGAGACACAAGATTTGACAGGGTGGTGAGGATCGCCGCCGAAGCGAGGGATATACCCAAACTGGAATCTTTCAGGGGGGATGAAAAATTGTTTCTTTGTGGAAGCAGTTGGCATGGCGATGAGACCATAATAGCCAGGTATATCAACAATGAACCCTTCAAGATGAAGTGGGTTTTCGCTCCGCATGAGATCTCCCATACGAATATTGAAAGGTTAGCGGGACTTTTTAAGATCCCGGTGGCCAGATTTTCGACCTACAACGATGAGCAGAAAGATTTCAGGGTAATGATTATCGATAATATCGGGTTGCTCTCATCAGCCTATAGATACGCGACGATCGCCGCTATTGGCGGAGGTTTCGGAAAGGGGATACATAATATACTGGAAGCGGCCTGTTGGGGGGTTCCGGTAATGTTTGGGCCGAATCACTCCAAGTTCAGGGAGGCGGTTGAATTAAAGGAGGTCGGAGGTGCCGTCTCCTTCTCGGATTACGAAGAGTTCAGGGTTCTCGCGGATAGATGGATTGATAATTTGTCCGCATACAACGCGGCATCCGGCGCGGCGGGAGAATATATAAAAAACAACACGGGAGCCACAAAAACGATAGTGGATTATATTTTTAACCGAGCCTAACCAGTCAATCGAGCCGCTAACAGTTGATCACATC
>JGI24709J26583_10003752_pt1 | contig 11795 bp, 14 predicted proteins | sample BioPla2DNA1_FD_26583 | JGI IMG/M metagenome (IMG submission 26583) | reverse complement strand
ATTGAGGATCAGATTTGCAAACACAGCGGTCAGTGTTGCCCGCATGGGGAGGACTGTTTCGCCCGCATCCCTCAGCGCGCTGGCGTAGCTTTGGGTGAGGGCAAAGGGCAGCAGCCCCCACAGCATGATTTTCAGATACTGCATCCCGTAATTGAGCATGGCCGCGCTGTCTGTTGGGCTTCCTTCGCCGCGAAGATACAAAGACAGCAGTTCCACGGGCCACTTGGTGAGGATGAACACGGCGGCGGCGGTCACCGTCACCGCAACTAGCAGTCTTAGGCGCAGCGTCTGTCGGAAGCTCTCCCAATCTTTGGCACCGGCAAACTGCGCGCCGTAAATGCTAGCGCCGGATATTACCCCAAAAATGCTCACGTTAAACACAAACAACAGATTATTGGCAATGGCCACACCTGACATGTAGGTTGTACCAAGACTGCCCACCATGACATTGTCCAGCAGGTTGACAAAGTTGGTCACCGTGTTCTGTACGATGACCGGAATAACCAGGCTGAAAACCATGCGGTAGAAAGCCCGGTCCCCGATGAACTTCGCTCGGAAGCGGGGCCAGACTCTGGAACCCTGTACACTGTGCATAGCTTTGTCTTCCTTTCTACATAAAACAAACAACCAGGGCAAACGGCGCAACACAAGAACAGAATATCACACCCGGATTGCCCTGGTAAAGTTCATTGTCGCAGTAATCATGGAGCTTCGCGCCTTATTTCCGCCAGGCTACTCCCATTTGAAAAAGCGCACGGCAAGAGCGGTGCAGACAAGGGCTACTCCCGCCAACACCGCCAACTCCAGCCTGTAGCTGAGAAGGCGTCCGCCTAGCCAGACGCCGCTTAGAAGCTCTACTCCGTAGGTGAGGGGCAGTACTTTGGATACGGCAACCAAGCTGTCGGGCATGATGTACAGCGGCATGGTCGCCCCCGACAAAAAGAGCATGGGGAAGTAGATGATATAGGCGAGGGCAGTTGCCGCCTGCCCGTTTTTTGCCACCCCAGCGATCATCAGACCAAGGCTGAACATGCTCAGCACCACCAGGAGAAAAGCGAGGCCTGTCTCCGGGATGGAACCTGAGTATCTGAGCTGAAACATGGGCTTAGCCACCACCAACAGCAGCGCGATACCCATGACGGTTGTGAGCAAGTTGACCATGAGCTGCGCTAAAAGGATCTGCAAAGGCTGGGTGGGTGTGGCCATAAAGCGCTTGAGGATCTTCTGTTCCCTATACGATGCAATAGTCAGGGGCAGCGACATGAGGCCCGTCACCGCGACGATCATGCAGATGTAGGCGGGAATCATGAGATCCACTGTGCCCAGGCCCCCCGTGAGTGCTTGGGGCTCGTTACCGTAGATGCCTCCGAAAATTAGCAGCATGACGGGGGGGAAAACCAGGGCAAAGAAGATCGCCAGGAAATTGCGCATCTGCAGTTTCATTTCGAATACAGCCAGCTGCCTGAACATCTAACCAACCCCCTTTGCTTTAGTGCCCACTAGCTTCAAAAAGGCATCTTCCAGTTCCGGGTAAGTGACTCTGATTTTTTTGTAGCGAACGCCCTGGTCCTTGAGGGCCAGTACCAGCTCAGTGAGGGTTTGTTCGCTCTTGGTGTAGAGCGTCACGGAACTGCCGTGCTGCTCGGCCCGGGTTACTTGGGTAAGAGCCTCTAGAAGCGTACGTACGTCCTGGTCGGTTTCAAAGCTGATAACCAAGTCAATCTGGGCCTGGTCAATTACCTCATCTACAGTGCCCTGGGCCACGATTCGACCTGCGTTGATCAGGCAGATCTCATCGCACAAAATGGCCGCCTCCTCCATGTAGTGGGTGGTCATGACGACCGTACGGCCTTCCCTTTTCAACTCCTTGACATACTCCCAGATTTCACGCCTGGCTCCGGGATCAAGACCCGTGGTGAGCTCGTCGAAGAAGAGGAGCTCCGGGTCGCCTAAAAGGGCCAGCACAATGGCCAGCTTTTGACGCTGTCCGCCGGAAAGCCTCCCCACAGAGCTTCTGGCCTTGCCTTCCAGGCGGAAGCGTTCCAGGAGGGGCATATACTCCAGGGGTGCATCGTACATGGACGCAAAGAGCTGGCAGAGTTCGTAAACCTTGGCCGAGCTCTGATACACCGTCTCTTGGAGCTGGACGCCTATCCTGCTGTACAGCCTATGACGCTGCTCCTCGGGATCCAGGCCCAGGACGCTGATCTCGCCCGAAGTCCTCTGCCTCAACCCCATCATGCATTCCATGGTCGTAGTCTTTCCCGCTCCATTGGGACCCAGAATGCCGAAAACAGACCCCTGCGCTACCGTAAAGGAGACGGAGTCCACTGCCCGGAGGGGGCCGTAATCCTTGGTTAACGCCGAAACACTGATCGCGCTCACTGGGAACACCTCTCTGACCATTTAGGAAAAATATACCATGCGGTCTGGTTAACGTCAAACGATAGTTGGTTCTGTCAGAAATTTTCCGTTTCGAAAGCAACCACCCCCGGGGAGAGTGTCCTGGGGGTGGTACTGTTCGATCATACACTTGCATTTAGCTTCTTCCACTTCCGGATCTTGCTGCGGAGGGATGTGAAGGGACTGACGGTGTTGATGTGCACCCACCGCCAAACCGGCCAGTTAGAGGGCGTGGAGGACGCCCATTTGCGGCTGCCGGGTGTGAACACATCTTCTTCGCTGAAGCTGGCAAGCCAGTCCACAAACACCGTGACTTGCTCTTTGAACAGCTCCTGCAGTTCGCTCAAAGAGTATGTGGAGAATCTCTCGTAGAAGCTTTGGTAAAGGCCGCCAAGTTGTTCCATTTGAAGCCTGGGGAGGGGGTGATCACCTGCTTCCCCTCTGCTTCGTCCCTGTCCCAGCCCATGATCAAATCCAGCCAGCCCAGCTGGTAGGCGATCATCTGCGCGGGCGTCCGATCCACCCCCTCCATGAGCTGGTCCCTATCGGTTTCCGGTATCCCCTCAAACTCCTTGATATACAGGGCCGCCGTCTTCTCAATTTCCGCGATGAGGGCCTGCTTGCTCTCGTATCCCGCCATAATAATGCCCCTTTTGTTTTGGCTCGCTCACAGCAGCTTTGCGCAGATCACCTGGAATAACGCTGAGAGCTTCTCCAGGACAACATCCTGCTGGTGCCCGCTTAGGGCCCAAAGGCTTCGTAGGGCGGAGAGTATCTCGCGCCTTTCCTGCTCCGAGAGAAGGGCCCTATCCAGCACAAAGCCTTCCATGAGTCGGATTCCGCCGCCCCTTCCGGTTTTAGTGTAGATCGGGATGCCCGCGCTGCTTAAGGCGTCAATGTCCCGGTAAATGGTGCGGGTAGAAACCTCAAGCCGTTCTGCCAGCTCCCGGGCTGTGGCTTTCCCCTTGTCCAGGAGGTAATAGAGGATCTTAAACAGGCGGCTTTCTAGCATCTTGCATCCTCCCTTAAGCGCGAGTTGCTGCTACAGGGCTAGAAGAAGCCGGACCAGGGCCGCGGCCAGCATGGTCAAGAGGGGTACAGCTAGTTTCCTCAGGGTTTGCCCGTAGGGAACGTCGAAGTATTCCGTGGTCAAGACCAAGCAGAGGTGCAGCGGTGATACCAAATAGCCCAGCATAATGGAAATGAGGAGCAGGGAAGTGTATGGGGCCAGCGCTGCCTGGGGCAGGAGCGGCGCGAAGAAGGGCGCCAAAATGCCTGCAGCAGCCAGGTGGGTGCCCAAGATATAGCCGGCCAGAAGTCCCAGGAGGATTACCAAGACGGGCAGGGGAATGCCGTAGTTCAGCAATGAGGCTGCCAGGATGCTTGTGGCCCCCGAGGCTTCCACTACGGACTTAAACAACATGAGGCTGAGAATGGCCAGAGCCAGCTTGTAGTCTATTCCGCTGGTGACCAGCTGTTTGAGGCGCTCTAGGAAGGTTCTTCCCCAGTGTTCAGCTTGGATTCCCCTGATCAATGCCAGAAGCAGGCCCACAGCCGTGGCCAGGTAAAACGGGAGATCGAAAATGAGCACCAGGCCAAGAATGACCATTACCGGTGAAAAGCCCAGCAGAAATCCTTTTAGATGATGCGCAGCGTTGGTTTCGTTGTTAGGCTCCCCATGAGCGGGCCCTTTCCCCCTAAAGAAGAAAAAGTAAGCAGTGATGACAGCAGCCAGCATGGGCACAAAGTTGGCGCGGATGATGGCCTGTTTGGGGAGGGCCAAAAGCTCACTGAGTACAATGATAGATGTATGGAGGGGGTAAACGAAGTAGCCGATATGCCGGAAGAAAAGATTGACCGCCGCATGGGCTGCGTTGTTCAGACCCAACGCCTTCCCGTTCTCCTCCACCATGGGGGCGGACATAATGGCTCCGCCGGGCACGTTGATAGTGCCAATGAGGGCAGGCAGAAGCATGGTCAGCACTTTGGGCCTGGGGAACAGGGCCACCAGCGAGCCTACCATCAGCTCTAGATCTCCGCTTTCTTTCATGACCTTGCCCAAGCCGCTGATCAAAGCCACAGCTAGGACCAGTTGAACCGTCATGGGGCTGAAGAGCCCATCAGCCAGGGCTGTGGTGAAGGACGGCAGGCCCATCTGAGACAGCAGGCCAAGGATGCCCGTTCCCGCCAGCAGCGACAGCCACAGGGCAACCCGTTTGGATGCAAGATACATTACTGACCCGAAAGCTACTGCGACTCCTACAACTACCATGTTCTTTCCCTCCCAGCGCTGCTTTTCTCTTTCGGCATACAGATGGTTTCCCCTCCACGTTTCTCCTCTCTCAACAGGAAATGAGCAGCGGGTGGTGAATACGTAAGCAGGCAGCTTAGTTTAGGCTAGGAAGGCGGGGTGGCAGTGTCAACAGTGGTCTTGCAGGTGTTGGAACGGGATCTCCCAGAACTCCCGCCCCAGATCGCGGGTGTTGTTGAGGAGCTGAAGGATCCCAACGTGATCAATCGCGATGCCCTGATCAGGAANATCGAGGAGTGCGGGAACTTAAGCGAAGTGGTGCAGAATGCAGTGAATCTGGGGCGGATGCGGCACGGCAGGAGGGCCCGCAGTCTGGATGACGCCATACTGCTGGTGGGTTTGGAGGCCACCCGCCACATCATTTTGTCCGTGTTGCTCCAAGCTCTCTTTCCCCNGCGCCAGCTTTTGGAGAACTTCGATCGGGAGAACTTCCTGCGCCACTGCCTGGGTACGGGACTTGCTGCGCAGCTCCTCTGCATTGAGGCTGGCCTGAGCGAACAGTACGATTCCTACAAACTCATCAACTATGGTTTGATTCATGATATTGGGATCTTGGCCTTGGACCGCTGTCTGCCCGTGACCCTGAACAGGATCTTCCAGATCGCCACAGAAGAGCGCATACCCATTCTGCAGGCGGAGGTGAAGGTGTTAGGGCGGTTTACCCATTCCGTCATTGGAGAGTGGGTGTGTGGAAAGTGGCACCTGCCTGCGGATATCCGCAGCGTGGTGCAGCATCACCATGCCCCCAGGCGGGCTGAAGTGAACAAACAAGAAACCATCTTGATGCATATTGCCGACACCATCAGCTTCAACTATTATGAGTCGCTTTTAGAGTCTGTCCACAAATACGGGATTGAGGAAGAACTGGTGCGTTCCCTGGGCCTGTCCATGGCGCAGATCTCCAAGGTGGAAGAGGCCCTGCCCGAAAGGGTGGAGCGGGCTTTGGAAATACTGGACTTCAAGGCTCTGAACTTCTCCTGCCCGTTCTGACTCGCTGGGCTAAATTGCTAGAAATATGTTTAGTTGGAAGGCAGGAACTGGAACGTTGTGGGAGAAAATATCATATGAACCGAACGANAGCTGGTATTCATCCCTTGCTGATGCGGCGTTGAGTTGCTGCTTAGGCGCCCCGGCGCTGTATGCGCTTGGGGCGCATTTTAGATCGGAAAGGTAGGGTGGTCCTTTGAATGCACTTGTGGGTCTGCTCAAGGATAATNTCAAAACGGTAATCCCTATCGCAGCGGTGGTTTTGGTGCTGAACTTCACCTTGGTACCGCTGGGGTTTTCGCTCATCGCCCGCTTTCTCGTGGGCGCAGTTTTGATCATTATCGGCCTCTCCCTGTTTCTCCTGGGAGTAGACATCGGGATCACCCCCATGGGCAGCCTTACGGGCTCTTCCCTGGTCATGACCAACAAGCTTCCTGTGGTTCTTTTGGGGGGGCTTGTCCTGGGCTTCTTCATCTCCATAGCGGAGCCGGGGTTGATGGTGCTGGCCTATCAAGTGGATTTTGTGACCCTCTCGGCCATCTCTTCNTGGATGCTGCTAATAGTGGTATCCACCGGGCTGGCCATCATGGTCTCTTTGGGCTTTCTGCGTGTGGTTGNGCGCATGTCCCTGAAGCTCTTTTTGCTCCTTTCCTATCTGGTAATATTTGTCCTAGCCCTGTTCACCCAGCCGGAGTTTCTGGCCATCGCCTTTGACTCCTCCGGCGCCACCACAGGTATTCTTGCCGTGCCTTTTCTCTTAGCGTTGGCGGTGGGTATCTCACGCCTGCGCAAAGACAGCGTAGCTTCCGAGGAGGACAGCTTTGGCCTTGTGGCCATTGCCTCTGCAGGGGCGATCATGAGCGTGCTCGTGTTGAATATCATTATCGGGACCCAGGAATATGCCGTGGCCAGCCTGGAAGCCATAGAGGTTGGCAACAAAGCCATCTTAAAGCCGTTTTGGGACTTTATTCCCACTGCCCTCCGGGAGAGCTTCGTGAGTCTCCTGCCTTTGACCGTGTCCCTCTTTGTGCTGCAGAAGATATTGTTCCACCTGGAGCGCAGGCAGTTTGCCCGCATGGTCAAGGGATTCCTTTACGCATTCATCGGGCTGATTGTGTTTCTGGTAGGGGTGTACGGAGGTTTTATGGAAGTCGCGGGTGAAATCGGCCTGCGCTTGGCCATGCTGGAGAACAAGGTATGGGTGGTGGTGACCGCCTTTGCCCTGGGTTTCTTCACCATTTTGGCGGAGCCTGCGGTGTATGTGCTAACCCACACCATCGAAGATGTGACCAGTGGGTATGTTAAGCGTAAGGCGGTGGGAGCAGCCCTGTCCATCGGCGTGGGGTCAGCTGTAGCCTTAGCCATGATCAGGATTTTGACCCCCGCCATGGAGCTTTGGCATATTCTTTTGCCCAGCTATATCATTGCTGTGGGCATGATGTACTACGCACCAAATCTGTTTGTTGGCATTGCTTTTGACGCGGGCGGTGTTGCCACCGGACCCATGACGGCCACCTTCATTCTGGCCTTTGTCCAGGGGGCGGCCAGCGCCTTTCCCGGAGCGAACCTGCTGCGCGATGGTTTTGGCATGATTGCCTTGGTGGCCACGGCGCCCATCATCACATTACAGATTCTTGGCTTCATTTTCCAAGCCAGGTCCAAAAAACAAGGAGTTGATACTGGTGCAGAAGGCTAACTCGGCGGAAAAAGAATATGAGCTGATTTGTGTGATCGTGAACTTCGGCTTGGGCAGCAGGGCCCTGAGCGCAGCGAAAAAGGCCGGAGTTCCCGGGGGCACAATCATGCTCGGCCGGGGTACAGCCGACAACCGTTGGTTGAGGCTTTTGGAGTTGACAGATATCCGTAAAGAGGTAGTGCTCATTGTGTGCGAAAAGTCAGTTGGAGACAATGCCCTGGCCGAGATCGACAGGGTGGTCAAGTTTAGCCGTCCCAAGCATGGAGTGGCCTTCACCATGCCCGTCGGGGCCTTGATCAGGTCGGGTGTCAGCCAGGAGTACGAGTTTAACGTCCAAGACGGAGGCGAACAGAGCATGTACAGGGCAGTATTTGTCGTTGTGGACAAAGGTAGGGGAGAAACGGTCATGGATGTGGCCCGCGAGGCTGGAGTCCGCGGGGGTACCATAATCAACGCTCGCGGTTCGGGGATCCACGAGACTTCGCTTTTCTTGAACATGGAAATTGAGCCCGAGAAGGAGATCGTGTTAATGCTCACCCCTGTGGAGATCACGGACCGCATCGTGGGCGCGGTGCGCGAGGGGTTGAAGATAGATGAGCCGGGCAACGGAATCATCTGGGTACAGCCAGTGAGCGAAACCTACGGCATAGTCAGCTGATCAGGCTGTAGGCGGGGCGTAGCCCAGGATATTGACGGAAAACACAAGAGAGCTCAGCATTTTGCCGGGCTCTCTCTGTTTTTTGAGCCGCCTGTGCTGTCACGGGCGGACGAACTAGAAGTCGAAGAGGTTTTTTCCCTGACGGAGCACCTCACCGTTTCCTATGGTTTGAGAACCGTTAGGGAAATACATGGTTGCTTCCACAAAGACGTATTTGGTTGGCAGATTGGGAAACAAGTACTCGCCGCCGGAGAACACCTGAGTGTCCCGGAAACCAGCGTACTCGATGTAGATGGGTAAGGGTTCCAGATAGGGCTGGCCATTGAGGGTTATCTTCCCCTGCAGGTATGCTGTCCCATCTCCCCCGCCCGTGCAGCCGATTAAAAACAGCGCTGCTGCCAAAAGGGCGCCAATTTGAAGTCTTCGCCGCCAGTGCATCGCCCAGTTCAGCTCCTTTTCAGATAATCCTTTCGTCTTACCTACGTTCTACTACCTCAAGCTCATACACCGCAATCCGCGGCACCGCACCGTCCTTGCCGAAAATAGGCAGTCCCTTGCGGATGCCGTTGGCCACCCCAACAAAGTCCACTAAGTCTCCCGCTTTTGGGTTACTGCCCGCTGCTTCTCCCATGAGATCCAGATGGACAACCTCGTTCCAAAAGCCCATGTTCTCAGGGGTGATCTGCACAGTCAGCTGCCTACCCCTCGCCCGGACCACCTGGCCGCGATAGCTCACGGCCTTGCCCCTGTATTCATCGGGGTGTTCAGCAAGCTCCTCATAGGAAAGGCGCACCAGACTGCCCTTGAGAATAGCGGGATCAATGACAACTTCAGGCGGCCTGACATAGAACTCTGTTACAACATAGCCCGCGATCATCGCGACGATGATCACCAGCAGCACAACAAGCAGACGTCTTCCGTGCTCAGTTCTTAGCGAACCCACCTTTGGCCCCCGCTTCCAGTCTATACTTCCAAAGCTTGTCCACCTTTACAATTGGAATTATATAACAGGTTTCTCCCTCCGAACAGATACTTCCAGTGACTTGATCTAGATCATTTTTCTGCACTGGGAGCCATGCTAAAATGAACCCACAGCAAACAAGACACTAAGGAAAGGGGATAGATATGGCAAGATTCGAGGAAGTAAAGGAGCGCAACCTCAAGCTTCTGGAGACCTACGTGCCGGTTGTGGATCGGGTGCACGGGGAACACCATCCCGAGTTCCACGAAGTGCGCAGGCTGTTTGAGGAAATAGGGGCTAAGCTCAGCCAAACGGACACTGAAAAGCCGGATCTGGCCGGAGAATTTGCCCGGCTGCGTGANATCACGGACGGCTACTCCGTTCCCGATGATGTGTGCGAAAGCTACGCCGCGGTGTATCACATGCTGGCTGAGCTGGACGAGGCCTATCACGCCTGAGCAGACAAGAATAGCCAGGAAGGGGTGAACATGCATGCAAAGGCTGATCTTGGGGAATAAGAATAAGATTGCCCTGGCGGGCGGCGTTTTGATCGCCGCGGCGTTCCTCAACCGCTGGACTTTGGGTAGTACCGCCATCTTTGAATGGGCACTGATTGTTGCTTCCGTCCTAGGCATTCTGCCCATTGCCATCCAGGCCTATCAAGCCCTCCGGCTCAGGCTTGTGACCATTGACTTGCTTGTGACCATTGCAGTTTTGGGCGCCTTTGCCATCAGGAACTTTGAAGAGTCCGCGGTGGTCACCTTCCTATTCCTCTTCGGGGCGTACCTGGAACAGCGGACCCTGCAGAAGACCCGCTCCGCCATTAAGGAGCTGGTGGAGATGGCTCCAGAGACTGCCCTGAAGCAGATGGAGGATGGGGAGTTTGTGGAAGTGGATGTGGACGACGTTGAGGTGGGAGATATCCTGCTGGTCAAAACTGGAGCCAAGCTGCCTGTGGACGGCACGGTGGTTAGCGGCGAAGGGAGTGTCAACGAGGCCAGCATCACAGGCGAATCCCTGNCAGTAGCCAAGGAGCAGGGCTCAACGGTCTATGCCGGCACCATCTTAGACAACGGAACACTCCAGATCGCAGCGGATCGGGTTGGCGAAGATACCACCTTCGGAAAGATTATCGAGCTGGTGGAAGAGGCACAGGATTCCAAATCCGAAGCAGAGCGCTTTATCGATCGTTTTGCCAGGTATTACACTCCAGCCGTACTGGCCATGGGTATTCTGGTCTGGCTGTTCACCAGGGACGTGGAACTGGCCATCACCATATTGGTCCTCGGCTGCCCGGGTGCTCTGGTCATTGGGGTACCCGTGTCCAACGTAGCCGGCATCGGTAACGGTGCCCGCCATGGGGTGCTCTTTAAGGGCAGTGAGGTGATGGGTGACTTCAGCAGAGTAGATACCATGGTCTTTGACAAAACCGGGACCCTTACCGCTGGCAGTCCTTCGGTTGCTGAAAAGGAGTACTATGGAGAGAACATAGAGGAAGCTTTGGGTTACCTGGCCAGCATCGAACGGGAATCGGATCACCCCCTGGCCAAGGCCGTGCTGGAGGAGATCGGAGAGGTTGAACTCCTCCCGGTGGAAAACACGGAAGTGGTCAAAGGCCAGGGAGTAGTGGCCACCGTAAACGGCCGCCGGGTAGCCGTGGGCAACGTGGCCCTCATGGAAGCGGAAGGTGTGCGGCTCAGTGACAAGGCTCAGGCAGATGCCGCCCGCTTTGCAGAAAAGGGCAATTCCCTTGTGCTCACGTCTGTGGATGGAGAACTGAAGATTCTTATGGGAGTACGGGACCAGATCCGCCCCGGAGTCCAGGGTGTCCTGGGAAGGCTGAAGAAGCTGGGCGTGAAAAACCTGATTATGCTCTCCGGCGACAATCAGGGCACGGTGGATGCGGTGAGCCGAGAACTCAGCTTGACCGAAGCCCATGGAAACATGCTGCCTGAGGATAAGGCGGAGTACATCAAATCCTTGCTGGATCAGGGACGGATCGTTGCTTTCGTGGGCGATGGAGTGAACGACAGCCCATCACTGGCCCNGGCCCAGATCGGCATCGCCATGGGCGGTGGTACAGATGTGGCTGTGGAGACTTCCGATGTGGTTTTGATCAACTCTGATTTCAACCGCCTGCCCCACGCTTTAGGTCTGGCCAAAGCCACGGTCAGGAACATGAAGCAGAACATTCTCATTGCCGTGGGGGTGGTGCTCGTGCTGCTGGCCAGCGTGCTGTTGAGCGATTGGATGAACATGTCCATCGGCATGCTGGTCCACGAGGGAAGCATTTTGGCCGTGATCCTCAACGGCATGCGTCTGTTGCGTTTCCGTCTGCGAACTTGATCTAGATCAAGGATTGGGAACTAGAAGCGGGATATAATCAAGATAGAACGGGAGAGGAGAGAGTGCCATGAAAACTGCTACCATCCAGTTGGAGAGCCTGGCCTGCCCGTCCTGCATGCAGAAGATCGAAGCTGCGGTAAAATCGGTGCAGGGTGTGGATGCCAACACTGTACAGGTGCTGTTCAACTCCAGCAAGGTGAAGCTGAACTTCAACGACGAACAGGTTGCCATTGAGGACATCGAAAACGCCATCACAAGGGTCGGTTACGAGGTTAAGAAGTCTAAAGTCAAATAGGTGGAATTAAAGAAGAGCCTGGTTGCAGGCTCTTTTTTTGATCAATACTGGCAGGCAAGGATTTGAGAGTAAACCGTTGAATACAAGAAACAAAGCGATCTACAGGTCACGGTACTGGATTGGAGAGGGACTGCAAGG
>JGI24709J26583_10003751_pt1 | contig 11796 bp, 9 predicted proteins | sample BioPla2DNA1_FD_26583 | JGI IMG/M metagenome (IMG submission 26583) | reverse complement strand
AAGAGGTGATTAGCCTGAAAAGGCCAGTTTATTTCATTACTCGCCAGCATAAATCCAATTACCAGAGACTGCTGGATCTTATGGATGACGAAAAGACCAACGTACTGGTAGCCACCGCTTATGTTCTGGGAGCGATTGGTACCATAGATGAGCCGGAGGGCCGCATGGCTGAAGTTGAAGCGAGCATTACTGACAGCGGCTTGAACTGGGACGCATTACTGGAAACAATGGATAACAATCCTGTAGATCAAGCCTTGACCAGGCTGGCCGCCCATCTGTTGGACAATCGGCCGGTGACTATCAAAGATGTATTTGTACCCTTGAATGATGAATATCAAGCGGTAGCATACCAGGCTCTCTTAATTTTATTCCCCAGTTTCTCAAAGAGTTGGGAGAAACGCTATGAATTCGCTGACCAAGATTAGATTCATAAGATACAATGGGTGATTCCACAGTTTTTTAAGCCGGATTTCGATTGGGCGATCTTATTTTCCATCGAATATTTCGTGCATTAATATTTATATTTCAAAACGTTTTATATATAATGGAATAAAGAATCGGAATATTAAACATAGGCGGTGGAATTTATGTATGAACACCTGGAAAACCAGACCATGTCCAGGGCCTTTGCCAGAACCGTCAACAAAAACGGTGACCGCATAGCCCAGCGTTTCAACCCCGATCTGTATTATGGAGATAATGGGGGTCAGTTCACCTGGAAAGAACTGCAGGCGAGGGTAGAGGACATAGCTTGTGGTCTACTCAGTTTGGGTCTCGAAAGAGGTGAGCGAGTAGCTATTATGGCTCCCAGCAGTCCTTATTGGACTCAGTCCGACATCGCTGTGATAAACTGCGGTGCAGTGGTAGTCACCATTTATCCCACCTTGTCGCTAAATGAAGTCTCTTATATCGTGAATGACTCCGAGTGCCGCTATATCATAGTGGGCAATACAGCCATTTTGGATCAAGTCCTGGGTGGTATGGCAGACATGCCTACCCTGCAGAAGATCATCATTTTGGATTTACAATATCAATCTTCTGATCCACGGGTCATCAGTCTCACCCAGTTGATGGAGTTAGGAAAACAAAACCGCACCAGTAAATACCCGATATATGAAGAGCGTTGGCAGGGAAATACTCTGGAAGATTGGGCAACTATCCTCTACACCTCAGGTACTACCGGCCAAGGCAAAGGTGTTATTATTACCCACTGGTGCTTTGCCTCACGAGTAGACGGCGTCTTTTACTACTTCCTCAACGCGGGGCACCCACTCAATGAGGAAGATACGGTGCTTTCATTCTTGCCCTTGTCACATATTTTTGATCGCGGATGTTCCCAATGGTTGGCTATATGGATGGGTGCTACCATTGCCTATGCCGACAGTCCTGCCACTATGATGGATGACCTGAAGAAATACAATCCCACCTGGTTCTCTTGTGTACCCCGTCTTTATGAACGTATTTACATGGCATTTCAGCAGATGCTGGAGGCCAGCCCTATGAAGAAAAAGCTCTTTACTTGGGCCCTGGGAGTGGGCGAGGAAGTGCTATCCTACCGCATGGATCAGTTTGGACGCTATGATATGCGGCCCGAATACCCTCTCTGCCTGCCATTTGGTCTGCGCCTGAAGTATAAGATAGCAGATAAACTATTTGCCAAGGTGCGCGAATTATTTGGCAATCGGATGCGTTTTTCCTTCTCCGCCAGTGCAGGTATTTCCCCTGATTTGCTAAAATTCTTCTATACCGTAGGAGTGCCGGTTATTGAAGGTTACGGCTCCACCGAGACCACCAGTGCCGTTACTTATAACCCCATGAGAGCTTGCAAACCCGGTTCTATTGGGCCTCAGGCTAATGGTAGCGAGTGCCGGGTGGCCGAAGATGGCGAATTGGAAGTACGGGGAGCGGGAATATTTGCCGGATACCTTAACAAGCCGGAAGATACCCGAGAAGCCTTTACCGAAGATGGCTGGTTCAAGACCGGTGACTTAGTAGTCAAGGACACCGACGGCTATTACCGTATCGTAGATCGCAAGAAGGCTATTATCTGCCTGGCGACCGGTAAAAATGTAGCTCCCTACAAGATTGAGAGCTTATTTGCTACCTCAGTTGAAATTGATCAGATTTTTGTCATCGGTGATGAACGTAATTATATCTCTGCCTTGGTGGTGCCGAATTTCCTTCACTATATAGAGTTATTTGACCGCAATGGCATCACTTATGACAAGAGTAAACTCAAATATGTAGAGATCGGTGGCGCGCCTTTGTGTGTAGAAGTCGGGGAAGATTTTATCAATCAACCACTTCTAAAAGAGCAAATTGAGTTGGTTGTTCAGGAAGTAAACAAACAACTGGAAGGATTTGAAGCCATCAGGCGTTATACTATCCTGCCCAACCGCTTCACCGAAGAAGCTGATGAATTGACCCCCACTCTAAAGACCAAAAAACGTGTTATCCTGAAAAATTATAATGATAAGATCGAAACCCTGTACCAAAAATAGCAACACAACTGTTTGTCTGAGGCCGTTCCTTAATAAGGAGCGGCCTTTTTCGTCCCTGCCGGAAGCACGTTACCCAAGTTGCCCGATCTTGCGCAGCCTTCTCTTGGTAGGATTTACATATTCGTAAATATTGGCCATAATGGCTTAAGAGTTAGAAAAAGGCTTTTTGTTTTTCAGGGGTTAGTTTGGGAAAGGAGAGGCTGCTATGGTAAACTCAGCNGACACTGGTTCTATCTTAGAGATGGACGCCACTTTGCTGGCGGAAAAGATTCGCAACCGCGAGATATCTTCACTGGAAGCCACTGAAACCTACATCGAACACCTGCAGAAAATCAATCCCGTACTTAATTGCTTGGTTGAAGAGCGTTTTGAACAGGCTAGAAGCGAGGCTCAAGAAGCCGACCGCAAACTACAGGCCGGTAATGCTGCCGGCCGCCTTTTTGGCGTCCCTATCAGCATGAAGGATTCTTTTGATGTCAACGGCATGCGCACTACGGGAGGACTGGTGCACCGCCGCGATGCGATCCAAGATACCGATGCTGAAGTGGTAGCCCGTCTAAAAAAAGAGGGGGCTATAATCCTGGGTAAGACCAACACCCCGGTATTATGCTTCTACCAGGAAACCGACAGTAAATTGCATGGGCGCTGTAATAATCCCTGGGATGTAAACCGCACCCCAGGGGGCTCCAGTGGTGGCGAAGGAGCTTTGATAGCTGCTGGCGGTGCTGCAGTTGGTCTAGGCTCAGATATCGGCGGATCGATACGTTTTCCCAGTCACTTTAACGGAGTGATCGGTTTTCGCAGTGGCAACAGACAGGTCTCCGACCAGGGCTCCTATCCTCACGTGGGCATTGATCTACAGGATCGTATGCTGGGTATCGGTGCCCTGGCCAAATCGGTACGAGACACCCGGCTTATCAATGAAATAATTGCTTTTTCTCCTCCGGAAGAACGCCCTTTGGAAGAATTTTCCCTAGTTATTCCACAGAAAAGCCTGCGCTACCCTATCGACCCCGATACCCGCCTAGCTCTGGAAGCAGTGCGCTCCCGCCTGCAGCAGGATTTTGCCGTAGAAGATGAACAGCCCCCTCATTATCAACAGGCCGCAGATCTATGGCAGCGCATTATGGGAATAAACGGGGCTTATGAATACGGGCGTATTGCCTTTAACGGTCGACCGGTCAATCCAGGGCGGGAATACTTAAAAGAAAAACTCTTTAAGTCCTCCGAACTGCATGCCTATTTCAGCTGGGTGCTGTTTACCGCCAATATGACCAAGCCCAGCCAAAGGGCATTGCGCCAAACCGAGCAAATACTGGCAGAAGGAGATAAGCGTGTCGCTGATTACTTGGATCGTCGTCTGCTTATCCTACCGGTTTATCATACTCCCGCACCTCTCCATGGACAGGTGATCAAAGAGGTCTTTTCTCTGACTTTCTCCTTTAGGAAGTACCTGCCCTTTGTAGCCTATGTTAATACCTGGGGCCTGCCTGCCCTGATCGTGCCAGTATCCCAGAACCAAGCAGGGCTTCCTATCGGCTTGCAGATAATCAGCCGGGTCGGGAATGAAGATGCTATTTTTAAACTAGGTGCGATTTTGGAAGAGGGTTTCCGGGGATATAAACGTTGTGCCATAATGAGTGATTAAGGTGAGATCCGCGCAAGTCGGGGGTATGCCATGAAGGTGTATCAGCCGTGACGACCTTTTCAAACTGTCATCCTGAGGGAGGAACGACCGAAGGATCTTTCCCTCTGCTACCAGTAAAGATTCTTCGACTGCGTCTCAGAATGACAGCCAATTTTCGGTGGTTTCGGACGATCCCTAAACTGGCGTGATCCCAAAATAATATAGCCCCCGTGGAAGAGGGGGCTATACTTATGGCAAAAGCTTTGGCCCCTGATCGGATCAAGCATTTACTCCCGCTAGGAAACCTTCCCGGGTAGCCTCCAGGGCATTGCGGGGTTCGACAGCATCTCCGACAACGGCGATCTTCGCTGCCTTGCCGGCCAAAGCTTGTTGCAGAGGATTGTAAGACTCCATACCCATAGCAATTATCACCGTATCAGCTGGGTATTCAAAAACTTCACCCTCGGTCTCCAGGACAACGCAGTCTTCTTTGATTTCCACAACCTGAGTTTCGGTCATGATATCGACTTTCTTATCATCCAGAAGTTTCAGCAAGAATCCCCGCCGGGTGACATCTTCCTCCAGGGCAATAGCAGAAAGCTGTTCGACAATACTTACGTTTACTCCTTGCTCAGTGCAAAAGGCAGCGGTTTCCGCACCTATTAATCCACCGCCCAAAACTACCACTTCTTTGCCTATGGCCACCCTCCCCCACAGTACCTCCCGCGCTAATAGCACATGGGAATGATCGATGCCGGGAATGGAAGGCAAGGAAGGTATGGCTCCAGTAGCCAGAATAATGGTATCGGCGGCAATTTCATCCGCCATTTCCGGGGTGAATTCAGTCCCCAGATGAACGTCTACCCCATTTTTCTGTAATTGCCTTTGTTCCCAAGCTAATAAAAGGGACATATCACCTTTGGAGGGGGGAACGGGAGCTAAAGCGAATTCTCCTCCGAGGTAATCTTCCTTTTCATAAAGGCTGACCTTATGGCCGGCTCTGGCAGCAGCAATGGCAGCTTCCATTCCTGCTGGACCTCCGCCAACCACCACCACTCTCTTGGGCTTATCAGCCTTACGTTGTTCATTGAGGTACTCAAAACCACAAGTGGGGTTGACCAGACAGCGAATGGGTTCATTACGGAACAGTACCTGCAAGCAACCCTGCTGACAGCCAATGCAATGACAAATATCCTCACATTTACCGCCCGCGAACTTATTAGGCAAATCGGGATCGGCCAGAGAACCTCGCCCCATGGCTACTATGTCAGCTTTCCCGGAAATAATCACGCTTTCGGCCAGATGAGGGTCATTTATACGCCCTACTGTAATTACCGGTATATCCACCACTTTTTTGACCTCTTCAGCGAAATCTACTATCCAGCCATGGGGTACATTTAACGGCGGAATGATGGTGGCCGTGCTGCCATACACCCCAGCAGATACATGAATGGCATCAATTCCGGCATTACCTGCCTTTTCAAGCATGATAGCTATGGCTTTGGTATCCTCTATATTTCTTCCGCCGGGAACGAATTCATCAGCAGAAATGCGAAATATAACCGGAAAACCACTGCCGCACTTTTGTCGTATGTCAGCTATTATTTCCAGAGGAAACCGCATGCGGTTATGCAATGATCCGCCATATTCATCACTGCGCTTATTGGAGTAATTGGACATGAACTGGGCGATTAGGTATCCATGAGCACCGTGTACTTCAACACCGTCAAAACCTGCCATCTTGGCTCGGTAAGCTGTATCGCCAAACTGGCAGACTATCTTTTTGATCTCAGGAATAGTTAATGCTCGTGGTATAGATCCCATGGCAGGACAGGGAATAGCTGAGGCAGAAACCGGCTGACAGCCGATGATGTCCGGTGAGGTCTGGCGTCCGCAATGATAGATTTGGGCTACAATTTTACATCCATGCTGATGAACTCTTTCGGTCAATTCCTTATGGCTAGCAATTTGTTCGTCTTTCCAGAGACCTGATGTCCAAAAACCACGGCCGGCTGGATCCACAGCGTAATCTTCGGTGATGATCAGTCCCCAACCACCTTTGGCTCTAGCCTCATGATAGGCAATGAAGCGCTCCGTAGCCATTCCATCGGTATCACAGTAGACAGTCACCATGGCGGCCACCGCCAAGCGGTTCTTGAGCTGCAAATTCCCAATATTGATCGGGGTTAATAAAGGGCTGCTNTTNCTGGGTGCTATAGACAAACTTCTACCTCCTTTGTGAGTAGTCGGTAGAAGTATTCCCTAGCCCATGAATAATATGTACCAGCGCAAGTCAGGGGACGGTCCTTCCACTTGCGTTTTCGCGTCAATTGTATAGTTAAGCGTAAAAATAATGATAATAAACGCAAGTGGAAGGACCGTCCCCTGACTTGCGCGGTGTTAGCGGGCCATCAGGACCGTGCTCAGGAAGGACTTGGTTCTCTCCTGCTGAGGATTGAGTAGTACATCCTCGGCTGTACCTTGTTCCACTATCAACCCTTCGTCCATAAATATAACCCGGTTAGCCACTTCCCGCGCAAACCCAATTTCATGGGTGACCACGATCATGGTCATATGCTCTAAGGCAAGATCTCGCATAACTCTCAGCACTTCACCGGTAAGTTCCGGATCCAGAGCCGAAGTAGGCTCATCAAAGCACATTATATCAGGATCTAGAGCCAGAGCTCGGGCAATAGCTACCCGCTGCTGCTGTCCACCCGACAGCTCAAACGGGAAGTTATTGGCCTTCTGGGATAGCCCGACTTTGGCCAGCAGATTTTGGGCAGTTTTCTCAGCTTCGTGGGGTGGAACCTGTTTGACCTGTACCGGAGCCAACATAAGGTTCTCCAGAACTGTTTTGTGAGGAAACAGATTAAAATCCTGGAATACCATGCCCATTCGGCGACGTAGCCGGGTTATGGTCTTTTCATCGCTGTAAACAGCCCGTCCGTCTGATCCGTTTTGGGCCATTATTTCGCCGGCGATTTCAATGGTACCGCTATCAATGGTCTCCAGACGGTTAAGGCAACGCAAAAAGGTGCTTTTTCCCGAACCAGAGGGACCTATAATAGCGATCACCTCTCCTGGTTTGACCTGCAGAGAAACCCCTAGTAGAACTTCCAGGTGCCCAAATTTTTTATAAATATCAGTGGCTTGCAGCATATACATACTTCTTCTCCTCTAGTGGTAGTAGTCCATACGCGCTTCCACCCATTTGAAGAAGCGCTGTACAACAGCTGTCATTATCAAGTAAAATATTGCCGCTATCACGAAGGGTATCAGGGTATCGTCAGTAACAGCACGGATCCGAGCTACCCGGGAAAGTTCGCTTATGGCTATGATATAAACCAACGCTGTATCCTTGACCAGATTGATAACTTCATTGCCAATGGGAGGCAACACCCGCTTAAAAACCTGGGGCAGGATGATCTGGGTCATGGTCTGGCGGCGGCTTAGTCCCAGCACATCAGCAGCTTCATATTGGCCTTTGTCAATGGATTGGATCCCCGAGCGGAAGATCTCAGCCAGATAAGCAGCATAATTAAGGATAAAAGCTAGGTAAACAGCGGTCTCTCTTTCTATACGAAAGCCCACAGCCATCAGACCAAAATACCAAAAGAGCAATTGTAATAAAAGTGGAGTTCCACGAAAAACCCAGACATAAATTTCCATGATCCAGGCCAAAGGCTTAAATTTGGACACACGAGCTATGCCCAAAATTACTCCCAGGGGCAAGGAAAAGAGGGTCACAGCAAAAATCTTCATGGTTAACAACCAACCCAGNAACATCGATGGCAAAATTGATATTACATAGTCCATATGCATCCCCTTACTTGCACGAATCACTGCACAAAAGACAGGCTAACAGCTNATACTGGTAGCCTGCCATGCTCATTTTATCAAAGTATTGTCGTTCTGCCTATTTCTTTGTTATGTCTTCCCCAAACCATTTTTGGGAAATTTCCGCAGCAGTGCCGTCAGCCTTCATCTCGTCCAGAGCTTTTTCCAGTTCAGCCAGGAAAGCCTTATCGGAAAGTCTTAGGCCTACGCCAAATGCTTCCACACCGAAGTTATCTTCTAAAACCTTGTACTCACCAGGATGATTGGAAAGGTAATAACGGCCCACAACTTCGTCAACTACGACCGCTTCCAGACCGCCCCCAGCCAGATCGCGCAGGGCCATGTCATTGGTGTCGAATTCCCTTAAGTTGTCTTTGATAGTCTCATAGGTAGCAGCATCTGCTTGGACAGCTTCGATAGCGCTGCTGCCAGCCTGAATACCTATCTCCTTGCCAGCCAAATCAGCTTTGGTAGCGATAGTGGAATCCGTTCTCACTACAATGATCTGATGATCCTCAATATAGGGCTTAGTGAAAAGGAAGTTCTGCAAACGCTCTTCAGTGATAGTGAAGGCATTCCAAATAACGTCGATATTGCCACTGTTCAATTCTGCATCCTTAGCGTCCCAGGATATGGGCTGGAACTGAACTTCAACACCCATTCTGGCGGCCGCTTCTCTGGCCATATCAATGTCAAAGCCTGCGATCTCATTATTTTCGTCACGGAATCCCATCGGCGGGAAAGCATCGTCTAACCCTACTATAAAGTAACCTTTGTCCTGGATCTCCTGCCAGGAGGTATCGGTATCAGCAGGCCCTTGAGCTTCGTTGTCAGTTTGACCACAGCCAACCATCAGCCCCATGACCAAGCATAATACTACAAACAGTACAAAATTTCTCCTCAATGTTTCATCCCCCTTAAGTATGGTCAAGTTCCGAAATCTATTTTACTTTAACGCGCTAATAAAGTAAAGGGCTAATTTGTATAGATTTCTGGTTATGATCAGATTGGTTAGTATCATTGACAGATCAGGGAATCATTTTCCATAATTATTGGGACACTATGAATTGAAAGGAGGACATAGTATGGATAATGAAGCCAAAGTTTTAGCCGCTTTCCAGCAAGCTGGCAAACCCTTGAAGAGTACAGAAGTCGCTGAGCTGTCCGGGTTAGATAAAAAAGACGTGGATAAAGCTATCAAGAAACTTAAAGAAACCGAAAAAATTCATTCCCCTAAGAGGTGTTATTACGAACCCAAATAACCAAATAGGATGATAGATGCAAGAGGGGACGGCATTCTTTCTGTCATGTCCCCTCTTTCTTGTGAGAATTTGCAGATTTCTAGGGAAACGGGGCGATGTGGGCATCGCCCCCTACAAGCCATGACAGAAACAACTGTCCCTTCTTGCGTAAATGCTTAGGGTTTACTCTGCCCGGTTTTCTCCGTCTCTATCGTCTCTTCTGTCCTTGTCGCGGTCCCTGTCGTCATCGTATTCATCATAATCGTAATCATCATAGTCATCGTAGTCATCCTTACGTTTTTCATTGGAGATAGGATCTTCAATCAACATAGCAAAAATGAATCCATGGTCATGACCGGCATTGAAAGTGGTTTCACCACAGACAAAGTGCACATGCCTGCCTTCTCCTACCGGAATGGCGGGGCCGCTCTCTGCCGCTACCTCATGGTAGTGATTCAGAAAGAAGTCGCTGTTCACTAAAACGGCATGGGTATGGCTTCTTCCTCTCTTTATTTCCTCACTGGATACTCCGGCAAAACGATGATTGTGGCAGATTTCACCTGCCAGTTGAGTGCTGCCTAAAAACTCATGGGTATGAGTTTGGGCAGGCGGCGGACAAGGACGCGGGCGCGGATGGGGTTTGGGCCCCGGATAAAAAGGAGGCTTACATCCGCACCTGGATTTTTGGTAGTCGAAGTCATAATAACTCACTATTGAATTCCTCCCTCTTTAGCAGAATATACTACATAATATGGCAAATGGTTCCAGGTGTTCCCGGATAAGCTGCCTAAGAAGGAGTGAAATCATGCTTATTTCGTATTAGGATCCTCAGAGCGAATCTTTATAGGGATTTCTCCCTCTAATTCTATAATAAATTCCACATAGCCACCCAATTGGCCATTCTCATACCAAGGGGACTGATGAATCAACTTTCGGGTTCCATTTTTATCAATGATATAGGTATTGGAACGGGGGTGAACCAGCATATCCTGGATCTGCGAGCGAGACGGCTCAGGATGACAATCCAGGAGACTGCGGCCATACAGATCCCGCCCTCCTTGGCGCGCCCAATATTGGACTGAGCGTTCGTTCATTTCGATAATAACTCCATCCTGATCACATACGGTAATGGCCGTTTCTAAATTCTTGCTCCAATTATTCATACATATAGGCTCCTTTCTTTTTTTCTCTCTTATCCGATCATTATCCGGTCTTCGGGATAACGAATGAGGACTGTTCTGGGGGTGATAAGCCATAGCCAATCCAAGGGTGACCGGACCCAGCCGTCCAAATAGCATGATCATGACGATTATCAGCTGTCCAATAGGAGTCAGGGATTGCGTGAGCCCGAGGCTTAATCCTACTGTTCCTGTTGCTGATACTACCTCAAATATCACCTTAAGGAAATCATGGTGTTGAACAGATAAGCCCAGCACTCCTAAGAAAATCACCATAACAGAAATGCTCACTACCGTGATAGTACGGGATACATCCTCAGGGGCGATGCGCCGTTTACTTATCTCCACGTCTTTGCGTCCCGAAAAAACGCTCCAGATGGTCATGGCCAACAGCAACAAAGTGGTGACCTTGATGCCCCCGGAGGTAGACCCGGGAGCACCGCCAATAAACATCAGCCCCATAAGTAAAACTTGAGTAGTCAGCAGAGTGCTACTTACTTCTATGGTAGAAAACCCGCAGGTACGAGTAGCTGACAAGAAATAAGATGCCAGTATTTTGTCTGACCATGGTAATGAAGCCAAGGCGTGATTGTATTCCAGCAGTAGGATCACTCCCATCCCCAGCACTAAAAGTAAGAGCGTTCCGAACAGAACCAGACGAGAGTGTAGAGACAGTCTTCCTGATCGACGATATTGAAGCAGCTCATAAACTACAAAAAAACCCAAGCTACCAGTAATAAACAATATGGACAGTGTCAAGTTCACCACGATATCGCCGGTAAAGGCTTGCAGGCTATTGAAGTTTCCGAATAAGTCGAACCCGGCATTATTGAAAGCTGATACGGAGTGAAAAAGTGCATACCAAAAAGCCTGTCCAGTTCCCATAGTGGGAAGCCAATGGAGAAACAAAATCAAGGTTCCGGCCAACTCAAAAATTATAGAGAAGACCAGCAGATAACGGATTATATCGGCTAAGTCTGCCATGGAACTACGGTTGAGAGCAAACTGTAAGACCATCTTCTGTTTTAGATTCAAACGGCGCCCCAAAATGATAATAAAGTAGGTAACAAAAGTCATTAACCCCAGTCCGCCAATCTGGATGAGCAGAAGAATGATTATCTGCCCCCATATACTCCAGTGAGCTGCCGTATCTGCCACAACCAGACCGGTAACACATGTGGCTGAAGCTGAGGTGAATAAAGCGGTAAGGAAGTCGGAGGTTCCCGTTTTGGTGGCAAACGGCAGGCTTAGTAAGAGGGCACCTATGGCAACCATACTTAAAAAACTGCCGACCAGCATTTTAGAGGGATTGATGGTATTAGTGTTCATAAATACTTAATCCATCTCGTTAAGTTTTTCCAGAGACCGGGTCGGGCCAATCACTACCAGAATATCATCCTTGTTTATCA
>JGI24709J26583_10003718_pt1 | contig 11858 bp, 10 predicted proteins | sample BioPla2DNA1_FD_26583 | JGI IMG/M metagenome (IMG submission 26583) | reverse complement strand
CTTTGTTCTATATTTTCTTTTTTCCATTGTCTATACCTCCTAAGAGGTATTATAAAATAACTACTTAAAAACTATAAGGCGTGTTTCCTTTGACGCTTACATAACTGTAATGCAACATTTTTATGAAACATATAAAAACCTTCAATTTATAGTGCCTTAGAAGTGTAATAGCTTGTGTCTCAGGAAAAAACCATCTTTCTAATAAGAATATTAATATCAGAAAGATGGTTTTTATATGGCATTTGCAAATGTGTAACTGATATAATAAAATTTTAAAAGTATCACATGACTTTTTATTTTATACTTTTTATCTTCTCCAATATTCGCTCACATGCTCCACTATCCACATAAGCGAACATCTTACTCCTTAGTTCTATCCTACCTTTTTCAAACTCATCCATCTCCAATGCCCGTATAATCCCATCTTGAAACTCTTCCATGCTATAGGTTCTAAGCTCAGGTATATACTCATCATAATCAAAATAACACTCTCTCGTTTCCCTTGAATACTCTTCCAAATCATATGTAAAAAGTACAGAGGGTCTATTTAATAATAAGAAATCCGTATACACAGAAGAGTAATCTGTTGCTAACATATCGGCAAATTCCAAGATAGTATAGGGGTCCAAATCTGCTGAGGTATTGATTATATTGGAAAACTTGATTTTCTCAAACTCTGACTTTAGCTTTGACTTTGGATGTAATTTAGTAAGAAAAATCAATCTATTATTATATAAAAACTGATTGAAGCTTTGCAAGTCAATAACATCAAAAAACTTTGTTTCAGAAGCTCTAAAGGTGGGCATATAAAGTAATATCTTATAGTTTTTTTCTTTTAACTCATTCAAAGATTTTATAATATCTTTCTCTTCTTCTGTATATAACTGCTTAATCATACAATCCTGAAACAACACATCATTCCTTGGATAGCCATCTACAATAATATGATCCCTTGGTACACGAAAAGCTGAAGCAAAAATATCTCCCATCATTTCTGAAGTTGCTAATACATAGTGAGATGGTTTTTCATCTGTCATTCTTCTTAAAGCAAATCGAAATCTATCCCAATTATTCTTTGGATGTCTAACCTCATCAAACTTATTATCATAGTTGATCTTTTTATTCCCTGTTCCATGCCAAAGATTAATCTTCTTTGCCCCACCTGACAACCAAAATGATATATCCTTTGAGTAATTGTCAAATATGTAATACTTTGATCTTAAGCAATACCATATCCCTTTTATAGATTTATAGTAATAAGCTTCATAGCCATTTTCTACAAGCATTTTAACTATTTCTCTTTTACGTGTTATCCAAATTGGCTGAATCTCATTTTTTTTATGCTGAGATGCATACAAATATAAATATTTGGAATTGTCTGCAAAACGGTTCCCGAAGGAACTCCCAAACAAATAGATTCTTTTGCTTCTAATTGTTATAAAGGAGAACCAGTAAATCGGTAGTATAAATATCTGCATCCAATACTTTATATGTTTCATATCCAGCTCCCATCTATGTAATTTTCTTTACGCATTCCATTTTAATATTGTTTTCCCATATGATTTTCTTATATCATTTTCAAAAGCCTCCTCTATTTGTTGCATATTTGATACTTCTATAACACATGATATAAGCCTCTCTAAGTATTCCACAGTATCTGGATTCTTACATAATATTTCTATTGTCTGTTTAAAATCAAGAAGGCTACTTCTTGAATTTCCTATGAGTACAATGCCTTTCTCTAATAATAAGCGCGTATTGATTCCTACCTCATATTCTGATACCCCCATAATCGATATGGTTCCCTCTGGTTCAATTAAATCAATAATCTGATTAATAGCAGCACCAGAACCACTTCCACCTACAGATTCGAAAGCATGGTCTACTATGATATTATCAGGAATATCATTGATTAAGTAGGTTTCATCTGCAAAAGAAAAATCTAATAACTTTTCCAAATTCTTACCAAATACTATGATTTTTGATTCTAAATATATTTTCTTTAATAATAAAGATGTAATATATCCAAGGTTGCCATCTCCCCATACCCCAATAACTCCCTTACCCACATGAGAATGTTGTTCAAAACGATTAATTGCTTCCATAGCAACTGATATCAGTTCCAGAAAAGCTGCCACATGATTATGAATCGCATCTGGTAATAAAAGAATTCTGTCTACATTTGTTGCTATATATTCCTGTAAGTACCCATCATATCCACTTGAACGGAACTTTGTTCCTTTCATATAATTTTCTGCTATCACTTCGTCAAAATAGGGTGGTAGATTGGGAAGCATTACTACTCTGTCTCCAATCTTAAACTTTCCAGTTCTATCATATACCACTCTGCCAATGGCCTCATGTATGAGTGCCATGGGAAGTTTTTTTTCTAATACCTTGGGGTCTCTTTGTCCCTGATAGTATCTTTGATCTGCATGACAAATGGAAAGGTAGGTTGGCCTTACAATTACTTCTGAATTATGAATATCAATATTCTCATAATCCATTTGAAATTTTCTTGGCGCAACCAAACGATAAATTGTATTAATCATGTTTTTCACCTGCTAACAAAGTCTGTGCAACTCGAACATCAAAAGGATATGTAATCTTAATATTAGAAACTTCTCCCTGAACCAAATACACTTTTTGCCCTTTTAATAATAGTATCTTTGCTGCATCAGTAAGTATTTCTTTTTCTTCTTCACTCAATGACAGGAACATCTCTTTCAATATTGGTGCTTTAAAAGTCTGAGGTGTCTGTCCTTGGTACATATATTTTCTTTCTGGTATATCGGTTATATAATCACCATTATCACTTCTAACAATCGTATCAGAAGCAGGAATTACTGTATCACAGGCTCCATATAGTTTTGCATATTTAATATTCTCCGAAATAATTCTATGGGATACAAAAGGTCTAACAGAATCATGTGTCACTATAATTGTATCCTCGGACAATCCATATCTTTCTTCAACGAAAGCAATGGCGTTCATAATAGTATCGTTTCTTGTTTCCCCACCTTCTATCACACAGATATTAGATGTGCTTTGTATATATTTTTTTATTATATTTTCTGTATGTTTTACCCACGCTTTTGGGCATAATACAATAATCTTTTCTATTTCAGGATGAATATAAAACTTTTCAATTGTATGAATAATAATCGGCTTATTTCCAAGCTCCATATACTGCTTTGGCTTGTCAGAATTGCCCATTCTGTATCCCATACCACCAGCCAATACTATCCCGAATACCTTTGCCCGACTCATTAATATCCTCCATAAATTTAATTTTATTAAACGTCTACGAATACTGCTATTAACTTCTTTACCAATTCTTTAATATTGTTTTTCTCTCGATTGGATCTAATTTTCTTATATCTGGATCATCATAATACGAATCATTTTTAATATGGGTTGTCGAAACCTCTTCAAAAATTGCACCATTAGTTGATGTAAAGGAGTGTTTATCCCCTCTTAATACAGTCTGAATATCTCCTGGTTTCATCAACCTATCTTGCCCATTTATTGTGATGGATAAATCTCCATAAAGAAGTTGAAATGTCTCTTCCTTTATTTTATGCATATGTATAGGGTGTTTTTGTCCCGGCAAAACAATTAGAAGTTTTTTACAATACTCTCGATTAATAATATTAACAATAACCGCACCATACTGTCTAAAATGTTTGACTCCATAATGGTGAGATAGTTCTACCTCAAACTCAGTACCTAATGCTATTCCTGATTCAAATAATATTCCTTTTGCATCGTGTACAACACTTCTTATAAGATTAATATGAGAGGTTGGTTTTTTCTCATATAAGCCACCATTGGCATTATAGTCTTTAGTAGCAATAATTCCATCAATAAATTCACCACTATCCATCTGATCATCATGACATGGCATTGCAAAGAAGACATCTTCGTCTTTAATCTCTTCTCCTTTTTTGATGTCTCTTTTTACATAGACCCCTCGCTTCAAAGAATTTAGAGAATCAAGCTCTTCTTGGCTAATATATTTATCATTTATTTTTTTGCTTCTACACATTTCTATAGCATCTAAGGATGCTTTTACCCACATATCCGCTTGATCTGGATTCATTGAATATGCATTCAGTGTAATCTCATCTGTTGGATATCCTACATGACGCTCTAAGATCTCTGCTCCTTTAGCAATAGCCAACATTGGCACTATATTATCATTAGGATCTTCGTGTCCCGAATATCCAATTGTTACGCCCCTATAACGTATTTGCATCCGTTCAATAAAATCTAATTGCAAATTTTCTTTTGGTGCTGGGTATTCTGCAATACAATGCAATAATGCAAATTCACATCCTTTATGGGTAAAGAAATTGTAAATTTTATCTATATCGGATAGTTTCTTTCCTCCAGTAGATATAATTACTGGCTTCCTGGTAAAGGCTATCTTTGTAAGTAGCGGCCAATCCAGCGAACTACAGCTTGCCACCTTGATAATGTCGATACCGTGGTCTAAACACCACTCTACACCATCCTCATCAAATGGTGTACTCATGGCTATCATTCCTTCATCATGAATAGCATCTACCAGTTCTCTGAAATCCTCATATTCTAATCTTGTTCCCATAAACCTTGGAACATGCTTTATATCCTTGCGGTTGACATAGTCCGGATGAATAAAGGTATCAAGATTTCTATATTGTAACTTAACAGCCGCATGAATGTTGTATTTTCTGGCAATTCTCCCCATGGCCTTTATAATTTTTATCCCATGATCTACACTTCCCTGATGGCTATTAGCCATTTCAAATATAAATAAATCTTTGAATATGTTGTTTGTACTCATATAACTCCTCCTCTGTACACCATTCCTTTTATTTTCATTCCACCTTCTGTTGCATCTATAATCTCAATATCTCTTACATTCTTTATTCTTTCTTCTATCCATTTTCTATATATATTTAGAACTTTCGTTGTCTTTATTGGATTTCCATATATGTCAATTGTTTCAATCAAGTCACTATTATCATTTAAATCTCTCCTTGATGTACCACTGGCATGTACATAATCATCTGTATATGCTAAATCCAGACCTAAAAATATTATTCTCCTACAGTCTAGTCTAATCCCTATATCTAACGCTGTAGTAGCTACTGATCCTCCTGTTTCGTATAGCTGAAAATTATTATCCCTAGCAAAATCTTCTGCCTTGCTATATCCCTTTTGCATGATAATATATTTATCACCTTTATACTTCCTTGCAAACCCTCTATATGCTGTAGATAAAAAGAGCATTGGAACTTTACTTTCTTCTAAGCCCCTTATCTGTGCATATACTCTCTTATTAGCATCTGTTATAATAACATAATTAGGAACAATTCCTTCATTTATTAACTTACGAAAAACCGTTCCTGTTGCCAGTATAATTCCTTTTCCACCTACATCTTTTAATTTCTTAAAATTTTTATCCAATGATGGTCCTGCTGCTATTATGTATAAATCTTTACCTTGAAATTCTTCTTTTAAATCATCTACTGTATAATTAAAATTCCTTATATTGTGCTTAAAATTCCCGTTCAGTAGATGAATTTGGTTTCTCACAGAACTTTGCTGTATGAAGTAACTCTCCAACTCTTCTCTTACTCTATTATTTTTAATATTTCTAACAGAGGGGTGGTGAAGAACAAATTCTTCATTATCTTCTAATTTTGATACTCTATCTATCAACCTTATGTACTTTGGATCGTATATTAATCTAACATTAGGTCTCTTTATTATATCTTTCAAATCTGCAAACATACATGCAAGATTAATTACATTTATGTCACTTTCATATACCTCAATGGTAATATTATCATCTAGGTTTGCTAACTGGCTTATATGATATCCTAAACCCAAACCATAAACTATATACATATCCTTATTTAAATCATACCAAGAATTTGCTAAGATAAAGGCCTCATTCTCTACCCTATGATTACTATGAAGATAATACCTTTCCTCTTCTGTTTCTATTGCAAGAGTTGGCAAGCCTGAAGATGTTGGAACTATAGAATAACCATTACCTAAAAGCTCTGTTGTTTCTTTTAGAGGTTTTAATTCAGATATAAAATCTAGTTTCAATTCAGATATAGCATTGATATTGTCTAGATATTTTTTTTCATCAAATGGTAGACCAAATTGCATTAATATACCTTCTTGAAGTTTGGTTAATAAAGTAATTACATGAATTTCAAATAAATCTACCAAATAAATGTAATCTCTACATTCTTGTGCCTTAAGTAAGCCATTCATTACATTAAGTATATGTTCGGCCTCTATAGGATAAATATTAGTACTTATATATTCTATGTCATCCAACAAATCCTCTATTAAGAGGCTTAATTCACCTGTAATCCCCACCATCAGCCTAAGGGCTGGGTCATAGTTTTGTATTCTAAAGTAATATATAATTTTATCAACTTCTGCTATTAACTTTATATTCTGTTTAAAAATTTTCTCTATACTTTCTTTCATCATTTTCCCATCCAAGTCTTATTAATAAGCTACCTATTCTCTCTACTTCTATACTAGAGCTTATTATATATATCGACATAAACCCCAAATTTATTATAGCAAATTAAAGCCATGACTATAACTAACTTTGCATAAAGTCAACTATAGTAATGGCTTTACATTATTTAAAAATCCTAATAATTTCTTCCATAGATAGCATTTTATCATCTATATAATAATCAGCATTTGGTTTACCAAAATGTAGTTCATGATAGTTTAATCCCCAATTCTTTAATTGTCCTTTAGTCACTTCTCTCCAATCAATACCAGTAACATAACCTCTGGCTGTATGAAGAATAATTTCATTACCAAGATCAAACAACTTATTAATAATTGCAATAATCTCTGTATTGGCCCTAGATTTAGAATAATCATTATTTTCCTCTAACTGAGCAATTACGCCATCAATATCAAAAACGTATCGGTTTTTCCCAGATATAATTTTGGCATATCTTTCAGCCATGATAAAATCTTCTTCTGTGTCTATATCAAAGTTTTGATTTAGCACATATCCATATATTCTTTTCCCGGACATGGAGTGTTCTTTGAGTATGATATCACCTCTGGTTACATCAATGCACGCATTTTGATAGTAGACCTTAGGCAATTCCTGCCTAGGCATATTATAAGCTTCTTTGATTTCAGTTAGGATTGGTGTTAACATCCCTTCTTCATTACGTTTCCACATTTTATATGGTATTTCTGTGGCAAAAGCAATACTTCTTACAGAATCTATTTCTTTATTATTTAATAAAACTTCAATCATCTTGTCTATATCTTCAACATTACGAATTGGATATGTTGGTCTTAACTGAACAACAATATCAGCATGATATCCTTCTTCTTCCTTTAAAAACTTTAAACAGTGATGGAACACATCTATATCTAGGGCTTCATCAGTGGCATACTCATCTGGACGAATGAATGGAATTTCAGCTCCATATCTTTGCCCTATCATAGCATACTCCCTACTATCTGTACTTAATATCACTCGGTTAATATATTTAGATGCTCTTGCATGCTCTATAGAATAGGCAAGCATTGGCTTTCCATTAAAATCTCGTATATTTTTATTTACCACACTCTTTGAACCTGCCCTAGCAGGAATCAATGCAAGTACATTCATATAAATATCCATGCCTTTCTTAGTAGTCTGCAACCTTTATGCTACAGTCATATTAGCATTATAGTTTTGATATTACTTCTTCTAGCTTAGGATATACGTAATCTACTGCCACTATGGCTGCTTCGTATATAGCCTTGGATTGCTTGTAAGTATTTATATTATTTTCATCTACTGTATCCATAAATTTATAGATCTGTGTCATCTCATTGGTTGCCAATGCTACAACATAAGCGTCCATGATAGAATATATCTTCTGATCTTCAATATATTTATTAGCCTTGCTAATTCTCTTCATTGCATCGTCATATTTTTTACTTCCACCAGATATCCTATATTCTTTCACTAGTATATCACAATCTTTTATTGCTTTCTTAATTTTGCTTTTTATAGTACGTAATACAGATAAATTGCCTTGAAGGTAGTCCCTAATATTAAGGATTTCTTCATCAGTGAAGCTTCTTTTAATCTCTTCATTTGTAAACTTGATTTCTAGAGGGTTTTTGCAATATTGATCAATAGCTAATCCCAGTTCCATTACTTTAGTTCCCTTTATCTTTGCACCATAACCCTTCGCATCAATAACTTTAATATCCGGATATTCTGATATAATATCTTCATATCGCATAGCATACTCTTTCCAATCGTATCTAGAACGTATAGCTTCTCCGTTAATCCCTTCTAATTCCACATCTGTATCCGGATTAAACTTTTTATTATTTGCTCTTCCTACATGAGTCTGATTATCCCTATATGCTAAATCTTGCCCTACTAAGATAATATCTTTAATCCCCAGCTTAATACATACACTAAAGGCTACTAAAGCTACTGATCCGCTTGCCTGAACTGATGGAGGTGTCTTGTTAACTTTCTCGTATATCTCCTCTATGAATTTATTCTGTGAGCAAAAAACTTTTTTTCCTTTATGAATTCTTAATATTTCATTATTTGCTTCCATATAAGTAATTAACGGTGTAGTAATAGGAGTTTCTCTAGTAAAATGACGTTTGCTTTTTTTGGGATCTATACAAAGAACAAAATCCGGTTCAACTCCGGAATCCAGTAAGAATTTAAGAACACTATCAACAGCAAAAATAATTGCCCTACCTTTAGCTCTTTTTAATTCTTCAATATTTTCTTCAACAGATGGACCTGCTGCTACAATAATTGCAGGTATATTAGAGGGTATCATTTCTTTTAGTTCTAATATTGAACTACTATCCTTAAGAAAGGTTAAATTATTGAATATATTATCGATATTTCTCTGGCCAAGATGAACAATTGTATTGGTGTTTATCACCTCGGTTGTAAAGCTATCCTTAAGATCCTTATAAAATTTCACTGCACTTTCTGTGAAAATCTCGTCATACTTAGGATGAACACATTGGATTTGTGAGTTCAGATTGGTGATGGTGGTAAGAGAATTAGATACTCTACGAAACTCATCACTATTAATGTCTTCTATAAAGATAATAACTTTTTCATGGGATATGATATCTGTAATATCGTAATTTTCTAATGTATGATTAAAAATATCAAAAGAAGGCTCATAAATTAGTAGATATGAGGAATCATCCATCTTATCCATAAGAGCCCGAACAAACATACCATTACCCAGTCCAAACATATTGATAACAGTATTAATATTGGTAATTGTGTAAGCCTTTGCCCATCTTTTTGCTTCTTCTATGGGCCTATAGCTACTATTTAGTCTATATTCTTTTGATCTATATTGTACAACAACTGCTTTTTTTCCATCTTTAGTAGGAATAGAATTGATTACTTCTAATTTATTTCTTAAGTATATTTTTTTGTTATCTATCGCTTTTAGCAACTCCGGCCTATGCACCTTAATACATTCAATGTTTTTATTATAATAATCCATACATTAACTACTCCTAGTCAAACTTCATCATTTTATTAATAATTTCATCAATTATAGTAATTCACTTTTTACTTCTTCTAATACTTCTTTTAATTCATACTGAAGTATATCTGCTAACAGCAGGGCATCCTTATTTTCTAAGGCCTTCATAGCTTCTGTTAATATTCCCACAATACTTTCACCTTGAATATCTTTACCACATTGGCTCTGATACTTGATTACTTCTTCTATGGTATCACTAATCTTAATCAGGGTGTTGTCTAAATGCTTATAGCCTTCATCTATCTTATTTTGATAAAATAAATCTGTATTATTATCGATTATCTGAATTGTCTCTTCTATTTTGCTTCTAAGTATACTCATATTAATAATCATGCCTTTCATCAAAGCCTGCATACTCTCTACATGAAAATCTCTGATTTTCATGTTATGCAGGGCACAATATTTGCAAAGTGAATTTAAAAATTCACTTGTGAAAGATTTATCTTCCACACTATTCCTGCCTTCTTTGAAAAAAGGGCTGACTTCTCGTCAGCCCTTTATTATTCTTGCTAGTTACTGTAATTACTGTAATAATGCAAGTACACCCTGTGTCTGTTGATTAGCCTGAGCAAGCATAGATTGTGCAGCTTGTTGAAGGATAGAATCCTTAGAGAAGTTAACCATCTCTTTAGCCATATCAACGTCACGGATACGTGATTCAGCAGCCTGTAGATTCTCAGCAGTATTGTCAGCATTAGCTATAGTATGCTCTAATCTGTTCTGTAAAGCACCAAGAGCAGATCTTGTATTTGAAACCTTATCTAAAGCTGCCTGAATTGTTGAAATTGTCTTAGTAGCTGTTTTATGAACAGATACTTTAAGTTTACCAGTAGATACTCCTAAGCTCTTAGCTGTCATGCTACTGATAGTAAAGGAAATAACCTGTCCTTTATTAGCACCTACTTGTAACATCTTGCTTGACATATTACCACTTAACAATTTCATGGTGTTAAATTCAGTTTCATTAGCAATACGATCCACTTCTGAAGATAATGCATCTAATTCTTTCTTAATCGCATCACGATCTGCAGTTACGTTAGTATCGTTAGATGCTTGAACAGCTAACTCTCTCATTCTCTGAAGAATTGACTGTGTCTCGTTAAGAGCACCTTCTGCAGTCTGGATTAAGGAGATACCATCCTGAGCATTAGTTGAAGCCTGTTGAAGACCTCTGATCTGTCCACGCATCTTCTCGGAAATTGTAAGTCCAGCAGCGTTGTCACCTGCACGGTTAATCTTATAACCTGAGGATAACTTCTCTGTTGACTTTGCAATGTTACCTGTTGTGATACCTAACTGTCTGTTAGTATTGGCTGCTGCCATATTGTGTTGAATAATCATATGTATTTCCTCCTTGAATTTTTTGTAGCATCCTTGCTACTTTTTAATGTATTTGGTAATAATACTCTCTGTAACCTACTCTAGTCGTACGCACTAGGCAAATTACAGGTGAGTGTTATTTACTCATAAGTTATATCGGATATATTTTTAAATACTTTATAGCTAAAATGAAGATTTTATTTCTTTTTGTCATAGAAATAGGATTGTCCCTGATGTTGGTCTGTCATATTCTTATAATAACTAGAAGCTGTCTGACTGTTAATTTTATAATCCTTAATCTCTTTTTTTCGGTTAGTGAATATAATATCAAGCTTTTGTTTATTCCTAATCTCTATAGATTGCAGCTCAGTGCTTTTATCTGTTATTTGGCGAATCAAATTCTGTAATTGAATGATATCACCTTTATGCTCAAGCTTATTATTGCCGAGGACATCTTTAACATGATCGTATATCTGTTCAAAGCCTTCATCTAATTCATTCAGTCGAAGAATAAGATCATCCTTTTTTTCATAAGCTTGTTCAAATTCCTCACTGTCAAAAGGGGATGTGGATATAATATTTTCTTGTAACAATGTGATTTGCAGTAGTTTATCTAAAACCTCAACCTTTTTCCCTAAACTATCCTTTAATACATCAATATATATTTGATTATCCACAATCTACCTCTTTTCCTATAAAGCCATTTCCTTAGTAACTACAAAAATACTACATAAAGCTTTATATGGCTCCCATTTTACTGCTCTTCATGACTTCCTTCCAGGTGTCTCTCATCTCCCTAATATGACCAAGAGCTTCCTCTAGTATTTCTTTGTCCTTACGAATATTAGCCGCTACTAATCTCCTATATATGTAATCATATACCTTTTCAAATTCCTGTGCAACTGGGTACTTAAAATCTAGAGTCCCTCTCAGATATGAGATGATATTCTC
>JGI24709J26583_10003717_pt1 | contig 11858 bp, 6 predicted proteins | sample BioPla2DNA1_FD_26583 | JGI IMG/M metagenome (IMG submission 26583) | reverse complement strand
TCAAGCATTTTCAAAAGCCTTGACTTGCCCTTTTCAGGAGCAATCTGCATCAACGCAAGAAACTCAACATAGTTAGCAGTTCCTTCAATTTGCTCAACTCTTGTCTCGTAATCATACTGTCTGGGAAAAAGCTTCTTCCGAAGTTTCCGTATACTTAGTAACTCTGAAAATTTCTTTTCTCNTCCTTCAAGAATCGCGCGCATCAATTCCGCCTCCTGCAGTTTTGCAGATAGGTTTTCTGTAGAATAATGATATTCAAGTAATGCGCGTCTTTCATCCGGATATCTCTTTTCTCCGCAATCATTTTGAAATGCGTGAAACATTTCATGAACAATTGATGCTGCTAACGAATCGATGTCCGCAGGTTCTTCAGTAAGCTTCCATATAGCAATGTTTTCTCCGTTATAAAATATTGATGTGTTTGCATGGAACTCTTCTGTCTTTTTTATGTACTTGCCATCAAAGAAACACTCTGTCTCATTATACAGAGCAAATCGAAACGGATGAAAACCCTCCCACAAAGCGCTGAAATCTATGGCATTAATACGTTCCTTAATTCTGTTATATTCTTGCTGAAGGTTCAATTTTTAATACCTCCACTTTAACGCAATCTCTTTCTTTATAATCCTCCTGTTTAACATACCATATTTTTACTCCGGACATTGTATTGCATCAAAAATATTCTCAATATATAAAGAAATTTCACCACATTCAGGACAAATTGCGACTTTAGGCTTTTCTATTCTTTTCGCAAATATGCCTGTACCATCGGAAATTTTAATACCATATCCTCCACCTTCAACCTTTATATCAAATCCCTCTACCATTTTTATATTACAACGACAACATGTTCTCATAATTACTCGCCTCCAATTTTGACTTTTTCTTAATTTCACACAATTTCACAATTGCGACTCTTTACAAGAAGAACCTGTCTCGCTTGAAGCAATATCTATATACACATCTATATATAACCATTTAGGATTAGCCGCTCAATCTTATAACCACCGAAACTAGGTGATAAGGCTTTTTTCAAGCTAACTGTCTTTTAACCAAATCAGCGAAAATTCCGTTATTCGCCATAAGCTCCTGATAAGTTCCGCTCTCAACAATTTTTCCCTGATCCATGACAAAAATCTTATTGCAATTCATAATCGTGCTCAGCCGATGGGCAATCACTACCCGGGTGGCCTGGAGCTGATCCAGACTTTTACTGACGATATCCTGGGTACGGTTGTCCAAAGCGCTGGTCGCTTCATCGAAAAAAAGAATTTTCGGCTTATTGATGATAGCCCGGGCGATCATTAAGCGTTGTTTCTGTCCCCCGGAAATTGTCCCGGCGCCTTCGCTGATATAAGTAAACATCCCCATCGGCATTTCCCTGATATCTTCCTCTATACCGGCCATCCTGGCAGCCTCCCAGGCATCATCGATGGTCAGGTACGGATTGGAGCCGGTAATATTGCTGAGGATGTCTCCGGTCATCAGCTGCCCATTCTGCAGCACTACCCCTATCTGCCTGCGCACAGCGCGGATATCCACTTTGGATAAGTCTTGCCCATCGTAATAAACCTTTCCTGTTTCGGGCTTTTCGAAACCCAATAAGATCCGGAACAAGGTTGACTTGCCACAACCTGAAGGGCCTACCAAAGCCACATAATCCCCCTCATTAATCTGAAAGGAAATATCCTTTAAGATTAATGGACCGTCTTCTTTATAGCGAAAAGACAGGTGACTTACTTCAATGGAACCTTTGAGAGGCTTCGGGTTAATCTTGGTATCATCATATTCAGGCAAGGTTTCCAGAATTGGTTTGACCCTTTGATATAACGGTATAACAATATTGGCACTGGTTAATGACTGGGACAATGAAATCATCGCCAGCATAAAGGTGNTAAAGGCTGAATTAAAACCAATAAACTGGCCGGGAGACAAAGAGTCGTTTTCTGAAATAAGCGTATAGAAAATAATCATGCTCGACAGGATGGGGAAAAAAGCGTTAAACGTTGTCAGCCAATTGGCCAAAGTCATTCTTTTAAAAGCTATCTGTCGCTGCTCCTTAAACTTATTAGCCCAGCGATAAAAAGCCCTTCTTTCCGCCCCTGCCACCCGGAATTTAGTGACCGCGCCAATCAGTTGCAGCATAATGCCGGATATATTGTTGGTAATGTCCAGCAGCTTGCGCTCCTGACGCATTTGCAGATAACCTAAAGCAGCCATCACAACAACAGCCGCTGCGGCCAGACCGGCAGCAACCCAGGCCAGTCCGGTATCGTAGTAAAAAAGCAAAGCGAAGGTAAAAACAGAAAAAATACCGGAAAGAATTGTATTAAGCGTCACTCCGGAAAGGATCGTCCGAATTTTACTGATCCCCATAGCCCGCATGGTCAATTCTCCTGCCGAAAACTGCTGAAAAAACGGTACGGGCAGACTTATAAGGCGATCCCAAATCGAGGCTTGAACAGTGCCATCTACTTTACCTTCGATCCGCAGTGTGGCCAGAGAACGGATAAATTGAAAAATCATCGCAGCCAGAACGCTGGCCAACAGAAAAAAAGCGATTTGCAGCAATTGGCCTTTTTGGCCTTCGGGAATGACACTGCTATAGACGATTCCCGTGGCCAGCGGAATCGCCGTGCCCAGGACACCTCCCAAAACACCCATCAGGGCTATCATGATGATATCCCGTTTCCAGCAGCTTTGATAGCTAAAAGAAAGCAGATCCCGCAGCGTAATTTTTTTCTCGTTAAGCGGCCGGTAGAATATAAAACCAAAGCTCTTAATCCCGGCAGCCGTTTCCTTATCTACCTTCTTTTGAACCCCCAAAGCGGGGTCATGCAACTGATATTGCGTTGGTGATACTGGAATCAGTGCGACCGGCCGGCCGTCTTCTTTCATATAACCGAGAATGGGACCGGCGTCCTGTTTATACCATTCTCCGTTTAAAGCCACCTCTCTTATCCNGACGCGGGAAGCCCGGGCGATATCATCTAATGCTGTCTTGCTTTTACTCCCGAAACTGTCCGAAGGGGGTGAAACAATCTCGATATTCTGAACCTGACCTATCAAACGGCAGGCATCCAACAGATAATCTCCGCTGGTTTCCTCCAGCCTTTTTGTTTTATCCAGGCGGTCAATAGAGGCAAGACCGGCTATGGAGTTGGCCATAATCCTCTGGTCATATCTTTCCTTTTCTCTGAGACGAATCCGCTCAGCCTTAATTTGCTCCTCCCAGAGTTCCGCAGCCGCTAAGAGGATCTGTTTATGATAATTCTCTCTATAGAAAGAGTCGTTTAAATATTCATATACCTGATCAAATCCTATTTCCTGCAAAGCAAAGTCTTCATCGTTTCTATCCTTTCCTTTGTTACCGACTTTCGCCAGGATTTCCAACCAGTGTCGTACCGGCTTGATAACATCTGCGGAAGATTCTCCTGCCAAAAGCTTGCAAAGCTGTTCGACCTCAAGCTGGATCAGGCTGGAGCCGATTATTCCGGAAGCCAGCAAAATTTTCCTGTCAGGGCCATCCAGAGGTGTCATCCCAAAAAGCAAATCTCCTTCCTTGGCCTCAAACAAGAAGTTTTTCACTCCCGGTTCGTTGTCCCGGCTAAGAGCGGTGAGAAAAACGGAAATGTTCCCTTGCCCGACCAACCATACATAACCGGCATCATCCAGGATTTGCGGTTTATTGCCTTCAATAGGAACCCTGATTCCTTTTAGATTAAATTTTTCAGCTATACTCAATGAACTCCCCCGCTTTAATCATTAATCAATCTATAGAAATTAACCGGTTTTATCAACCAGTTTGAATCAAATTAGCATAAATACCGGCATGCTCCTTTAATTCCTCGTGGGTGCCTCTCTCCACAATCTTGCCCTTGTCCAAAACAATGATCTCATCACAGTCCCGAATTGTACTAAGACGNTGAGCGACGATAATGCAGGTACACCCCCTGCGCCGGATATTTTCGTCCACAATTTTTTCCGTTACAGNGTCAAGGGCACTGGTGGCTTCATCCATAATGATAATCGTTGGGTTCTGAGCTAAAGCCCTGGCGATCTCCAATCTCTGCCTCTGTCCGCCGCTAAAGTTCTTCCCGCCTTCCTCCACCGGATGCTCATATCCTCCGGGACGGGCCGTAATATCATCATGAATACAGGCCCCTTTGGCGGCGCGGATCATCTCAAATTCCGAGATGGTCTCATCCCATAGGGTAATATTATCCCTCACTGTCCCCTGGAACAGATTGATTTCCTGGTCAACCATCGCTAAGGAGTTCGTAATGACGCTCCGGGGAAATGACGAACGGGGCCGGCCGTCAAAAAGTATTTGTCCGGACCAGGGCTTATAGATACCGGCTATTAGTTTGGCTACGGTCGATTTCCCGCTGCCGGAGCCGCCAACGAGCGCAACCCTTGACCCTGGCCTAAGCTTCAGGCAGAAGTTTTCAATTAAAGGGGGTTCCAGCGAACTGTAGCCAAAGGTAACGTCCTTAAGCTCTACAAATCCCTCTAATTTTTGCCCGGTATAGGAAGTTCCTTTTTCCGTATCTTCCCCGGGATTTTCCTCTGGTTTGCTCTCAGCTTCCTGTTCAATCGGATACTTTAAGACATCGTCCAGACGATTCATCTCTCCTTCTACTTCCTGGAGCTCGGCTCCCAGTCCCACCATTTGTGTCACCGGCTCCATAAAGCTGGTCATGAGGNTCTGAAAAGCAACCAGCATCCCGATGGTCATCTGCCCTTTCAATATTAAATATCCACCCAGGGCAAGGACAACGGTGTTATTTATTCCCGTTAAAAAAGTAGGGAATACGGCNAGGAATTGTGAAGAAACNCCCAGTTTTTGTTCAGAATTCAAAGTCTTGGCCTGGTATCCCGCCCACTTGGCAAAGAAATTTGATTCCGAACCTGTGGCTTTTAGTGTCTCAATGATTTGCAGACCGTTCATGCCTGTGCCAAGGAGCTTGCCCCGGTCCTGCAGGAGCTTTCGGTTCTGATCCGTTCTCTTGACAGAAACAAATTTCAAATAGATAACATTGAGTAAGGCAATGACGAGCCCTACACAGGCTAAAATAAAGCTATACTGCAGCATGAGCGCAAAATAGAAAACAATCATGACCAGGTTTAAGACCGTAGTGGCCAGTTGTCCCGACAATAGTTTCGCTACCCTGTCATTGCTCTGCATCCTGGACGTAATATCTCCTGCAAAGCGCTGAGAAAAAAACACCGCCGGCAACTGCAGAATATGCCACAGGAACTTACTTGAAGTGGTTAAAGCAATTTTTGTTTCTATTCTTAACAGGTAATACTGCTGAAGCCAGGTTAAAAATCCCCTTAATATCGCCGTTACTCCCATGCCCGATAAGAGGGGAATAAGCCAGGACCCTTTGCCGCCGAGTAGAATATCGTCAACAAACACCCTGGCAAATACAGGAACAGCTAAACCCGGGATTACGAGGGCCAGCCCTACCAGGATCACATAAATCAAAGCTTTTTCCGAGCCCTTGAGACGTTTTTTCAAAGAAGAGATCAGACTGGGTTTTTTCCTGTCTTTTTGAAACTGGGGAGCCGGTGCAAACACCATCGTGATCCCGGTAAAGGACTGATTGAATTCATCTTCCGTCACAACCCGTCTGCCCGAAGCGGGATCATTTAAAAATACTTTCCCCTTATGAAACCCTTCCAGCACAACAAAATGATTAAAATTCCAGTGTATAATTAAAGGCCACGGCATTTCTTTTAAAGATTCCGGTTCCTTGCGGTAAGCCTTAGCCTCCAGATCATATTTTCTGGCTGCCTTCAGCATATTGCTGGCCTTGCTGCCATCACGGGATACACCGCAGGCAACCCTGAGTTCCTCCAATGGTATATATTTGCCAAAATAGGCTAAAATCATCGCCAGGGATGCCGCTCCGCATTCAACACCTTCCATCTGCAGAACAGTGGGAACCTTAACTCTTCTGATCTTTCCCATCCGATCACCTCTCTTTTTAATTGATAACGCTGTTAAAAAAGGGGATTACCTTTATGATTGGTTTTTCTCTTTTCGTAATCACTGTACTATGAATAATCGTCCCGCTCTGGATGGTCATGGGCGGTCCGTCAGGAGACGACCAGGAATAACCGCTTTGCGTGGTACCGTCAGGGATCAGGTCTATACGGATCATGAGTGGCGCACCTTGCCCCGCCAGCAAGGAAACAAGTTTTTCATTACCCAGGGTTTGCATCATGCTTTGAGTCGTAGCCGGATAATCAGAAACAGAAATTACCCTTCCATGCATAAAGCCATACTCTTCTTTATTTACTATGGTAGGTGATATTTGGGCTTCCATACCGGGCTTAATGCTACCCCCCTGCTCAGCGGGAACATAGATTACTGCCTCCAGTTTGACTGTTCCGCCGTATTCCTCCAGCATAAGGAGAGGCTCCCCCGGTTGAACGATACTCCCTTTAGAAATATTAAGCTCTAAAATTCGCCCATTTTTGGGTGAAACGATTTGAGACTGATAATCTAATTTTTCCCGAAGCTCAGTCAGCTGGTTTTTTGCTGTTTTATACTCAGGCGTATCTGTGCGTTTGTTATGTTCCATTTCGGTAATGCCGCTTTGCAGACTATTGATTTCGGCAACAAGTTCAGGCAGCTCGATTCTTGCTACGACATCACCCTTTTTAACCATGTCTCCAACCCTGACCCGGATATCGCTCACCTGTCCGGAGGCGTGGTGCTGAACAGAAAAAATGCCTCCATTATTCAGTAGAATCCCCTGACCTTCTATCTTGGTCGGAATACTGCCAAAAAAGCCCCAAATAATAGCACTGAGTAAGATACAGCCAATGGCGATCAGTGCAAGCCAGGCTCTGGGAGAAGTAACTTTAATCAGTTCATCCAGTTGTTCTGGAGATGAAAGTTTCTCCAGGGATACTTCACGAAATAAACTCTGACTCATGCTTGCCACCTCCATTTTGTGTAGAAACATGCTTACCTTTGCAGATATCGGAACTCCCCGGCATGCAATTCTTTCAGCACGACCAGGTCTCCCATGTCATTTCCCTTCGCATCAAATTCATGACTACCGCTTGCTCCCGGCCAGCTTCCTAAATTTGCCAGTTCCTCGGCAACCGTCGAACGATTCCGCGAATCGGACTTTTCAATAGCGGCCGCCAGAATTTTTACGGCGTCATAACCCAAGGCTGCATAAGAGTTGGGCATTTTATTATATTCTTGCGAAAAACCAAGCACAAAACTTTTTACTTCCGGGCGATCTATATTGGGATTAAACACGGAACCGACGATTGTCCCTTCCGCCGCCTTCCCTCCTATTGAGGAAAGTAAGGGAGATTCCAGCGTATTCCCGCCAAAAAATGGCACATTAATGCCTGCCTGACCGGCGTCAAAAATAAACTGGGCTGCTTCCGGCATATTTTCAGCTATGAAAATTCCATCGAAGCCAAAGGCCTGCCATTTGTTATGCAAGCGTTTCAAATCCTCCAGCCCGGTGTAGTTGTCAAACCGATCAACAATTGTTATTCCCTGTGCCTTCGCCTGGTCTTCGAAGGAGTTTGCCAGCCCGGTTCCATAGGAATCATCAGAATAANCAATAACCATCCTGCGGTATCCCTGTCCGGCAAGATAAACCGCCATTTGCCGCGCAATTTCATCATCACCGGGGATACAGCGAAAAATATGTTTATACCCGTTTTGGGTAAGNNCNGGNGCTGTAGAGGCCGGCGACAGCATGACAAGTCCGGCTTGTTCATAAATTGCCGAGGCAGGAATTGAAATAAAAGAATTCCGGTGACCAATTACCGCGCGGATCTCTTTATTTTCGGCAAAAGACTGGGCTATTTTTAACCCTTTTTCAAGCTCGGCCCCATCGTCTGCTTTCAGCAGCTTAAGCTCCCTGCCGTTTATACCACCGTTTTCGTTAATCTCCCTGACTGCCAGGTCGATTCCTTCGCTGAATAAGTCATTATTTGTTGCAAAGGGCCATGCTACTCCGATGACGATATCCTGGGGTTTTTCTGATTGTGTGCAGCCTGTGCCCAAAAAGACAGCAACCAGACAAGAAATAATAATTATGCCTGTTTTTTTAAAGCGATAATACACTTACCTCAACTCCCCCGTTTCGACTGTCTATCCTTTCAATATTACTCTGAGCGCATTCTGCCTTTGCCGGGGCAACCCGCCTCATGCGCTCAGCAATCCGCAGGCAGGTAGCGGCTGTCAATCAATCCTTTGCCGGCCATTTCCCTGATATATGATTTCATAAAGTTAATCGGTTGTCCAAGCATCGTTCGGGGTTCGCCTTTGATATAACCCCAGGGAAAATGTTCTCTTGAAATATACTGAAGATACGGCTCTTCAACCGCCAGGGCCAGNAAACGCTGATCAAGGCGAACCAACAGCCTGTTATCTAAAAGATTTCGGATCGCCGCNTCGATATCCGANTCGCTGAACCCTTTATCCCCCAGAATCTGACATACCCTGTCCTCACGCTCTGCCTGATCACAGGCCAGATACAGTTCCTTCTGTACGCCTTCAAGGCGAAAGGAAGAGGCAACCGCGGCCGGGCGGGTATCCCGGATGATAATTTCCTTATCACTGATCTTCATGCTCAGTACCGGTTGATTCTGGCTTATAGAGGCAACACACCACTGAAAAACAGCCCTTTCAAGGTTGCGTACCCCGGGGCGGTCAAACAAAGCGGCCATTTGCGGCTCGTTTTTAATCAAAGTATAAAACTTATCTTTGAATGTATAAGAAAGGTCGTAAATTGCATCCGGACTTAATGGATAAATCAACGAAAGNAAANNTATCGAANTCAATTGCAGGGAATAGTCGGCTGCCCGTTTGAAATAGTGACTATTCCGTTGATACTCGACACTGAACACGCCCGATGGCGGATATAAATGCGTCAGGAGCGGCACTAATTCGGCCATTTTTTGGTACCAGTCATCCTGATCACCGGGAAAATCTTTAAGAATCGCCCAAAACGCACGGATGCCATACTGGCGAAACCATTTCAGGGTCTGGATGTTTTGCCAGGCGGTGACCCCTTTTTTCATCGTTTTCAGGGCCTCGCTATGCAAACTTTCTATTCCCGGCTGACACCAGGCTATACCGGCTTCACGCAGCATTTGGCTTTGTTTTTTGGACAGATTGGAACGAACCTCGAAAAACAGCTTATAAGGAGCGCCGCGGCGGATAAGCTCGGGAATTAAATCATGAAAACATCTCATGTCCAGGGCGTTATCAAAAAACTCAAAATGCTTCGTTCCATAGCGACGGCTGAGTTCTTCCAACTCTGTCAGGATATCCTCGGCCGAACGCGACCGGTAAGGTACTTGCGGCGTATTGAGTCCGCAGAATTTGCACTTCCCATGCCAGCAGCCCCGGGAGGCCTGGATCGGCAAACTGGGACGGATTATTTTGCCCAATGTGGGCAGCGAATGAAGCGTATCAAAGTAGTCCTGATAGGCTGGAATTGTTGTATGTTGACCAAAAGAAGCAGCTACGGCTGGCGGGACATCCTCATTAGCTTTTTCACCCGGATATCCGGTCTGCCGGTGGAGCGGAGCAAAGACACCGCGAGGCAAGGTTTCCAGCGGTACCTGACGGCCAAACTCAAATATAAGTTTGCAAAGCGGCAAGATTAGATCTTCGCCCTCTCCGGAAACTACAAAATCGACCCACGGAAAATGCCGATGAGTCGCGCGCCCCATAACTGCTTCGCAGTCTGCCCCTCCCATAAGCGTAATGACGTCGGGGTTAATCTCCCGGATTTTCCTTAGCAAAGCCAGGGATGGCACCCGCTGGGACAGGCTGGAGGTGCAGCCGACGATACGCGGAGAAAGCCTGAGTATTTGCTCCACCAGGCGGGATGTAAATCTTTCGGCTTTATGGCGAATGAACCGCAGCTCTTCGCGGCACTCCTCAAGACTCTGCAGCCGTATCTTGCCGAGCCTGGCATGAATTTCACTGATAAAATGATTTTCGTCAGGCTTAAAATCCGGAAAAGCGACAGCGGCAAAGGACCATTCCGCNAGCGGCAGTTGAGGATCCTGCGGGTGATTTCGTTCATACAGTTCCACCCCGAGCTCCTCGCAGAAGATAAGGTTCGCATAAATACTCCTGGTCTCGATCCCTNCGTCCTGCAGCACGGTCTGCAANAGCCCCAGNGCCAGTGAAGGCCTCTGCGGATCACAGTATGGCATGCATACCAGGCAAACGTCAGCAGGCGCCGATCTCAGTTGAAAATTTTCTCCGGATAAATTATAAGCGGCGTTGCTTTTTCCTGTCCTTATCATACTTCTTGCCTCCCTGCCGCTTCCTTATCACTAAAACCATCTTCCAGAAGACCTTGATCAAAAATCTTCTGCATGGAAGCCATGATCGCCAAAACATCCTGATGCTGAGCCATAAGTTCCTGCAGAACACGCCGGGAGGTCAAATTCCCCTGGGCAATCAGCTCACCGAGCCGCGCCAGATGGGGAGCCCCCGTTATTTTGTGCAGCCTGTATTTGCTGAGAAGCTTGAATCCTTCCTCATCCGGTGAAGGAATAAACTTCAGATCGCGGCGAAAGGCCAGTATATCGTCTGGCGCAATCTGCTCAGGCATGCAGTTATTTATGGTTTTACTGATAAAATCATTCAGCTCTGATGCGCTGGAAAAGCTGCCCTCGGCGTAAATCCGGTAACCTAACGGCCAGCGCCCGGAAGGAGGGCAAGGACTTATCAGCCGTACCGAACATTCCGCCATGTTTATCAGGTAACCGCTAAGACAGGCAATTGTATGATCCTGAGACGGACCCGGTTGCGGGCCGCCGGAACCGACTTTACGGTTGCGGCCCGATTGGGCCCTGGAACGTACTGCCGGCTCAGTGTGCTGCATAGCCAACGCCGTTAAAGCTAAATCCTCTGCGCTGAAAATATCATGAACACGATGCAGCGTATTGAGCGAAAGGATGGAGAAACTATCCATGGCCGTACTGTGTTCCCGCCGGAATTGAAGCATTTCTCTCGTCCAGTCAAGATTACGCAGAGGGGCCGCGGTGGTAGTCTGAGGATATATGCCTGTCTTCTCACCAAAATCCGCCACAAATTTGAAATAGTCAGGATTATCACTGGGTTCGGTAGCCCAATAACATACCCCTCCCCCTGCCGCGGCACCGAGACGTTCAACCGCGACATCAAGAACATCCCGCCAGAGTTTGGCATTCTCCGCGGTATACCTGTACACCATTTGCAGCGGTTCAGCTCCGACGCCGCAGAAATGGCAGCCCATCGAGCATCCCTTGCATAATTCAAACGCTATAGCCGTATGAACAATAGCCTGGTTTGTCTCTCTGCTCAATTGACTGTGACAACGGTTTATCTGACGTTGGCGCCAGGCGTTAAAAGCACTGCTGGGCGTTTTTTCATGAAGATGCCGCCAGGTTTCCCGATACCGGGCAACAGCATCAGTATACCGTCGCCACAATAGGGCCTGCGGCTTATCTTCCAATTCAACGATCGGGATTGCCGGGATTTCCTTTAACAAGGACATTACCGGCGCAGTCTCCGGAATGAGAGCTGCTGCCTGCATCGGATCCACGCCGAAAATCCTCTTTGATTCTAACAGGGGGGTACACTCAGCTGCGTTCTTTTGAACAGCCGAATAGAATTCAGAATCCCCGGCAACACATTCCATAAACCGCTTCAGATGTGGGATCAGCTTTCTTTCAGCATTATTAATTTGCTCGTTAAAATCCCCGCATAAATGCAGTTTATCCAAACTCATCCGCATTTCCTCTCCTGGTCGCACTTTATAGCAACGGAAGCGATTGCCTGCAATCGCAACACATGTTATTGCAAC
>JGI24709J26583_10003708_pt1 | contig 11876 bp, 8 predicted proteins | sample BioPla2DNA1_FD_26583 | JGI IMG/M metagenome (IMG submission 26583) | reverse complement strand
CCCCCCGCCGGCCGCAAGAGCCCTACAGGAGAGAATCAACCCCACAAGAGCCGTCTGAATCCTACATAGGAGCAAGTGCGGATATTATTGGAGTCGGCCAGTATATACTCATGGTGTTTTTGGCCTGGATTCCCATAGTCAATATAATACTGCTTGTAAAGTGGGGATTTTTTAATAAAGAAAAACCCAACAAAAGCAATTTTGCTAAGGCATTGCTCTTTTATAATGTTTTGGCATTAATATTTTATGTTTTCTATATTCGACTGTGGCTTAGTGTGACTTCAGGTATTTAAATATAAATAGAGAAAGGGGAAGTAAAATGAAGATACTTACAGGACTTGTCATCATCATAGCTTTATTGGGCTTATATGCAATGGCGTCATATAACGGATTTGTTAAGCTTCGNAATCAAATAGAAGAAGCTTATTCCACCATGGATGTTTATTTAAAGAAACGNTATGAAATGATTCCGAATTTAGTGGAAATAGTAAANCAATATTCAATACATGANAAAGAAACCCTGGAAAAAATTGTCCGGGCGAGGTCCATGNCGATAAATGCCAGGTCTGTGGAAGAGAGGGGGCAGAATGAAAACATCCTGTCCGGTGCTTTGAAATCCNTTTTTGCTATTTCCGAAGGCTATCCTGAATTGAAGGCAAACGAAAATTATATGGATTTGCAAAACAATCTGAGAAGCTTGGAAGATGAAATATATCTCAGTCACGTAAATACTATAACGGGGTTGTCAAGGTTATGAACAACAAGGTGGAAATATTCCCTTCAAACTTGTTAGCTCAAGTTTTCGGCTTTGGCAGGTATCCCTATTTCATGGCTGAAGAATATGAGCGTCAAAATGTAGAAATTAGGTTTAATTAGAGGTAGGGTCAATGAAAAGGAATATGATGCTTTGGATTTTTTCATGCATCCTTATGTTGACTACATTGACAGAGAGGGCTTATGGGGCTGAAACCTTCAGTATTACCTCATACGATATAGACATGACGGTCTATGAGGATAACAGCTATGCCGTTATTGAGACGATAAGTGTCACCTTTACCGAGCAAAGACACGGCATCATCAGAAGCCTGCCCCTGAAAACAAACAGGGGAAAGCCTGCTTTGATTTCTGATATATATGTATTTGAACACAAGTTCTCTACCGAGAAAATTGCAAATAATATCGAAATAAAAACAGGAGACCCCGACAGGTATGCAGCCATGACGGAAAAATACACAATCGGCTATGTGTATACCTTAGGGGATGATTATTTAGGTGACAGAGACGAACTTTACTGGAACTTGATAGGGAATGACTGGGACTGCACAATTGAAAACGTCACTTTCAAAATAAACATGCCAAAAGCTTTTAAAGCTGACAGGCTATATTTCACCCATGGCCAAAAGGGAAGCACAAAGCATGACGGGGTGGACTGGTATATTGACGGAAATACCATAAAGGGCTCCTTGATGGTTCCTCTCAAGCCCAATGATTCCCTTACAATTGCCATGCCCCTTCCGGAAGGATATTTTTCACAGGCTGAAAGAATCNAGAGCGATGCAATGCCATACGGNTGGTTAATATCAATAGCCTGTGCTGCTGCAGGCACAGGCCTGTGGATGTCCATGGGGCGAAAAAAACAAATATTTCCAACGGTTGAGTTTTACCCCCCTCAAGGGCTGACCAGCGCAGATGCAGGTTACCTGATAGACGGCAGGGTAGATTATTTCGATATAACATCCCTGATAATTTATTGGGCTGACAAAGGGTACTTGTCAATCGCTGAAAAAGAAGTAAAAAAGATCTTCGGTACAAAGAAGGTTTTTACCCTTACAAAACTAAAAGATATTCCGGATGACAGCTTAGACTATGAAAAGGAAATGTTTGAGGGAATGTTTTACATGGGGGACGGAATTAGGGTAAGGACCGACCAGCTGGAAAACAGGTTTTACCAAGTGGGGGAAAGAGTAAAAAAGCAAATTAAATCAAGTTTTGAAGATTCCGAGGAAACCCGCATCTTCAAAAGAACAAATACCTTGTGCCGCATACTCCTTCTCTTGGCGGGAGTAATAAGCACATTACCTTTTTCCTATATAGTAATGGATGAATTAGGCACTGTTAGTGAAGCAGAGCTCATATTTAAAAGCATATTATTGTCTGCTCTTATTATGGCAGCATTTTATTTCTTAATGCATATTTTAACAAACGGTAAGGGAATGAAAAAGGGGGAAGGATTTAAGCTTTTGTTTTTTGCCTTGATATTTGGGGGAGCAGTATGCGGGGCTTTTATATACTCATTAAGCTTATCCGGAAATGTGGCAAAAGGCTTGATATCCTTAGGGGCAGCAGGCATGCTGGGATTTTTGTCAAATTCATGCAGGCAGCGGACACAAGCAGGTGATTGGTATTTGGAGAAATTAACGGGGTTCAAAGAATTTATCAAGGCTGCGGAAATAGACAGAATTAAGCTTTTGGTTGAAGAAAACCCCGGCTATTTTTACAATATATTACCCTTTGCAATGGTCTTTGGCCTGACGGACAAATGGGCAAAAAACTTTGACTCTATCATGAAAGAGCCGCCCGGCTGGTATGATACCCAGGGCATCCAGGCCGGCTTCAGCATAGTGAGTTTTGCAAGGGGCTTAGATAATGATATGAAAATAATCTCATCGGATTTTGCCTCAAGAAACCAAAGGGGCGACTCAAGCGTCAGCGGGGGGAGCTCCGGAGGCGGTTCAGGGGGCGGAGGCGGAAGGAGCTGGTAAGATGACTGTTTCAATAAAAAAGAAAATCAATATCCCCGACCCGGCCATGGGGCCTATCGGGTTTACTGCTGCAAGCATAAAAGCAGCAATTTCGGGTATAGGCACCATACTGAAAAAGCCGAAAATATTATTAACTACTTTATTTATATCAGCCCTTCAGGCAGTCCTATCCTACCTGAAAATTCTCATGCCCTCATCTTTTTTTGTTACAATAGCAAGCTTCTTTACATTTGCTCAGGGAGGAATGTATGCAGGGCTTATTGGAGCTGCAGGCGGAATTATCGGCAAAGGAATATATGCCTGGTTTATGAATACACTGTTTTTCCCGGGGGCTAAGGTTAAAAGCAAAAATGAAGAAAATATAAAAAATGAGAAAAAAATAAAGGGAAAGCCGGGACTATTCCTGGCAGGAATTGGGCTTGCCCTCATAGCATACAATTTCTTAACCGGCAATGCATCAACAGAAAACAGCATTATCGGCTTAACGTCTCTTGCAGCTTGCCTGAGAGCACTCAAGAGAAAGAACGGTTTTTTAATCGGTTTCATAGGGTCTTTTACAAGGGGGCGGATGTCAAGGAAGGCGGCTGCTCTTGTTATAAAGGGAATGGCTTTGGGGTTTTTGGCAGGTGTCATGTCATCCCTTAAATTCACGGGAGCAATCTGTTATCTTGTTGGGGCAATAATATTTATTATTGCCCTTATTCTCCTGGCCGGGAGGAAAAGAACTCTTGCGGCGACTACAGCCCTGCTTATAATTTTAAGCAATATTGTTCCCGCCTATTCGTCAATTGCTGATTTTTCCAATGAATGGCAGGACCCTTACCAGGCATATGGAATTCAGGATAAAAGCTTGCAGGGCTATATTGCATTAACCGATGCAATGAATGCTTCCCCTCCCATGTCCATGGATTTGACTTTGATAGCCGTGGGAGTACGAAATTTTGATGAGTCGGGAAGGATAGAAAACCAGCAGGTTTTAGCCTTAGATGGTGAAAGTCCGACCTTCGGCATTGATAGTTCGGAGTTTTCCGAATTTAAATTCACAAGCGCAGTAAATCTTATCCTGGAAGATGACGGATGGTACGCTGATTCCATAACACAATATTCGGTCAATAATGCCTGGACAAATTATGAAACAGAAGAAGGTTTGTACGGCAATTACCAGAAATGCTATTTTTCATACAAACATTTAGGTGCAGCAAGCTATTTATATGAACAGTATTTGGAAGATGGCAAGGTTTATATTACAATACCCATTTCATTTGCATACGGTGATGTAATGGGCCAATCCAAGGCAGACAGCGCATCGGAAATATTTGCCCGGGTTGACCGTGTAAAAAGAGAAAAGAGTACGGAAAGCACCAGCCAAGTATCGGGAGTTTGGGAGCTGAAGAAAATTGATACTTATCTTATAAAATGGGTTAACAAAAGCCTAAGTGAAACAGAGAAGTTTACCGGTCAGTGGACAGGAATTGTAGCAGGTGGAGATGAAGTAAGTATTGGGGTATCAGGAAACACCATGGAATTTATCCGTACTAGACAGTTCCATGATGGATATGACCAAATTAACTGGAAAGCTGTATTTGGTGAGCCACCTTCTTCCATAAAAGCATTTGAAACTATTAGTATATCAGCAGAGGAAGAAGGCACTTATTATAATAGTTCTGACAATTCAACAATAGAATATGAAGCAAGTCTTGCATGTGCTTCGTTTTTAAAAGGATTAAGGCCTGAAAAATTTAGTAGCAAAGAGTATGATACTGATACTATGGCATATGCATTCGGTGCAGGCATGGGACAGACTTGGTTTGAAAGGTCAGAGGGATTCCTTCAGTCAACAGCACCTCAGGGGCAGATAGATGGAGAAATTTTGACACTTGAACTTGCATTAGGGAATAATCAGCCATACGATACAGATGCAGGAAGACCATGGGAAATACCAATTATTTCATACCAATATGAGTGGAAGGCAGGGACCATAATTCCTGCCGGAAGCCAAGGTGAAGAAGATGAAGATGCAGGAAGCGATGGCGGCTGGTGGAGCGGAACGGATGATACAGATGAAGAGTGGAGCGAACATGCAAGCGAAGAAGAAACAATGGCTATAGGGGCTGTGTCTGCTTTAGCTGCTATTGCAGGGGCAGGAGCTGCAGCTGCAGGGAGCATAGGAATAGGTCCGGGCGGAGGTTATGGTTCATTTATAAAAAGGAACAAGGATGGGGACCTTATTGTAAGAGACCCCGTCACCGGTGAAGAAAACCTCTATGTAGGCAACAAAAAAACAGGTCTCTATACAAATCCATTAACAGGAGCTGAATACACAGAAGATGAGCTAACAAGTCATGTAGCTTCACGGGCAGAAAATGCAGGTGTATTAGGCCAGGATTATGAAACTGCACAAGATGCAATAAAACAGCAGCGTAAGGATAATCAGAAATTAAGCCAGGCAGAAAGTGAAGTAAATTTTGAAAAAAGCATGAAAAAACTTCAAAAAGATTTGGAAACCAAAGGAGCCATCGGAGACGATTATGCAGATGAGTTAGCGAAGAAACTTAAAATACTTCGAAGTCAGAAAAAAATTGACGGTGAGTTTAATAAAGATGATTTAAAAAAATTCCAGAAAACATTTAACAGATGGACAAGAGGAGAAATAGCAGGAAGCAGAGGACTGCCAAAAGCAGAAAATGATTGGGATATATACAAACAAGGATTGGCATTATCAGGAGAAGAGATAGCAAGGGGAGACAGCTGGAAGGCCATGGGGCTTCGCGTGGCTGTGGGGCTTTTAACAGGCAGTCTTGCAGCCCGGGGTGTAATTTCCCTTGCCGGTGCTGCTGTTATGGAAGCCGGTTTGGAGCTTGGTCAGGCAGGTTATACAATGAAGGATTATGTTGACAAGGGTGGAGATGACTGGACAGAAGGAGCAAAGCTTGCAATCACAAAGACTTTGGTGGGCGAAGGTATAGGAAGGTCTATAGGTTTGGGATTAAGAGGGCTTGGTCTTGCTGTTTCTAAAACAGGGCAGGCTTTGTCAAAAACCAAAGCAGGAAAATATATTGTTGACGGAATTTCAGATGCTCTAGAAAAAACTTCAAGAGTACTAAATGCCAATGTTGGAGATGTGCCAAAGGTAATAAAGCAAATCAGCAAGGAAGCAAGCGAATCTGCTGCTGCAGCGAAAAAAGCAGCCTCAATGGCAGGAAAATTAAAAACATCAGCTGCTAACAAAGCAGCCCAAACAGCTGATGACGCAGCCAAAAAAGCAGCCCAAAGCACCGAGGATGCTGTCAAAAAATCTGCTCAAAGCACCGAGGACGCAGTCAAAAAAGCTGCACCACCGAAAAATGTGAAGGATACAGATGCATACAAGCAGGCATCCAGGCAGGTTGACGATAGTTTAAATAAATCCAAAGCTGCTGCAGCTGAGAAAATAGAGAAATACAAGAATAGTGTAAATAAAAATCCTAAATTAGCAGCCAGGAAAGCAGCTTATGAAGAAGGCGGTAAAATTGGATTGGAAAAGGTTGAAAAGCTTGAGCAGGCAAGGAAGGCATTAGCTGGCAACCCTGATTCTCCACAGCTTAAAAAAGAATTTGAAAGTGCAGTTAAAGATGTTCAAATAAACAAACATGCACAAAAAATAATGAACGAAAAAAAATTGACAGGCAATGATACACGCCAGGGATTCAATGACTTTAAGGTAAAACAGGATGCAATAGTATCACTTAATACAAGTGAACGTTTAGCATTGGAATTAGGTCTTGACCCCAAAAATGTAAGCAATGTCCAAGCTACAAATTCCATGGATACATCGGGAGTTAAAACTATAAAGGGTGTTGCAGTTAAAAGTGATTTTAAAACTCCAAAAACCACAGCACCAAGGAAATTTACGGAAGCCGATATCGATTTAAACTCTCTTGAAAAGAAAAGCGGAGAAAAAATAAGCATAGATTTGGATCAGACCTATAGAATGGAAATTGAGCTTAAAGATGGCACTGTAATTGCCAAAGATATTCCTGCTTATAAGGTTAAAAGCATTCAAAATGAAGAAGTATACAAGGTATGGAATGACGGACAGCTTCCTTTGAACCCTGACGGCTCGGTAAATCATGAGGCTGTCGAAAAGTTTGCCGAAGATATGGATTATACGGTGGTAGATGCAAGAAGCGCTGATGCTTACGGAACCCTGGGAGATCTGGAACAAGCATTGAAAAATGACGGCACAATAAGGCAATACAGTGACCCAGAGGTTGTAAGCAAAACTATTTCATATAAATCTGATGAATGGATTCGTAGAAGCAAGGGAAAAACGAAGGTTGGAGAAATAATAGATGCTGAAGCAGACGTTTCAGAAGGCATAAGACAATCAACAAAACAGTTCGACAGCCAGTATGTATATCAGGTAAAGGCAATAAATGCTGATGCAGGCAAAACAAAGATAGTTATAAACGAAAAATTGGCTGAAGGTATGGAAGTTTTAAAGCAAATAGGATTTGGCGAAGGAAAACTAAGCCCTGCTGAAGCAGAAGCCATACTCAAAGAAATGGGAACAAACTCAGAAGAAGTCATGAAGCTTTTAGCGGACGAAGTTGAAATTATCAACAGATTTTTAGCAGGAGGCAAAAAATGAACAAGATAACATACTCTATATCAAAAAACACTGTACTATCTGCAGGAAAACATTTTGGAATTCAGGCAAACCGGTTTGCAGAGTATTTTGGATTCACAGAAAGCTCCAAGAGCACGGAGATAGTAGAAGGATGGGAGGATCTTCTGCCTCTTATCCTTAAACCCCGTAATTTTACAGGAATGACAGCCCTATTTGAGGATGACAGCCTTCTTTTTACCAATATAGTTACCGGTGAAGAAGATGCTGCATTCTGCGGTGAGGAAGATGACATTTTAAAAGTAATGCCCATGTCCCAGTCAGAGATTATAGAGCTTTTAGCATCATATCTTGGAGAGCCAGAAGACAGGCAGAAAATAAAGCAGGAATTATCAGGTGATGCCTTAATATGCCTGCTGTCCATAGGAGACAGCATCAAGAGGGCAAAGCTTGAAAATATCCTGGACCCTTCAAAAATAGAATTTGAAATAACAGATAAAATTTTGCAAAACGAATTTCTCTACAATTCAGAAGGGAGAAACTTAAGATGGGCCTCTGCATTTTTGGCAGACCTTCGCTGGAAAGAAAAACCAATTAATTTCGAAAAATCGCTTAAGGAACTTTCTAAAGCAGGTATAATAATTTATAGAGACAGCAGGGTTGAACTATCAGAAAACGGTGAAATTTTCTTTGATGAGCTTTTAAAAAGAAAAACCATATTAGGCTTAAGAAGTGTTTTTTATCACGAAGGTGTTATAAATTATTTGGCAATGGCATTGATGAGAACAGAAAACTATCTGTGGTTTTTGGATGTTACTGACAATGCGTGCATAATGTCTTTAAACTATGAGGAACTTAAGGGAATGATTGGCACCATGATCTCACCGGGAGAAGAACCACCTGAGATAGAGGCAGATGAAGAAGTCGAACAGACAATAAGTAAAGCCAAAATGAAAGCTGAAACTAAAGCAGAGACTGAGAACATCAATAAAGACCTGGAAAACCCGACAACACCGAAATTCTGTAGAAACTGCGGGGAAAAATTGAGCATAGGATCAAAGTTCTGTAAAAAATGCGGAAACAAAATTTGATCATCGTTCAGAGTGAATTATTATGATTAAAAAAAATGTTGCAGGGTTATGGCTGTTGTTTATGGCTTTCACAGCCTTTGGCGGATTTTATCTCTATTATAAATTAAGTGGTGATGCCGAAGGAATTGAGGCAGGTAAAATTGTCGGCGGTATGCTTTTAGCATTGTCTGTTATTAGCTTTATAAAAATTAGACCGTGGAAGTAGAGGTGAAAATATGTTTTGTGAATCATGCGGTAAAAATATACCTGATGAAAGCAGGTTTTGTGAATATTGTGGAAGTGAAGTCATTCCTGAGAGTGTTATTTATTCACAAGAAGACATAGACAATAATATACATTCCGAACAAGAAAGCGCGTCATATAATAAACAGAAAAGGGGGTCGCGCTACGACCAAGAGATAGAAAAGGAATATGAATATCCAAGAACTCCAAAGCCTAAAAAATCCGGCTTGATAAAAAAAGCAGCAGCATTTCTTGTTTTAGCTGTTGTATTAGTCGGAGGATATTCTCTTTTAAGACAATTCATAGGGAAGAATCCGGAAAGGATTGTTGAAAATTCAGCTAAACCATCAATGGGCAGGGAAAGTATACCTCAGGAGGAACAGCCTCCCGCCAACGATCCCGAAAACTATGGACCTGAGAACAATTTACCTGCAGCCAATGATTCTATAATAATAGATGAGGATGATTTCAATTGGCATTTTGAGGAATATTATTATGAGATACCTGATGGAGCTATTGAACTTTCTTACATGGATATATTGGGAGAGTGGAAGCTGATGGCTGTAAACTATTTGCCGGATACTGAAGAAATTCATTATTCCTCAGCTGTTATTAGTGAGTATAGTCCTGATGAAGCCCATATGGGAGCAAATACATCGGTTTTATTAACTCATCAATATACAAAATATGATGGAGAGAAATATTTCTATGATGAAGAAGATTCAACCGATATGGTATTGGGCAGCTATGGAGAAGGAATTTTACAAATGTCCTTGGGAGATGACAAGGTAATGGATGTAATTTTTTGGGAGAAGGAAGGGAAACAGTACGGGCAGAGTTATTTATTCAGAGATGATGACAAGGACGGCTTTGCAGATTTAGTTTTCTCCCTTGCATTTGTTCGATGAAAAATTGCTCATTATATAACACATTAGGAGGTAGATATGTTTTGTGAAAAGTGCGGATATGAAAATAAGGATGATGCTCTATTTTGCGAGAACTGCGGCCAACAGATAAACAAAGAAGAAACAATAAATCTATTAGAATCAGACGATGCAGAGGCTGTAGTAGCAACCGAAATTCAAGAAACAGCCGAAATTCAGGAAACAAGCGCGGCAGAAAAAATAGAAGGGATTCAAGAAACAGAAGAGATTCGAGAAACAAGAAAGTATGACGAAACAACTGAAGAACAAACAACTATTATTTCAAAAAATATAACCGGGAGCAGCACAGGAAGCTACAGTTGGATGTATGAATTTTCCTTGTGGAAAAATCCTGCAGTCCTCATAACGGTTTTTAAAGTTTCCCTTATAGCCTTGATGGTTCCGGTCTTATTAATGTTCTTTTTGACACTAAGAGATGGTGTAGGGGAAGCCTTTAAGCTTTTACTTTCCATGCTTGGAATAGGATTTGTTTTGATGATTGTTCTTATGGTTGCGGCATATGTAATGCTCAGCATAGCATATGGGGGTAAATACTATGTATTGTTTAAAATGGATAAGAAGGGTGTTAATCATATTCAATTGGACAAACAACATAAAAAAGCACAGGCCTTGGGATTTCTTACGGCTTTAATAGGCCTTTCTTCAGGGAATATTTCTGCAGCAGGAGCAGGCCTTTTGGGAGCATCCAAAAAAAGTTCATACACAAATTTTAAAAAGGTAAAATCCGTTAAATTCAGGCCGAGGATGGATACAATTTATTTAAATGAATCCTTAAATAAAAACCAGGTATATGCAGAAAAAGAAGATTATCTCTTTATAAAGGATTTTATTTTGGAGAACTGTTCGAAAAATGTAAAAATTATTGAAAAATAGCAAGTCTCATATATAAATATAGGGGGGGAGTTGCATTGAATAAAGTGAAATATTGCAGGAAATGCGGCAATACAGTCAGTGAAGGTGTTAAATTCTGCAGGCATTGCGGTGCCTTGCAGAACAATCAGTCAAATATCAAAAGACCGGATGTCCTTGATAATGGCATTAAGCAAAAGCAAAAAGAAAAATACATCGGCGATAATGAAACAAAAACAGCCAAAAAGAAAAGAGGAATATTTGGGAAAATAGCTGCACTTTTGCTGATAATTTTTATATCAGTTAATATAATAAATTTCTTATCTGGTAAGCCCAATGAACCGTCCGGTGTTTCAACAACCACTGGAAATGATGAAAACAAAGGCATAAGTGAATATGTTATAAGTGATGTAAAAATAAGTGATGATGATTTTAATGTCCCCGTCCAGTCGGGATTCGTGAGCCCTGATGAGCCGCAAATAAGAATCGGAAACACCTATATCAATTTTAGTCCTTACAATTTGGAAGGGACAAAGGAAGTAAAAGTAAAAAGATTAAATCAAATCAGTGACAGTGAAAAAGGCTTTACAATCCAGGCCTATGATTTTGAAATAGAGGGTATTTCTGAATTTAACGTGCCTGTCTATATTGAAATGCCATACTATCCGGTAATTGAAGACAATCTTTATGAAGAAAGTACCATATTTGTCCAGTATTACAATGAAAACGAAAGCAAATGGGAGATGATACCTTCCTGGATAAATGCCGAAGCCAACACTGTAGCAATTCTAACCAATCATTTTTCACCCTTTGGCGTATTTCAGGATGATAATTTGGAAGATGCTAAAAAGATTGCCCACTTATTTCAGTATTCGAGAAGATATAAGGGACCTACAACACCTGTATATACTACGGGAAGAAATATCGAAAGATACTATCAATTTGTTGATGAAAAAACATTTCAAACCTATATTGACTATAAAACAGTACCGGTAAATGACTTTGCAACAAGTTTTTTAAATGTTATGAATCATGGAGCATCAGCGGGAGAGTATTCTTTATATGCTTTATCTCCTGAAATTTACAAAGATACTATTAGTGGCTTCAGCAAAGCAGGGAAGCTTTTTGTACTTTCAAAAATTGCATATCAATGGTACAATGGGGTAGCTACATCAGATATTATAATTAGTAATATTTTTGACCTTACCGAAATAGCCATATCCGGAGCCGGAACACTTTTAGCAGCACCTGAACTCACAGTAATTGCAGGAGGAGTCTGGCTTACAGGTTTGACTTATGATGTTGGAACGACAGCTTATGAATATATGTCTGAGAATGAACCAAGATATTTAGCCTATCGCATAGCAAGTGAATCCGGTTACATTAAATATTTGCCGGATGA
>JGI24709J26583_10003707_pt1 | contig 11878 bp, 9 predicted proteins | sample BioPla2DNA1_FD_26583 | JGI IMG/M metagenome (IMG submission 26583) | reverse complement strand
TACCAAAGACAAAATCAAGCTGGTATATTTTCTACAACAAAGAAATCTTTGACGAAGCTAACGAGCCATATCCTGAACAGCTGACGTGGGATGAATATGCTGAGCTTGCAAAAAAGTTGACCATTCGTGACGGTGATACAGTAACACAATGGGGAGGATATTTTCCACCATGGACTACTAACCTATACGCTTTACAACAAAATGAATATCTAACAGATGACGATTTAACACAAACAAGAAAATCTGCTGAATTTTTAAACAGAATTTATAATGTAGATAAATCTCATATGGATATTGCACAAATGAATGCGACAAATTCAAACCCTAATCCTGAGTTTGAGTCAGGAAATGTCGCTATGATGGTAAACGGCGACTGGACATTTACACTTCTTAATGCCGATGAGGATAATGGGTTATTCGATTTTGAGTGGGATATGGCGCCACTCCCCGTTCCAGAAGGTGTAAACGAGGGCACAACAGTAGGTGGTACAAGTTATCTAGGAATAAATGAGAAATCAAACAAAAAGGATGCAGCATGGAAGTTTATGGAGTTCTTTGCTAATGAAGGCTCAATATATATTGCAGAAAACAGTTCACTTCCTGCTTATATGACAGATGAAGCTGCAAATGTATATGTAGAGGCAACAAGACACGAATCAGCTAAATTAGTATTTGGTGGGGATACCTATGGCGAAGAAAATTCTCATCCTAAATACAGTGAAATAAGAACTGCTTACAATGATACTCTTAATCTATATTTACTTGGTGAAATATCATTAGATGATTTTATTAGTAGCTTAAAAGAACAAAGAGAGGCTATTATAGATACTGCTGGCAACTAAATTAAATAAAAATAGGGTGATACCCTCACTCTATTTTCCACTTTTTCGTGTCAATGCTGGTCGTTGACACGAAAATCTTATAGGAGGGGTTTTCATGAAAAAGAAAAACAGGTCTAGTAAAAACAAAACGGAAACTATTAAAGGACTTTTATTTCTTACGCCTAACATCTTAGGTTTTCTTGTATTTATAGTTATTCCTATTTTTTTTGGTATTTATATTAGCTTTACTAATTATAATGGATTCAATAAAATGGATTTTGTTAATTTTGATAACTATATTAAGTTATTTAAAGATACCTTTTTTATAACAGCTTTTAAAAACAATATTTTTTACACTGTCACAAGTGTCCCTCTTACAATAATAGCTTCTCTACTATTGGCGATTGCTTTAAACAGAGCATTAAAATTTGGAGGGTTTTTTAAAACAGTGTACTTCTTCCCATCAATAACTTCGATGGTTGCAATAGGAATTGTATGGTCAATGATTTTTAACCCTACAAAGGGTCCTATAAATATGCTCCTATCCTCCCTAGGAGTAGATGACCTTCCGAAGTGGCTGTCATCAAGTAAAACAGCACTTTTTACAATAGTTTTAATAGTAGTATGGAAAAATGCCGGTTATTACATGGTTATGTTTTTGGCTGGGTTAAAATCAATACCTAAGGAATTATATGAGGCTGCCGATATTGATGGAGCTAATGGAATAAGAAAGTTTTGGAGCATTACAATGCCTATGCTTTCACCCACAACTTTTATGGTAACTATTTTATGTATAATAAGCTCTTTTCAAGTGTTTGATATTATTAACATTACAACAAAGGGCGGTCCAGGTCAATCAACAAAGGTTATTGCTTATCGAATCTATGAGGAAAGCATTAAAAATTTGAGATTCGGATATGGTGCCGCTATGTCATTTGCTTTATTTTTAATTATTTTCATAGTAACACTAATTCAATTCAGAGGTCAAAAAAAGTGGGTAAATTACTAAGGAGTAAATTATGCGTACAAAAAAATCGTACAACGTACACTTTTATATATAACACTCATAGGTGTAGCATTTGTTATGCTATATCCATTTGCTTGGATGGTATCTGCATCACTAAAATATGATAAAGATATTTTTATCTACCCCATGAAATGGCTGCCAAAAAGCATTGATTCTGTTTTATATAATTATAAGACAATATTTACAAAAATCAGTTATGGCTTATTTTATTTAAATACTACAAAACTAACTCTTATTATCACCTTTATTCAGGTATTAACGAGCTCGCTTGCAGCATATTCTTTTTCTAGAATGCAGTATAAATGGCGTGATAAAATATTCTTGCTCTATCTTGCTACACTTATGGTACCTTGGCATGCAATAATGATACCTCAATTTGTTATAATAAAATCTATGGGACTGTATGACAATCACTTATCATTGATTTTACTCCAATCTTTCAGTGCATTTGGTGTGTTTTTATTAAGACAATATATGCTTTCTATTCCAAAAGAACTAGATGAAGCTGCAAGAATAGACGGTTGCGGTCATTTAAGGATATACTGGCAAATTATCATGCCTCTTTCAAAGCCAGGTATAGCAACGCTGATAATATTAACCTTTAATAGCGTTTGGAACGACTATATGGCACCTATGCTATACCTTGAAAGCAAGTCAAACCTAACTGTTCAGCTTGGATTATCATATTTTAAAACACAGTATTCTATGCAATACGGGTTAACAATGGCAGCTACGGTATGTTCTATTATTCCTATAATTATTGTATATATCTTCGCACAAAAATATATAATTGATGGCATTGCACATTCTGGTCTGAAAGGATGATAAAATGATTAATGATTATCTCAAGAAAATTGATTCTGTAATTAAAAATGGAAGATACAAATCCACTTGGCAATCATTATGCACTCACAAAACACCTAAATGGTATAAAAATGCTAAGTTCGGAATCTTTATTCACTATGGAGTTTTTTCTGTTCCTGCTTTTGGTAATGAATGGTATTCAAGAAATATGTATATAAAAAACAGCAGAGAATACCTTCACCATATAGAAAAATACAACAATCACAAGTCTTTTGGATACAAGGATTTTATTCCTTTATTCAAGGGTGAAAACTTTAATGCAAATGAATGGATAGATATTTTTAAAAAAGCTGGTGCAAAATACATTATGCCCGTAGCAGAACATCACGATGGCTTTCAAATGTATGATAGTGACATTAGCATATGGAATGCTAAAAACATGGGGCTTAAGCGTGATTATCTAAAAGAGCTTAAGCAATCGGCTGAAGCTAGTGGTTTAATATTCTGTACCTCCAGTCACAGAGCTGAGCATTACTGGTTTATGAATGGGGGTCGTACCTTTGAAAGTGATATTAGCAACAATAAGTATAACGACTTTTACGGGCCTGCAATATATCATGAAAAGTTAGCTGTCGAAAATCCCTCAGACAATCTTGGCATTATTAACGAAAGCTGGAGTAGTATTCATGAGTTTTTAGATGACTGGCTTGTTCGCACCTGTGAAATAATAGATAAATATCAACCCAAAATTCTTTATTTTGATTGGTGGATAAAAAACAAAGTATTTAATCCATATCTTAAAAAGCTTGCCGCTTATTATTACAATCGTGCTGAAGAGTGGAATGAAGAGGTCACAATAAATTATAAAAACAATGCCTTCGCTTTCCATAGCGCTACATTTGACATAGAAAGAGGACAATTAAAATCAATAAGCCCAATAACATGGCAAACAGATACTTCAATAGCTAAAAACTCATGGTGCTACACAGAAAACAATGAGTTTAAATCTGCACAGGAAATCATAGATAGCATGGTTGATGTTATCAGTAAAAACGGCTGCTTTCTTTTAAACGTGGGTCCTAGAGCAGATGGCGTTATTATAGATGAAGAAAAGCAAGTCCTTAAGCAAATAGGCAAGTGGCTTGATATAAATGGGGAGGCTATTTACAACACAACATATTGGAAGATATATGGNGAAGGCCCAACTGACGTGCCTGAAGGAATGTTCAGCGATAATGATAAAAAGACTTTCACTGAAAAAGACGTAAGATACACTTATAAAAACGGTATTCTTTATGCATTTGTTATGCGTGCACCTTATAATAATTCAGTTATACTAAAATCATTGGCAATAAAAGGCCATGAATGGGAAAATCAACTTTTTAATCCCCCAACTTTACTAGGATTTAATGATATTGTTCTAAAAACTAATCATAATGAAAAAGGGTTATGCATAAAATTATCAAAAAATCCTGATACAATATATCCCATATGCTTTAAAATACCACTATACTAATTGACTCAACCTTATTTTTGTTGTAAAATATCTTTAAAAAGAAGAGGAGGAAATTATGTATTTATTATTGATAATTATAAGCTTGATTATAATTATAATTTTCCCTCTTTTACAACTCAAGAAAAAGCGTGAGCTTATTTTGATGTCCTTAATTGTATTTTTTTATTTTTCATCATTTATACTTTTCATGCTTTATATCAGCAAGGATTTAGGGCATCTTAATAAACTTCTTCGATACTTTTCCTATTCTCCGGGGTTAGTTAAAGATCTAATGATGCTACCCATAAAAAGAGCCTTGATTTCCACATTATTAAATATAAGCTCAATATCTTTTATCTATACAAATATTCTTTTCGCCTTAAAACAGCAGGATTTTTTAACAGAAAAAAGCATAGCTAAAATTAAAATATTATCTGCATTATGGCTAATTATACAAGCAATTTTATATGACCCATATATTTATCCACTAATTTATAAATTATTATATCCAAAAATATTAACAGCATATGCAATAAACCAATTTTACAATATATTTAATAATATAACTACAATAGTTAATGTTATTATTTTATTATTATGTGTTCTTGCATTTTTATATCATGCGGTTAAGTTCCCTAAAATAAGACTTATAAAATATAATATGATTGTATATTTCATAGCTTATTTTTCCATTATTCTTACTTACTCACTGCTGCTATATTGGAGTCCAACCTTACTAATAAGATACTCAAAGGTCGCTGATTATATTTCGTACAACACCCTTTCTTTAAGAATGAATGAGCGTATCTATCCAATATACCCATATTTAATTATAATCTTGTTAATAACTTTCTTGTTTTCTACCTTTAAATATCTNAAAATAAAAGAAAAGCTTTCTATCAGCTCATATGAAATAATGCACAATGTAAATGGAGCAACTGTTTCCTCAAGATTATTCTGTCACTATATGAAAAATGAGCTTTTATCTATTTCAGCTATGATAGAAGAAATCCCTGTTGATGAAAATAACATTGATATTATAAACAATATAAAATTCTATCAACAAAACTTATTTAACAGGCTTAACTGCATACACGAAAGCTTAAAGAGCAACAAAATGTCACTTTCTTCAGTACCAATTAAAAAAGTTATTGACAATGCTTTAGAATCATTTGATTTTAATCAGTATAAAAATATTAAACTTAAAAAGCTCTATTTGCAAGATGAAATATTAGCCATAGTCGATACAAATTATGTAGAACAAGCTTTGATAAACATTTTTCAAAATGCACTAGATTCAATGATTAATAATAACAAGGATGAAAATACTCTCACAATATCAGTCAGCGAAAAGAACAACCATGTTATCATAGAAATATCCGATACTGGTGTAGGAATATCTGAAAAGGATATGGTAAATATTTTTACGCCTCTATTTTCAACAAAACCTCAAACCAAAAACTGGGGTATAGGCTTATCACTAGCTCATAGAGTTATCACAGACTGTGGCGGTAAAATCTCAGTGAAAAGTAAAGAGGATGTCGGAACAAGCTTTGAAATTCAGCTTATGGGGGAATTAAGTAAATGATAAACAATGATGAAAAAATTCGTGTTATTATTGCCGAGGATAGAACTCCTATAAGAAAAAGATATGAAAAGATTCTTAATTCTCATCAGGAAATTAGTGTAATCGCCTCTGTATCAACAGGTGCTGATGCCATAACAAAAAGTTTAGAGCAAATTCCCGATATAGTTTTGATGGATATAGAAATGGAAACACGCACAGCAGGACTAATAGCTACCAGAAGCATTATTGAAGCCTATCCTGAAATTAAAATAATAATTCTTACAGTCTTTAAAGATGAAGAAACAGTTTTAGAGGCATTTCAACTGGGGGCTGCTGACTATATTTTAAAGGATGCTCCACCTGAGGATGTAATAAAATCAGTACGTGAAAATTTTTACGGCATTGCACCTATTCGACCTGAAATAGCTGACAAATTAAGAAATCAGCTTAAACAAATAAAAAAATATGAAAGCACATTATTACTTTGCCTGCATATAATTTCACAACTGACTCCCGCTGAAAAAGAGGTAATAGCTCTCTTAGGACATGGATATAAACGAACACAAATTTGTAAAATACGATATGTAGAGTTATCCACATTAAAAAGCCAGATAAATTCAATACTTAAAAAATTTAATTGTAGATCAGTGGCTGATGTTATTTCAATGCTCAGAGAATTAAAGCTTTTTGATGAATTTTTTAAAATTGATGAAAAATAAAACGCATTGGGTAATTAGATCCAATGCGTTTTTATATTAAAACTATGAGGAAAAGCTATATTTTAAAAACTACAAGCTCACCATTAAGTGCAGAGATATTTATTTTATCATCAATATCCTTATTGCTTAAAACAGCATNTGCTTTTTTCCCTAACGAAACCTCAATATCTTTTTTACTTGTATTTACTAAAAAAACACTATTATAATTTATTTTTCTTGATTTGATCTCCTTGGGATAATCTTTTATAGGTAATAAGCCAATATCCTTATAAATTTGATTAAGCAACCATGATAAAATAGCTTTATTACTCTCAGTAGCCAAATAATATGCCTTGCCCTTACCAAAAATATTACACGAAACAGCACAGTTATCATTATGCTTAAATTTAGCTATCTCCTTCGCCGTTTTCAGTTGAATAGTTTCATAATAATCTACATCACTAACAATTATTTTTGAATTATCATTATATATTTCAAGAGAAAGAATTTTATTTCTTTCCTCGGTACTATAATTGTTTTCAAACATACTCGGCACATGCTTACTAGTCCTATGAAATCCTGCTACACGTATTCCAAATACATCACTTAATCTACCTGGATGAGGTGTATCAAAAACTTTATTGTTTTCATTAACCTTGGCGGAATACCCTGTCATTAAAACTGTACCACCGTTTTCAACGAAATTCACAATAGCCTTTGCCGATTTTTCATCCATCTGAGCATATCCCGGAAGTATTATTAACTTATATTCCATATTAAAATTGGATAAATCAATAATATTACAATCTAAATTATCATCGTATAAAGCTTCAAAAGCAGCAACAGCTTGCTTATTATATGGACACTTATAATAATCGGTTGCATAGGTGTAAATAACATTGTTTTCGAAATTATAAGCTATTGCAATCTCCGGTTTAGGTAAATAAGGAAAATCATAATCTTGTAATTTATGATAAATATCAGAAATTTCCTTATATTCCTCATACTTTTTACTTGGTATGCCATCATGGTCTACAAGTCCATATAAATACTGCTCTTCACCACTGCACATACTGCGAAAAGTCCATGCTAAATTCATCTGTGTGCGATACAATAAACAAAGCAACGAGTACATACGTATAGTTCCATAATCACCAGAATATCCTCCGAATGTCCCTGTCTGAAATTCTAAGCACCACATCGGTTTGTTTGTTTCAGCCAAACGCATTTGTAAAACAAATAAAATCCACATTAAATCCACTTTAGCATCAGAATCTGTCCCAGGATAAAAACCTATACCTGGATAATCTACAAATTTATCATAATTCTTTAAATAATCAAAGCCTACCTCTGAATGCTCTGAACAATGATTTGATGAATGAGGAACATTACCTGCATTTTCACTAATTATTTGTGCTAATTTAATTATATAATCAGATACACCCTGTGATATGAATCTTCTCATATCTAAGTACGCCTCAGGCGAACCCATCTCAACAGAATTCTTTTGCAAAGGAATGTCATCAAAGCTCTTTTGTCGCCTGCTCCACCGCTGCGTTGACCATGCTTTATTTAAATTATCTATTGTTTTGTATTTATTTTTAAGCCATTTTTGAAACCTTCTCTTAGCTTCATTAGAATATGAAGTATATCCACAACCTATTTCATTGCATATACCAAAGGCTATAATAGCTGGATGATCAGCATATCTTTTTGACATAATTTCAGTAAATCGATAAGCATACTTTTGAAAACCATCATCTGATACATCCTCCATATATCTTCTTAAAGCATCCACTCTTACCCCATCAGTATTGTGAATATCACAGGAAGGGCATTTTTTGTGCACCCATAGTGGTGCTGGACGTGTAGAAATATCAAGCAGAACCTTTATCCCATTAATATAAAACATTTTCAATATATCGTCAAACCACTCAAAATCATATACTCCATCATCAATTTCAAAGCTATCCCAACATAAGTGACCTAGCCTAACAATATCAAATCCAGCATCCTTCATCAAGTTAATATCTATTTCCCATCTATCTCTATTCCAATCATGAGGGTGATAGTTAGTACCACAATATAGTTTATTCCGTTGTATATTTGCCATATTAAAACTCCAATTTTACTTTAATTGTTTAATGAAACAAGATTTGATTATTCAGCATCCCGTCTAAAGTTAATTATTATAACAAGTCTTGGCATAGGCTTATAATAACCTTCTACAATTATTATATCACATAAAGTTAAGAATAAAAGGTTTATTTTTTATACACCTTTCCCCTGCCTTAGCACTCTAAAGCAGGGGAATAATTATCCTAATTCATCGGGTTTTTCAATATTCTGAGGCTTGTCACACTCTTTTATCTCAACCTTAATGCTCTCTTTGTAAACTTCATTATCCTTTTCAAACTCAGCACTTTGAATATACTGGCTAATCTGCCCATCGCTTATCACATACTCAGTTTTCAGACTAACAAACTTTCCTTTTTCTTCAACAGTCTTTTCAGCAGTTTCATTAACCTTTGCAGGATCAAAGGTTAAAATAATTTTTGTATCATCGCCATAGGCCTTTACATCAGATTCTGCCACTGCATAATCATTTTTATAAAAAATATCAGCTGATGCCATACTATGCCTGTGCGTATCAGAATAGCCATAATATCCATTTTCTCCACTGCTCAAATACTCATCAGCCCATTTTCCATCAGTAGTGTAATATAGCTCTTTCCCATTATGATACTCTTTATATACAACATTATCTTCCTTACCTACATAATTGTAGAGCATATTTTTATTTTCATCAATCTGAAAAGTAAATTCAGCCATTGTATAATTTTCATCAATATCATATACAAAAATTTTTGCCGAGCTAAGCTTTTCATAATTTTCAATAGCAGTAGTTATTTCCTCATATCCATTGTAATCATAGGTTTTATTGCACCCGCTGAACATCATCATAATAATTATAATAATAGGAATAAACCTTTTTTTAATCATAAATAAACTTCCTTTTAAGCTTTAATTTTGTCCTAATAATTAAGCAGCCACATATGTAGCTGCTTAATTAAACACATAAAATCACATTAAATAGTAAAATAATAAATCTAATCTAACTAATGAAGCTATACTATTCAGCAAAGCCACTTTCAACAAGCTTGGTCAAGCCCTCAACAGCAAGCTGCTCATCTGCGCCATCAGCAATGATTCTAATATCAGTACCGCCTACAATACCAAGAGATAAAATACCTAAAAGACTCTTAGCATTTACCCTACGCTCTTCCTTTTCAACCCAGATGGAAGACTTATACTCATTAGCCTTTTGAATAAAGAATGTTGCAGGACGTGCATGTAAGCCGACCTGATTTTTTACGCTAACCTCTTTTACAAACATAATTGCCTCCTTATTTTATATAAAAACAAGCATATTCATTTTACCCTGTATGCTGTTAGTATATCCAATCAAAAAGATTACGTCAATATCAAATACTCCAATTGTCACATTTAAGGTTAATTTTCTTTGTTTTAACTTATAAGCCATGAAAATTGATTGTCTCTTTTGTTGAAAGTGTACAAAAAGTTTTCAACATTATCAGCAAGGTAAATATGAGTTTTCAACATAGGTGTGCTTTTACGGTTGAAAACATTTTATCTTATAATTATTATAACTACTATATGTTGCACATATGTGCAACATTCAAACCATCTACGGGTGTGCTGATAGCTTCACCTTTTCTAAATCCTTACCTTGTTTTTATCCTTATAGCGTTTTCCCATGATTTTAATTAATAAATTTCTTAAATCCAAAAAATCACAATCACCTACAATGTTATTTTTACCTATCATAACAAAAAGTCTAATAAACTTTCCGTCACTTAAATATTGCTTATAACTAATATAAAGAGAAAACCTTGATTCATACACATTGATAAAATCCTTATAGGAAACAATAATTTCCCTATCTGCTGATTTTACAATCATTTTCTCATTGTCAAAGGCATAGCTGATATTGTTAAGATAAAAATCAGAAAGCTTTTTCTTTGCTCTTGCAAACATAATTGACTTGACAGTAATACTGAACAAAGCAAAAACAGCTATTGCAACAATGAAATAAAGGAAAATTAACCATTCCTTAGTATACAATGCTGCAAGAGAAATCAAGGCTAATAAAAAAGCCAACGAATTAAAAAGGTTACCCAAAAAGCCATATTTAATTTTAAAAATAAACCTTACATATTCTCTTAATCTCGGTGCGTCTATTGTATTTTCAGCTCTGATAATAGGACTTTTCATAAACTCCTCCTGCTAATCCTCGCCAAGCTTTAAAGCTTTATTTATATTTATCTTACCGATTATTCTACCTAGGGTAATAAATCCGCCAATCAGCATAACTGCTATCAGCACATAGATTTTTATATAATCTGCACCCTCTGCTTTTACTACAAAAGGTGGTATTTGCTCCTCTAAATCATACATAGTCTGGAACAATGGAACGTACAAATCACTAGCTATTCCGCCAAAAATAAATGCCATCGCAATAGATACACCGGATACTAGGATTTGCTCATGAAACAACGTAATAATAACCTCTCTAAAAGACATTCCCATCGCTCTTAGTACACCAAACTGCAAAGTTCTGCTTTTAATTGCCAATATCCAATAAATTAAAAAGCCTATTAAAGCCATTATCATGATAATGATAAAGCTTAATGTTAATGCGCCATTCATACCCTGTAAGGACGGGTCTGTTTTTTCAGCTGTTATAAGCTGATCAGCATCTCTGATTAGCTGGAGCTTTATTTTATTATCCTCAAAAGCTTGATAAAGCTCCTGTCTGCTGACATTATCCTCTAGCTCAAGCCAAACCTCATAGGGCTGCAGCACACTGACATCTGTTATATGAGAAAAGTTTCCTATCACGAAGTCAATGTACTCTCCCTTATCATTTACCTGATAAGGATTGATGCCACTCCAATAATCAACAAAAGCCATTATTGTAAGCGTTATTTCATTTCTAGCCCAACTAACAGTAATTTCATCGCCTAAATTATACCCTTTTTCCTGAAGAGAAGTCGATGCTATTACCCCTGTTGGATAATCTATTAAAGCATTGATATAATTCCACCAATGCACTGGCGTCAAATCATTTCTAAACCAAGCTATATTAGCAAACTTATCCGGCTCAATCGCCATAAGCACTGCATCATTTACATTAGCGGCACCCTTAAAGCTTACCTCTTGATTACGCAAAACCTTTGTATAATCCTTAACTCCCTCTAAATCAGCAATTTTATCTATATCAGGCTCAACATATCTTTGCTCGACTTCATCATCAGACATTGAAGATGAGGTCCAATATTGTTGTAAGGAAATATCTGCACCTGCACTATATCTTATCATATCCTCTATATGATTATTTATAGCTCGTGCAGTATTTGCTGCAAAAATACCAAAGGCAAATGT